>VFQP010001919.1_pt1 | contig 25093 bp, 40 predicted proteins | sample 3512351 | NCBI WGS metagenome assembly VFQP01 (sample SAMN10412372, study PRJNA504923) | tailings metagenome | isolation source: Relicate 1 Philex TSF1 revegetated site | place: Philippines: Tuba, Benguet | collected 2017-08-29
GTGTGTGTGTGTGTGTGTGTGTGTGTGTGTGTGTGTGTGTTGGTAAAAAATAAAGCACGCCCCCATGCATAGCAAACCTTGATGCCCATGAGTTGTGCTCGCAGGGGTCCCGCTGCTTCCACTGCTTCCACTGTTGAGTCTTGTGCCTGTGTGATGTAGTTTTGTGTGCTATTGTAGTTATGTACTTGGTGATTGTGTGTGATTGTGTGATTGTGTGCCATTGTGTGGACATGTCAACTACGCAATAAAGAAAACATGTCAGCACTGCATCCTCCACCTCCTCATCACGAATCCTCCCCCTCCTCATCATCATAACCAGTACACCGAACCTGTGTGAGTTCCTTTTGTAGCTGGCGTATCCGTGCCTTTGCTTCAGACAGCGTCCCCTCACGCTCCTGCAGGGTGCGCCGCATGGATGCATGTGCTCGTTCCCATGCTGCAAGGAGCGCATGGGCGTGTCGAAGCTGGGCATCAAGGGCTTGTGTGCGGGGGGTCAGGGGGGCTCCGGCTGCTGCAGCGAGATCATGCATCACCACCTGGAGTGGAGGGGTGTTGAATGGTGCATGATGTTGGGTTATTGCGCCGGTGCACATTATGCACATGGTTTGTGTGGGGTACCATGTTGCAAATGACACACACGCACACACACACACACAGCCTTCTCCATAACAATCACCTCACCTCTGCAGTGCTTTGCTCTTCAGGTGGCACAGCAATACCAGCAGTAGCAAAGGACGAAGTCAATCGTGCCACAAGCTGACTCAGCGCACGCTCTGTGCTTGCAAGACGATGCACCACATCAGGAGGAGGTGTGGGTGGTGGGTGGGTTGGGGGAGTGTGCATGGGGGGAGGGCTGCTGTGTGTTGGGGGAGGACTGCGTGCTGCTGCGTGATGGGCCAGTGCGAGGGCGGTATTGTTGACCAGGGCTGTGCAATCTGCTGCTGTGCGTGTGATGTCCTCTTGCATGGATGCCTGGGGTGTTTATGGAGTGGTATTGGGTGTATGCATGTGCATATGTGGGTGTTTGTACATATGCATATATTATTTGTACATATGTATATTTGTGTGGGTGACCATATGTGTGTATAAAAACAGGCACCATGCACACCTTGAACCCCACCCATTTGCTTTGTAATGTACACAGCAGGCTGCACGCCTGTGCCTTGATGGCATGCAGCTCCCGTGCTGCTGTTGCTCTGGCAGCATGGACCTCCTGCTGTGCACGCTGTGCCTCACATTGTGCCCTCTGCAGGGCATCCTGTCCGAGTGCGCATGTAGTGATGATGCAGGTGATGTGTATGTGTGTGTTGTGTATGTGTTGGCACACATATGTGTAGCACATGGACACCTTATGTGACAGAGCATATACGTGCACAATGTATGTATGTATGCAATGACAACCCCCACAGCAACAACAACCCCCACACACCTGCAAGTCTTGCACCGTCTTTCGCAGCTGTTGTTGCTCTGATCGTGCCTCCCTGAGTACGGTTTGCAGGTTTGCATGCTGCTCCTCAAGGCGCACTGTCTCCTCACGAGCCTCTGCCTCACGTGCACTTGCGTGCTGTGCATGCTGTGCAGCTTCACGGGCCTGTGTGTTGTGTGTCAAATGTATGATTTGCTAGATATATCACTTGTACACTGTGTGAACAATCTTAGAGACAGCATACACCTCACGCCCAAGAACAGTACAGTACACAGCAAAAATTCACACCAGCACTCCACCCAAAACTCCACCTTGGCACGTTCTTCACGGATGCTCCTGTCTGCAACAGCCTGTGCATCTCTCTTTGCAGCATGCACTGCTGTATCAGCACGACTCCGTTGCTCGTGTGCCTCTATCAATGCACGCTCAGCTTCTCCTGCAGCTGCCTGTGCCTGTGCTCGTGCGGTGTCCAGGGCATGCTGGAGCTCATGGATGGTGGCTTCCAGGGTGCTCACACGTTTTGTAGCCTTGTCACGTTCACTGATGAGCAGGTCCATGCGCTGCTGCAGCTGTGTGGCTTTGGCTTTTTCCTGGTGAGGGGATGTGTGGGGTGGATGTGCGGGGTGGACGTGTTTTTGTGTGTGTTGTAAGCGCAGAGAGCTTGCATATTGTGGGCAGTGTACGCCAACGATATCAACCAGCCATGAACCAGCCACCTGTACCTGTACAAGATCATCGTTGACCTCACTCCTCCGTTGCTGCTCATGTTCCAATTCCCCACGCAGGCGGCCCACTGTGCGTTTGAGTTCTGTAAACCCATCCACATGTGCATCCCTAAATGCCTGCAGCTCCTTGAGTTGATCCTTGATGGGAGATGATGGGAGATGATGCATGTGCAGGAGGTACATACAGATATACAGACAATGCATGCAACAGAGGTGCTCATGGTGGGCATGACGCTGATGTACCAATAGATATACATTTACTTTATATATTCAATCATACCACACCTGCAAGGCAGCAGCATCCGCAGCAGCATGCTTGAGCTTGCCCTGCAGTGCAGCATGAGCGTCCTGCATGCCCCGCAGCTCTGCCTGGGCCGCTTCCAGTTGGCCCTTGTGGTGCTGCTCACTGCGGCGGGCCTCTTCCTGTGCCTGACGCACACGGTGGGCAGCTGCCTGCTGCTCCGCGTCACAGCGCCACTTGCATTCCCGTTCAACCTGCGCGAGCCTAGTATGTGTGAGTACGTGGTGATGTGGTGTGCACTTTCCAAAATGATGGTGTGTATAAATATAATAAACATAATAGAATACGTAAATATGAATACACTAGGTAGTAGAGTCAAAGTCTGCAACACCCACTCTAAAACTGGATATGCAGTGCACCCCTTTGTTGTCTGTGCCTCTCCAGCATCATTCTATAGTATACCCCCCCCCCCCTTTATACATAGTATACCCTATACCGCTTGTGAAAGTCGGCATGGAGCTCTGCTTCCTGTGCGGCCAACTTGCTTTCCAGCAGCTGCATGCTGTCCACACCACTGTACTCTGCCTCCAGCGTCCTGCATGAATACATGCCACCGGCACGACCGGGGCTCCCAGTGGGACGCGTGGGGGAAGTAGCTGCTGCAACAGCCTTGTGTCGCTCATTCTCCAGTTCCAGTCGCTTGTTCTCCAGCTCCAATGTCTGGTGTTATTTGGGAGGTGTTTTTGAGCGAATATGATGGTCTACGTGTCACATATATACAACAAAGGATGTGCACACAACATATATACATGACAGCGGTACATGTACAACAAAAACGCCCCAACACAAAAAACCTTTCTCACCTGCATGCGCTCTTGAAAGCTCAATTTCTGCTGCTGTAATGCAAGCTGAAGCCTCTCCCCAGCCTCTGCGTCTGCTGCACTCTTCACAGCAGCCGCACGTTCCTTGTGCATAGCAGCTTCTTCACGGGCAACCCTCACTTCTGCCTTGAGTGAAGCAATTTGCCCATGGGCATTGGCCACAGTGGCCTCACACTTTTCTATATACTTGCGCATGTTGCACATTTCCGTTGTTTGATTTGCCAGCCTGTGTTGTTGTAGTCAGTGTGTGTAATGGTGGATAGGTCTGATGTATGTAGTTTAGGGTACACACACACACACACACACAACAACCAAGCAACCCCTGCAAACAACAGTTACCGTGCCCCCAAATCGGCTGCGGTCTGCTTGGCAGCTTCCCCATCACGCTGAAGCTGTTTTTTCAAACGTTTGCGTGTGGCAATTTCTTCATCTAATGCCACCTGGAGTGCATGTACACGATTGGCAAGGGCGTGTTTTTCTTCCAATGCCTTTTCAGTGTCCCTGACTGCCTCTTGCACAGCCAGCTTGGCAGCTTCTCGCTGTGCTTCTGTGTCCTTGCGGCGTGCAGCATCTTCTGCCACAAGCTGCGCGTGTAGATTGGTTGGGCAGGTGTATCGGTTGCTGGACAAGCATGTATGCTCCTCTGCTTGAAAGGCACTCCACAGGTATTGTGGTAGGACCACACACATAGGCAGTACATTTTCCGGGCAGCACATTCTCCATACCTCCTCCATGCGGTGTCCCAGTGCCATGTACTTGTCATGCAGGGACTTGCGAGCGGCCTCACTTTCACATAACAGGGCCTCCATCTCTTGCGCGTCGGCCAGCAGCTGCACTTTGGCCTGCTGGCACTCTTGCAATGCACGCTCAATCTTTGTTTGCATGCGGTGCGCGTGAGTGCCAAATTGCAACCATCTGCAGTAACTCAACCACCATCACCTTGGCAGCATGCTGTGCTGCAGTGTCCGCCTCGCTTCTTCGTGCAGCAATTTCAGCCTCCAACTGGCGCTCTTTTTGTGCACATGCCAATGTTGCGGCACTGGATGCATTGTTGGCTGCTTGCAGCGCGATATTGAGCTTTTGTTGTTCACATACATGTGCATGGACTGTCTTTTCGAGGCTGGCAATGTCCTGGTCCTTGTGCTCTACGAGCTTTTTATAGTATTGCAACATCTGCTCGACATCATCCTTCATTCCGGAACGTTCCGTCATGATGGAGTGATGATCAGGGAATATACATCACAGTCAATCGTTGTTGTTGTTTTTTGTTTGTTGTGTGTTATGCAGGTTGTTGAGGCAGGATTGATTATGACAGTTATAGAACACATGTAAACATATGTAAGTCAAAGAACAAACAGTTGATTATGTACGAATGCAGCAGAGGGCCAGGCGTGCGTATGAGTGCATGTATGTGTGTATGAGTGCATGTATGTGTGTATGAGTGCATGTATGTGAGCAGTGCATTGCCCCCCACCCTGCAGCATAACGTCATAGACACGGGAGACACGGACCCCAAGCACCAGAGACACACACCACCACCATGTCCAATTTGTAATTTTCTGCATTGACTACCCCGTATTGTATATCACAGGACACGACGAATCAAACGAATACATCACAAACGAATCCACGCAAGTGTGCACATACTTCAGTGTCACTTATAACTTGGCTTGAGTCAACCTTTGCGACCAAACGCATCATTCAAGGTCTACTCGCTGCGCAACAGACCCTGTGTGGTTCATCAGACGCTCTTCTACTACAAATTACTTGGTCGCCATGCAGCGTACCATTCTTTTCCCCGCGATGCTGTTAGTTGCCGCCAACTATGTATGTGCCCATGTGTATTTGACCCAGCCCACTTCACGTGCAGTCTTTGCATGGAGCCAATACGTACCTAAACTATGTTCAGAAGCTAAAGGTATGGTCGTCAGCCGCAGATGCGCCCCGATGGACGTCGCAATGGGTATTGGATGTTCATGTCCTATGACAGACACGCAAACTTGATCACAATGCCTGTCCACACGCAGGCAACTGCAACTATGAACCTCAATCCATCCGTAGCCCACCGGGAGAGCTCCCTAATGGTATGGAGTTGGTTTGCACTGTCTGTGCTGCGTAATCAATAGCATATCGCCACCACCGGATACACAGGTGTTTGTGGCGACCCCCGCGCAGAGGCAGGGGGCTTGTGGTACAAGGCTGGCAATGGCACATGGGGTGGACAGTACTCTACTGGTGGCACTATGGATGTGCGTGTAGTCTTTACAGCGTTTCATCGGGTATGTTGGTCGTGCGCAATGTTGTACGTTGTCAATGCGTTTCATCATCATCGCATGTCCTCCAATACAGGGGCGCAGTCAATTTCGTGTATGCCGCTTTGCAGTGGGTACCCAGAAGACTGCTTTCACGGAGCAGTGCTTGAATCAGCGCGTGCTGCGACAGGCGAGCTCTGTGGGGGGGCAAGCAGGCTGGAAGTGGTGGTACCATAAGAGCGCCAATGACGTCACCACCACACTGCAGTTGCCCGGTGACCTTGTCTGTGGTGGATCTGCATACAAATGTGTCTTGCAATACCGATACCAAACAGGTAGAGTGGTGGGTGGGTCAGTAGTGGGTGGAATACCTGGTGTACATGTAGGCTGTCGTTAATGGTGCACATTAGCACTCAAACATCCACACAGGGAACAGCTGCAACCCAATAGGTACACCGCAACAGTTTAAAGGGCCATACAATGATTGCACAAGCGACTATGAAATGGAAAACTTTTGGTATGTGGTTGCGGTGGGGGTGTGCAAGTGCAACAACGCATTGTATTTGCACTGTTAATTGAATCCTCCTTAACAGGCACTGTGCAGATATTCGCATCAAGTAAGTCGCAGCCTTGCTACTGCGAGGCACGTACCATGTTGTGTATTTGGTTGTTAGCTCCGTGTTGTTTTCATGCAAGTTTTACCAAGTTTCCATACACACTGTGTGCGGTATGCATTCTGAATAATTTTGTTAATAACTTTAGTGGGGTTATTTTGCAACGCTTTTGTTGCAATAGTGATGTACATAATCACATGTGCCCATAATCCCTGTTGATGTATCGTGATGTAAATCTAGTCCGTTCCTCACCTCTGTCATTTATGGTATTTTGATCAGCTTACACTCGCAGCGTGTACGAGCAAAACAAATGGCGTATACATACCCATCTTTGACTATTGACCAAGCACCTGATTGACAAGCTCCTGACAAGCGTTTGGAAGCTTGTGCCGTGAATCGTACAACGTATGGGAGCGTACAATGTATCGCTACGTTTACCATGTCAGACTATGTAAAACTATGTAAACCATGAATCATTGTACAATGATGTTGTACGTTGTCATATGAACAAACCTTTCACCTTGGCTGCAGCTTTTCAACCATGTAAAATAAGCAACACAAACACTGACGGAATATCAACCAAGGGATACTATGTGCGGCAAAGACAGTTTTCGTGGCAATCCGGGTTGATGGAATCCTTGCAGAAACCAAGTGCAGTGCAAGATCAGGATGTACCACGGGGAGTGTGTGTGCTGCCAGGAAAAGCAGGGACAATTGAGCGCGTGATTCTGCGCTTGGAAGTGGCGTCCAGCAGGGAGCTAAAAGCAGTGGTCGTTGGCTTGTGGGCAGCGTTGGTGGCAGCGGTTTCTTTGTTGGTGGTGTCTGCCACGTGCAAACAACTACAAGTACGTAGCACACACTCACCTGCGAGGGGTGCAATTACTTGTGTAAATGGTTTTTTTTGTTACCCCACCAACAGGATACACAGCTATCCTTTGTCCAGCGCACCATACCAATCATCAATACAGCTGTAGCTGCCCTGTGCATGGCCATGATGACTGCTGGCCTGGGGCTGTGTGTGCATGGCATACATACCGTGCAGCAACGTGCACAGCAATGGTGCGGGGGCTGAAGAGTTTCTATGTGTTGAGAGGCTGTTTATGGTTCAACACACAAGAATTCTCCATGCACCTCATGGTGTTGTCACTGCGTTGCTGGGTGACATACCTCTCTATATGTACAAACAAATGCACGTACACGTACACCCATAGGACTCGCACAAGTGCAGTGTATGCAACGCTGGCAGCACTGGAAGCACTTGTAACATTGATAAACACCATAGCACTGCTTGTTCCAAACGTGGTTGCACTCGCCCTGCCTTGTACTGCATGGTCCCCACTCTTTGTGTGGATGTCCTGGTTGCAATGGAGTTGCTGGAATGCCCTGCTCCTGCTATGGTGCTTTGCTGCACGATGCAGTGTGTGCATTGCTGAAGCCACACCAGGTGTGATGATGTGTCTGGCAAGTGGAGGAAAGAGAATGTGGAGGAAACACAATCGTGGAGGTTGAATAGCTGACTGAAGGGTTAGTACATCTGCAGTGCACAACATGCTTAATACACACCAGCAACATTGCACCAATGACAGTACCAAGCAAGGGTACCAATGTGGCAACCATGGCAGATGTGCCTGTTCGCATGCACCTCGTGCTCCTCATACCATGGATGTTTTTCCAGGCTGTGTTGACTGCATATGCAATTGTATATACAGGTACAGGCTTGGGAGATGTTTGCATACAGACAATTCCCATGCAAAATCACAGTACTCTCCACGACATACTCTGTACAGTCTACCCTCCTGCACCATCATGGCGTGCCACAGCATGTCCCTTTGCCCTTGACGATTGCAGTACCAGCACAGCAGCGCTTGTGCTGTGGACACTGCTTGCACTCATGCCCCTGTTCTATGCAGTGCTTTTTGCGTTGACCATACACCGTGCATTTGTGCAGCTGCGGGGGCGCCCATATGCACAGATCAAGGACATCAACATTCGCTTGTGGGTTGTGGTATGTGTGGGACTGTATGTTTTGTAAATCGTGTGTGAGATATGAGATGCACAGGCCGGCGTACAACAATATACTCTCATCACAGATCCGTGTGCGTTTTCTTGCACTGCTTTTCATAGTGGGCTGTGTAGTGGTGATGTATGCTGTGGGATGGAACAGCTGTGCATCACTCCGGGTGGCATTGCTAGGGTATGTAGATCAGTTTGTTGTTATTGTGAAGAGCTTGTTGTTATTGGATGTATCAACTCATCAACCATCAACAACACACACAGGTATCCTGCCGAGTATGTGATAGTGGCCACTGCTGTGTTGGTTAACGCATGTTTATGGTGCCCTGCACAAACAACAAAGCGTCATCCCATCTTGCAAGAGTGGCTGCAGTGGTTTGCGTGGTATGTGCATGGTACCACAGTCTAGTGGTACTACTTGTGTCTAGTGGTACTACTTGTGTCTAGTGGTACTACTTGTCCCACCATCCTCTGTTGTATCTGATCCTTAGAGGACCTGCATCCCAAGAAAACCTGTATCCCAAGAGGACCACCAAGAGGACCACCAATTCACACACATCATTCCCAGGTTGGAGACTGAGGTATCAGGTCGGCTTGTGGCCCGCAGTCGCCATGCTGCTGATCCCTCACACCTTACGCATGAACCCATTTTTTGCTTTGAGACGGCTGTCAAGCTGTGGTACTGGAGTAAAATGGCCTATGTCCTGGAACAAGTAGGTGTTGTTGGAACAAGTAGGTGTTGTTGGACCATACAAATTCCGTGTGTGAATACCAGAAACTTGCTTGTCTGTGACCCCCCCTGTTGCTCCCACACACACACCATTGCACAACACCCATAGCAAGTCTCAGATGTGTTTACGCTGCCAGAAGCCATGAAGTTGTACAACTTGGAGCATTTTAAATTGCTATGGGAGCCAAGTTGCGACACGAAATGCCTGCTGGGGTGGAACAGCACAACCATTGTCATTGCGTTTCGAGGCACTGCAAGCATGCTCAATGTCAAGGCAGATCTGCAGTTTTGGCAGGTGGGATATCCTTCTCGTGCAGGCCCATTGCTGAGCCTGCTACGAGGTCAAACAGCTGTGCATCATGGCTTTGTAAAGAGTTGGATAGCCAATGATTTCAACATCAAGGTGATCGATGCTGTGTATGACATTGTGTATAACAAGGTATGTGCTGTTTGTTGTTGCAGGTTGCACTTTTGGTGATGTACATTCATTGTGAGTGCAGATGCTCTTGTGATCTAGCAAATTGAGGTACCCCTCACAGACGGATACGACAGCGGTCAAGGTGATGGTCACTGGCCACTCGCTGGGGGGTTCTCTTGCGCAATTGTGTAGTTTTGACATTGCTCGGGCATGCCCATGTCTTGGCTGCATGTCAATATCGTGCTACACGTTTGGAGCACCTCGTACTGGGTATGTGTACTTTTGTTGGTTTTTGTTGTTGTTGTACATGGGATTTTTTTTTGTAAACAGTGCATGTCTGCTTGTGCACACTCCCTCTCTTATGTGCACCACAGCAACCGAGCATTTGCACGTGAGTACACCAAGCTGGTCCCAGATACGTTCTCGATTATCAATGATCAGGATGTGGTTGTGCACAATGCCAAATTCTTAGGGTACTACAAGGTGTGTGTTTGTTTGGTTGGTTTTGTGTTTTTGTGTGTGGTTGTGCTTTTGTGTGGATGTGCTTTTGTGTGCAACCAGTGTTCTGCTGTATACCACATCAATGAAAACCATCCCTCCTGTGTGCCATCACAGCGCCCTGCATGGCGTGTCATCCTCAACACCAAGGGAGACATGATCGTGAGGCCATCTTTTATGGAAATCACGCTGCATGAAATCATCGGAGGTAGGGATATTAGCATGTAATGATGATGCCTGGCAATGTAAACACACACACACACTGAATAGCCCGTATACACATCCTGAATAGCGCACCCAACCCCATCACCACTGCCCAGGTGGTGCAGCAGGGTTTTCCAATCATTTACTGCGTGACTATCAACGTGCCCTAGTGGCTGTGCATGATGCTCAATTTGATGGCCGGGGGTATAGTGATGGTGCAGTGGCCATGCAAGCACTTGAAGAGGCACATCCCGCACTAATGCATGCGCTGCTGCAGGTTCCAGCCCGACGCAGCAGTGACCGCAGGAGAAGCAGTGAGGAAGCAAGGGGGCGCACTTTGCAGGGGGTACAAGGAGTGGTGGGGGCAGAGGGGGGGCCAGTGACCGTGACAGAGCTTGTGTGACAGTTGCAGTGACAATGTTATATTTTAGTTTCATTATTATCGGATGCATGAGTTTTTTGTGTGTATCAAGTCGCACTGTTGCTGCTTGATTGATACTGCTTGATACTGCTACTGTTGGTATGAATGTATCATATGAAATGTAACAAGCATGGCCCCTTTATGAGGAGCAAGTTGGAAGAAAACAAAGGAAACAAAGGGCTGACAGTGCGTTTCTGTGAAAACCACACACACACAACAATGCACATGCAGTACACTGCAGTGGTGCTGTCAAAAAAACAGCCACACATGCACACCCGAACAACACCACAACACGCATCACAATGATAATCAATACCGCAAGAAACCTGCTTGAAGAGTGTCGGTACCTCTCTGATACACACATTCACTATCCTTGCTCATGCCTTTGCACGCAAATATCCACCCAGCCACAACTTTCCTCTGCGACTTATATGCACCCAACCACCCTGACCTGCTTCCTCCTCTTCAACCCCACACAACAGTACCCATTAATAATACAGGGTGGACGGCTTTTGGCCAAATCGCTGCTGCAATTCCTCACATGCCTTCAACTCCATTGCCTTTGCTTTTTCCACATACCCCCACCTCGCCAGGCGTTGTTGCTGCAGACGTTCTTGTGCACAGGAGTGTTGAACACGTTCCTTGTAGGAGCCTTCCACGTCTGACTCTATCCGCATCCTGTGTGTGTGTGTGTGTTGGTATGTGCTTGGACCTGTAGAGTGCTGTTGTTGCTGTGTTGGCACAGGCACACACATACCGTTTGTGTGTGTTGACTGGGTAATCTTGGTCAAACTTGGGAGCACTCTTGACGAAAAATGGCACCTGTACATTGATGTGTGTTTATTCAGTATCTGTGTATTTTGTGTATTCAGTATCTGTGTATTTGTATGCACATGTGTAAAACCATCAACACCCATCCAACATGTGTGTGACACAACATCCCCACCCACAACAACTCTACACACCACCCACACCACAACCCATCCAACCTTGTATCGATTGGTAAACATGAGCTGAGTATGCACCACATCCTGATCCAATGAAAACACAGGTGTACTGGACATGTTGTTGAACGTCATGACTATGAAGAGTAACAACACTGGCAGCAGGCTCAACAGCTGTGCAAGTGGTGGGGAGGCCTGTTGTGCACCCTGCTGCCGCTGCTGACGATGGGCGTGGTTGCCATACTGGCGATAGACGTTATACCGACTGTGATGGTTTGGGGTGTGTGTTGTCGATGTGCATTTGATGGTGGTGGTGTTGATGGTGGTGTGGCCCCCCTTCACATTACCCCCCCACACATACCCCCCAGGAAAGGCCCCATTGAAAAACATCTGGAAAATCATGTCTGGGTCAAATTCATCAAACCCCTCTGGATGTGATGGTGTCCTCCTCATGGGGCGTGCTTCATCAGGGCCATACATGTCGTAATGCCTGCGCTTTTCCGTGTCTGACAATGTTGCGAATGCACGGGACACAGCTGTGTGGGTGGGTGGGTGGGTGGGTGGGGGCAGTGTGTGTGTGTACAATGTATGTGTGTGTTTGGATCTCTCAGTGGATCAGTTGGATTGTGATTATTGGTATGCAACAAAATATGGCACAACAGCACACTTGTCGCAGCAAAGCACACACTTGTTGCAGCAAGGCACACACTTGTTGCAGCAAAGCACACACCTTTGAATGCCTCGTCTGCCCCTGGTGCGTTGTTCTTGTCTGGGTGTAGTTTCAGTGCCAGCTTCCTGTATGCCTTTTTCACATCATCATCAGTGGCAGTTTTGCTGATGGATAGGATCTCATAATAACACTTGGTCGAGCGTATGCGCGTGACAAGTGCTCGTTGCTCGGGGGTGGGCTGTGGGTGTAGTGTATGTTGACGGCATGTCGAACATCGCCTTGTACGCATACCCAGTACATTGATACCCAACACATCAATCAATCCAACCCCAAACACGCATACCTCCACACGTGCTGTATCGCGAGCTGCAGGTGCCTTGCGTTTGTGGAGACCGGCTGATGATGCTGTGGAGTGGTTGCCATTGGCAGCAGGCTGGGTAAAGGTACTGGATGTTGCTTCAGTTGCTTCATTTCCATTGGTTTCTGCTGGCTGGGAACGTTTCAGCTGATTGATCCAGAGCTTGCCCTGTGGTGCAATACAGAGGGTGTTTTGATGCCAGCATGTGTAGGCTTTTTGTCCCAAGGAAAACCCCCACAGCAACCTCTTCCGTTTCGCATAAGCGCAGCGACTTTTCAGCAAATTTAAAAGCACGGTCTTGATTGCCCTGTGCCAGTGCATCCCTGGACAATTCAATGCAACGCAGAGCCTCGTCTTTGTTCATGGTGCTTTGGCTGATTGATTTATGATGGGCTGCTTTGAGGGTATTGAGGTGGTGTGGTGGCGGTCGCTCTGTTTTACTACAGATGCCTCAATCCACAAGTAATACTAAGTTATTGTTGCTGGTTGCTGTTGTTGCACAACGTTGAACACACGAAATCAGCTCAAAATAGTAGTCAAAATTAGTACAAGAAATAGTACAAGAAACTGCTAAAGTACATGTTCTCAGCCATGGCGATGGGCACCAGCAACAACACCTTGTTCATGTAACTCTGCTTCCAACTCTGCAAATGGCAGTCGCAAATCCTCCTCTGCAACTGGTGCCGTTATTAGTCGGGGATCGTCTTCATCCACTGCCACACGCCCAAGAGGGTCTTGCTGGGGGCATGGCCTCAACCTGGTGTTGGAAGATACTTTGTATACACCAAGCCTACAAATACACACATGACATGCCTATCCCCTACCATGATTGGTTGAACGTGATGAGCAGTGGGGACGTCAGCGTCACAGCGCAAATAATCCCCCACAACAGCCGTCCATCACATTCCCCCACAGCTTGGGTGACAGCTCCATGCATGGTGGTAGCAATGCGACCCACTACAGCATTGAGCGCAGCAGCAGCTCCATTATGGTCGCATGCATGGGTGTCAGGGCAAAACATTGCCAACAGTTTGCCCGATAAAAACCCAGTGGGCAAGGTCGCAAGGAACAATGGTGCGGATCCTGCTGCAGTAAACAAACCCTCTTTGCCATCAGGGGCTACAGACATGCTGTAATCATACCATCGTGGTGACCTAGTGGGGAACGAGGGTGTAGTGGTACAATGAAAATGCCACTGGAGATGCTGAACATCAACAGTACCACCCCAACTCTCCATCATACCATATGGCCTCCCCCATACTCAACATGACCACAAATGGCACAGTACTCCACAACGTATTAAATGCCACTAAAAACAAGGGTGACAATGCAGATAAGTAGCCCCCATAGTGTATCATGTCGAAATGGGACCACGTTTGTGTGACGGCCCCCACAATGGGCACTAGCAGCAGGATGAGGGTGGGGTTGATGGCATATATCAAGCCAATGGGGGTACCACAGCCAAATGCACGAATAAGGTACTTGGGGAGGGTAGCCTGTGATAAGAAGAGGGTTGGTGTAGAAAATACAGGTTGGCTGCTGGCTTTCGATCGACAACAACAACATTCTGCTAGGGTCATCATGTCGCCCACAATAACCAATACCTCTAGATGCCTGTGTGGTGTATGACGATGAATGTGACCAACCATGCTCGGTGCAGACCATGGGACAAATGCAGCATAACATTCACATACACACGTACCGAAAGATGGTCTTCAAGTTGACGGTAAATACACACATGACGCAATACTTGAACAATTCCCACCCATCAATGCCCTCCAAAAGGCTGCTTTGACGATTCAGCTTGAGCATGCGGGCCCATGACAGAGGCTTGGCCTGTGCCACACTGGATGGTGACTGTTGTGCTTGTGGATGTGTTGACTGTTGTGCTTGAGACTGTACGCTGCGGGTTTCAGTAGCCAATAGTGGCCTGGTGGCTGCATGCTCATCATTGTCCTCATCGTTGCTGTGCTGTTCATCCTCATCGTGCCGTTCATCTTCATGTGCTCCAATGTTTTGGCCATATTCTTGTGTAGGTTTGGCAGCTGCTTGCTGGGCAAAGACGTTGGGCGGGGGTTGTGCTGGTCGGGGATCCCCAACGAAAAACGAAAGGATCAATGCAAGTAATGACGAAACACACCCTGTGTGTGTGTGAGGTGTGGGTAGATAAACGTGTGTATACATGTGGTGGATTTGTGTACAACATTTGTGGGTTTTATGACCACTCCCATGAACACACACCTGTAAGCATAAACAGCCTGTAGCCATCATTCAACACATGTTGTGAATGAAGCTGTTTAATCTCCCATCCATGCCTGAGCACATTTCGAAACAGGTCAAACAAAGGCCCCACACACATCGCAGCAATGTTCATGACTGTGTAGAATAACGCAAACGCAAAGCCACGGTTGAAGTCAGACGTGTATCTCTTAACCGCAATGGTCATCACTGGGATTCCAAGTGACTCTGCAACTGCTGCTGGGCCCAATAGGGTCGCCACGAGGGTGGTGCGGGAGGTGGTGAGCGCAATGACCGCCCGAGCAGCGGCACCGATGCTAAAGCAGGCCATGAGGCATAGGCGAACGCCTGCAAGGTCAATGATGGGGCCCACCAGGAATCCGAAAACAGTGAGCAATGTGCCCTGGGTGAATTAATTTGAGTGCGTCACAAGAATAGATCCTTTGTTGGTGTCATACACGCAGCTTACCCAGAGGCCATAGTAGGAACCAGCTTGGACGTCGCTGATTCCAAAGTCCTCTGTCAGGTACAACGTAAAGGAAACTGCAAGCCTGTGCATTCGGCGGGATGATGGTGCACAGTTTGGTGTGTACTACACCAGCCAACCTTACAAGCACATACGAAAAGTAGTTGTAACTCTCGAGGAGTTTGAGTGCATAGACAACCCACAGTTGCGAGGGTGCGCCATGCAACGAATGAAAGCCATTGGTGAGCTGGCGGTATAAGGGTGTGAGGGACACCATTGTGGCTGATCAAACAACTTCTTATTCTGGTGCCTCACGTGAGCATTTGTTGTTGTGATGCTGCCATCATGCAGCTGCTTTTGTGCTTCTCGTATACCCAGTGCACCTCGTCACAAGTTTGAAGGTACTGTAACGATTCTGTTTCAAGGAAAATTGCAGCAAGTGGGGTGACAACGTTGCGGATGGATGGATGCGCAACAACGTTTTTCTACGTGTGTCGTAATGATGAGCACGTGATTGATGCGACGTGATGCGTTGTGAATTGCATTAAGTATGTTGCTTGCGTCGTTCAGATGTTTTTGGACATCATTGTGCGAGTCATTGTGCACATGTTTATGGTACATCAGTACATTGCTTGAATCACAACGATTCACACAAAGTTCCCAAGGAAATATGGATAAAATCAGCAAGCAGCTGGGGTACGCAAAGCACACAAGGTTGGATGTCTTAACTTGTACAAACAACACATGGTTTTGCAACAGGTTGCTCCGCCAGGGAATACAAACAGTAGTACAGGTTGTAGCACCAGGTCCATGGGTACGTCTTGGGGTGCATTTGGCTTCCCACACTCTCAATCATCCTGTCACAATCATCCTCTCACATGCCCCCCTCCCCACACGCAGAATCCACCTCAACGGTGGCACGCGCTCGACATGCAGCAAGCACGGGATGCTGTACAGCAAGCCATACATGTGTGGGAGGGGCACCAGCGCACTGTGCTGAAGAGTGGGGTGCGCACAGCCCACAACAAGTGGTTGTGAGCAGTTGGTTGCATGAAGTACTGCATGAATATCCCACAAGAGATTGGGGAGAGGGAGACGGTGTTGGTCAATGCAACTCATCTATGTGTCTCAAGTCAGGACTCGTACAGGCTGCATGGCCTCGTACAACATACTGGAGGTTGTGCGACCACCACCAGGTATGTCATTCTACTGTGTGTTGGGTATCAAGCATCCTTGCATTCACGGGGCGGCTGCATGAATTTCAGGCACCACAGTGGGGCAGGCAGGCATCGGAGGAAGCAAGGGGCAGCAAGGTCAAAATTATGCCATATTCGGCATATTCCATTGCCTAAGCGCATCGTTCGTTGCGCAAACAGAAAATAAAGTGCCTGCAAAAGTGCAGCTGCGTAACACTTTTGGTCAAATATTTCCGTGCACAGCGCTGTCGTCAATTGACAACACGCCTCTACAGCACCTAGCGACACGCATCTGTTGCTCATCTTGACCAACTGTCAGGTATGGCCGGCGCGGGGCTGTGTTGTGCATGTATGCATTCGGCAACATACATAGCATGCATAACAACACTCATTGCATGTTTTAACACCAAGCGTTCTCACAACCGTGCCTCAAAACCCCACATCCGCTCGATCCCTAGGCAGCCGCTTTTCGCTTTTCAGCGCCAACACCCCCTAAAGTGCTTCATCATGGCTGTCATGGACACCTACACCTGGATCTTTGCCGTTTCTGTTATAGTTGCCTTTTTGGCTGCATTCGGCATCGGTGCCAACGATTTGGCCAACTCCTTTGGCTCCTCTGTGGGTACCAAGGCGCTGACCATGTGGCAGTGCGTGATCATCGCCTCGGTCTGCGAGTTTTGTGGTGCATTATTCCTCGGGGCGTCTGTGACCAATACCATCAAGTCGGGCATTACCAACGTCAACTTCTTCAAGCCCTACCCTGCCCTATTTATGTATGGCTTCTTCGCTGTATTGTGCGCTGCGGCCTTTTGGGACAACTTTGCCGCATATTTGGAGTTTCCAGTGTCCACCACCCACACCACTGTCGGTGCAATTATCGGCATGACCCTCGTGCTTGGCGGTGGTGATGCTGTTGTGTGGTCTGCCTCCAAGTCGTCATTTCCCTACTTTCAGGTGGGTTGTTGTTGTGGATTTTTTTGTTGTTGCGCGTTGACCCTTTTTTTCGTCTCACCCACGCAACACTTTTTCAACAACAACAATCCCCCCGACTACAGGGCTTTGCTGCAGTCGTCGCCTCCTGGTTTGTGTCGCCCATCGCATCTGGTGTCGTCGTTGCCTTTTTGTGGTTTTTCATCCGCATGATCATGCGCTCCAAGCACTCGTTTGTCTTGTCCTTCTGGCTGCTCCCCCTCTTTGTGTGGGGAACCATTTCCCTCATCACTGCCTTTATCATCCAAGTGGGTGGCTCAAACGGCACATGGACTGCCCAATCCGACGGCACTATTGCCTGGATTTGCATTGTGGTCGGTGGTGGCTGCGGTTTGATCACACTCGTGTGCTTCATGCCCTTTATCAAGAAGCGTGCTTTGGCTGACGAGGCCAAGCTGCAAGACCGGTATGTTGTTTATTTGTGGGAGTGTCCTGAGTGACTGTTGTCCATGTTGTTCACCCTAGAATTCCCCACATCTTCTCCTCCTCACAATGTTTCTCTCACAACTTCCCCCCTCCCCCCATAACGACAGTGTGACCCACATGCAAGCAGAGCGTGATGCCAAGTCTGCCAAGACCCTGGAGGAGGGTGGCAACACCAAGGAGGGCCTGGAGGTTGATGGCAAGATCACCACTGTGACTGACGCTGCCACGGGCGAGCAGGTGCCCATTGAGCCCGGACATGTTGCTGCTGCACCCAAGACAGGTGTATTCGCCCAGGTCGACCCTGAGCTCCTGCACCGTGCCATGTATGATGTTGACCATGCCAATGATGTTCCCGGATTGGCTGGTGACTGGACCGACAAGATTGCTGCCAAGTGGCATGCATTTTTGGACACAAAGTTTGCCAAGGTGGTGTTTGGAAACAAGGTCGCCAAGGCAATCGGCAAGGTATGGGGAGGATTCTACCATATCTGCATCATTCCTGCAATTGTCACAACCATCACAATCACCACCACCCAACACAGTCCCTCTTTTATGATGTCCACGAGTGCGTGCGCAACGATGTCAAAGTTGCCCAAGTGTGGGCCAATGCCGAGGTCTTTGACTACAAGACCGAGCGTCTCTACCGCTACCTCCAAGTGTTTTCCGCCATGTCCATGTCTTTCGCCCATGGCTCCAACGATGTTGCCAATGCAATGGGTCCCCTCGCTGCCATCTACTATACATGGGAAAACGGTGCTGTGCCCGGCTCCAAGTCCCCCGTGCCCTCTTGGATTTTGGCTCTGGGTGGTGCAGGCATCTGCCTTGGGTTGGCTACCTATGGCTACAAGATCATGCGTGTGCTCGGTGTGAAATCTGTCAAATTGACCAACTCTCGTGGCTTTGTGTGCGAATGGTCAACTGCCTTAATCGTCGTCCTTGCATCTCGCTGGGGCCTGCCCGTCTCCACCACCCAGATCGTCTCCGGTGCCATTCTGTCCATCGGTCTGTGGGAGGGACGCCGTGGTGTCAACTGGCGTGTGGCTGGCAAGATCTTCTTCGGCTGGTTGATCACCTGCGTTGTGGCTGCCGGTGTGTCTGCCCTGATCACAGCCCTGGGTGTGTTTACCCCCAACATGCCCCAGACCAAGGATATTTTGACCGGGTCCAATGTTTCCAACATTGAGAGCGCATTCCAGTTGGCCAAGCTCAACAAGTCTGCAGTCGTTGCCAACAACGCAACCCTGCAAAAGGCAGTCGCCAACTTGACCGCCACCCTGAAGCAGCTCAACTCCACATATTACCGTTATGTGACAGACTCGACCAAGCTGCAGGCGGCGTCATTTGCCACATATAACGACGTGTTTGTTCCCAACGCCACTGTTTAAACAAGTGGTTAGATTGGTTGTTGTCGCGCGCTTGTTTTGTGTGTGTATCTGGTGATGCGTATGTATGACAAAGTAGCAGCACATGTATTGGTTGTTTCCTGCGTTTGGTGCTTGTCAGGGCTTTGTGTTTTCCCTCGACAGCCTCCGACACAGTGTAGTGGTTGCTTTATGGGAATATCACCACCCACAAACATGATTACTTAATTTTGCTGTTTCGACGTGTTGTGCATTTATTCGCCTGTAGCGCAAGGCGTGCATGATGTGGTGCCCCAATGGTACACAATTTGTACTTTTGGACCACTGTCATATATCATTACATTTACTACGTAGACATTACTATTCATGCTGTTGCTACAATTGGCTTCTGTAACAACAACAATTACAACAACAACACTGTTAAGGACCCTCCTGTGTGGAGCTGCCGTCTTCAGTGGTGATGCGCACTCGGTGAGAAGAGAGCACAGAGCGGGCAGAATCGAGTGCGCTCTCTGCATCTTCAAAGGAACCAGAGGGAGACGGAGAAGAGGGGGGATCGTGCAACGCCCCTCCCTTGGAAGGAATTGTCTTGGCTTGTTTCTCTGCACGTGCCTTGTCTGCTTGCTCGGCCATTCCCCGCATTGCAGTTGCAGCAACAGGCCCCATGCGGTCCACCATGGCCCCAAATCGGCTGCCAGGGTCCCCAAGCAACGTGCTCGGTGCCGCAAATTCCTTGACCTCACCACAATCCAGCACCAGCACCTTGTCAGAACACACCACTGTGTCCAATCGGTGTGCCACAGTGAGCGTAGTGCGATGTGCAAACAAATCATTGATGATTTCCACCATGGCCGCTTCTGTGTGGGGGTCCATCGACGCGGTGGCCTCGTCCAGACACAGCACGGGGACGTCTTTGAGTGCGGCGCGTGCCAGGCACACCAGCTGCTGCTCCCCAAGGGACCATGCCTGCCCACCAGTGCCATCCACCGCAGCGTCCAAGCCGCCAACTGCAGTGACGGTGGTGTCCAAGCGAACACTGCGGAGCACCTCCCACAGGCGGGCGTCGGTGTGCTGTCGAAAGGGGTCTAGGTTGGTGCGTACTGTGCCTGAAAACACAACCGGCTCCTGTTTTTTGGGTGGGGAGAGATTGTGTGTCAAACAGGGTAGGGATGTCCTGTGCACAAAGAGGCATCATCGTACCTGTGGAATGATGGACAGCCCACGACGCAGGGAACGCAGTGGCACTGCTGCAATGTCCACACCATCCACAACGATACGGCCTTGGTCGAGGTCAAACATGCGATACAGGGCAAGCAGGAGGGTTGATTTCCCTGAGCCTGTACGCCCCACCACACCCACCTGGCAAGGGTTTAATCGATGATGAACACTGGGTGCACACAACAATGGGTTCCTTTTCCCCACTACGTCCATACCTTTTCCGAGTGGGCGATGGTGAATGAAACACCTCGTAGCGCATACGGAGCAGAAGGTGCATATTTCATCCACACCCCATCAAACTCCACAGTACCCCACGCCGGCCAATTCTTCACACTGCCATCGGGTTGCTGTACCGTCATGCTCCCCAGGCGAGACAGCACGTCGACCCCACCAAAAGCATTCCCATTACCACCACCACCACCATGGGCAGCAGCACCTGCAACCGCCATGACAGAAGTGCTGCCATGCCCGCCACGTGGGCCTTCCATGTAGGAGACGGTGTCCAGAGAGGGGGCCCCTTGGAGGGGCCCCACAGGGCCCTCAGGAAGCTGCTCAGTGACAACAGCAAGGGACCAGCCACCAGGGGACGTTGTGGATTCTGGTGCGGGTGTGTTGTGCGGTGGTGGTGCAGTGACGGTCGTATTTGAGGGAGGTGCGGTGATGGCAAGGATGGCGGTTGTGTTGGGGGAGGAAGGAGGAGGGGGTTTGCCGGTGAGCGCAGCAGTTTCTGCAGCCTCTGTTTGTGTACGTTGGGGTGGTGAGTGTTTTTGGGTGTTGTCATCGTGTATGGGGTATATAATGTAGGGCTGTTGCATGTGCTGCTCATACTGCATACCCACGCATCATCACAGGTAGTGCACAGAACAATACCCACCACCACCACCACCAACAACAACAACCTGTATGTGTCATGCGCAGGTGCTGAACACCCTCTTGAGGCACATGATTGGCCAAATACGCCAGCTTCTCAGTGGCACTGAAATGCCCAATGCTCTCTGCAATAAGTCGAACAGTCCATGTGTAAAATACCAGCATTTGAATGGTATTGGAAAATGCCAAGCCTACTGCATTGGGCCCCAGCTGCTCACGCTGTGCCACAGCAAAGCATGCGACTGCAAGGACAAGCACTGCACCATAGCAATCACACCTGGGGGTGAACGTGGGGTTGAGTATGCATGTGGAGGCGTGGTGTTATGAGGTGGTGGTGTTATGAGGTGGTGGTGTCGTGCATAGCACACACAAGAATGTATGTACCACCACGCACTTTTTATACATGCCTTTGCACACACTTTTTACACAGACTTTTTGCATACACGCACGCACACACAAGAAAGAGCAACCCCAAAGAGCATACCAGAAAGCCAGCCACAGGTTGAGGCTCTCACATGCAAACACCACCCTATGATTGGCATCTGTCTTGTGTGCTGCAAGCTGTAAAAAGTAGGCTTGCTTGTTGAATGCTTGTATGACAGGCAGGCCATCCAGTGCCTCTGCTACAAGACCCACCAGGGCACCTGTGGGGGGGGGGGATGGTTGGTGTGGAGAATGGGTGGTGTGGGGAATGGGTGTTTGTGTATATGCGTGGTGTGCTTGAGTAGGATGTGTGTATGTGTTTGTGTGAGTAGATATAGATGTACGTGTACACATAAAGATACCACAGCGACACCCCTTCCTTCAAGAAACACCCCACCACCCCACCCCACCTTTTGTATCACTCTGCAATTTTTTCAGCTGCTTAGTTGCAGGCAAATACAACACCAACATAACCACCGTCACAACCAGCAGCCCCGCCACCAACGGCGCAAAATAACGAATGGTGGTGCTCACAGTGATGGTCGTGGCAGTCAGCAGTATACAGTAGATGATGGCGTAGAGCAAGGCATCTGGGAGGGCCTCATCTAGGACGTCTTGATCCTTGGAAAATGTGACCAACAGGTCCCCCACTGGGGTGGTGAGGAAAAATGCAAGGGGGGCATGGAGGACCCTGTGGGGGATGGGGCAGGTGGGGATGTGAGGGGGTGGGGGGAAACATGAGGGGGGCGGTGGAGGGGGAAACATGAGGGGGGGGAAGGAGAGTGTGTGTGTGTGTGTGTGTGTGTGTGTGTGTGTGTGAGTGCAAAGAGAGATGAAGCTTGTGTATGGTGGGCAACGCCATTGCATATGATGTGGCATGAACAAGAGTATGTAGAGCATGCAGTGTGCAGAGCACATGGACAGAATCTGGGCTGCAAGCAACACAGACCACCCACCACCGCAAAATCACAAAGTCACCACCACCACAAAGCCACCCCCTCAACCAAAGCCCGGACACACCTGCGAATGGATTTGCGGAAAAACCCATTGGCTGCTCGCATAGTGAAGGTGTACAGACATGTACCCCGACTCAGAAGGAGGATGAGGAAGAGGAGGATGAGGAGACCATATACGAGGACGTAAAAGGATGTGCCATTCATGTCATATTTGCTGTCAGTGGGTGGTGGTGGTGGTGGAAGGGGAAAGAGAGGGTGTGGGGTGGAGGTGGCGAGATGGTGGGTGGATTGGGGTGTATGCTATTTCATTGTCATGTATATACGGATATACAACCACACACTGACACACAACCCATCAACCCACATACCCTGCATACAAACACACCCATCAACCCACACATTTTCTATGTAAACACATCAACCCACATACCCTGTACAGGCATTGTACTTGTTGGCCGTCCACCAGCGCACCCAGTAATCCGACACCTGCCGTGTAGCCTGTGCACAACAAAACACCAACAAACACAGCGGCACCATCCACCAACCACCCTGCATGATGTACTCGTATGCCGCACGTGTGATGGGCACTGTTGCACTATGAAGCTCCTTCACTTGTGGGGTTGTTGTTTTTGTTGTTGGACTGTTAGTGTTAGTTGCTGCAAGTGCGGTGCTATTACCACTGGATATCCCTTGCCGCTTTTGTGATGATGATGATGATGATGTGCCATTTGTGTTGCTGTTGTTGTTATTGTTATTGCTGTCCTTGTTGTTATTGTTATTGTTATTGCTGTCCTTGTTGTTATTATGGTTGTTGCTGTTGGTGTCTTTGTCATCATCCTTGCTGCTCTTGCTACTGCTGTTGCTATGAGCCTGATCCGCACCATCCCCACGACCACCCACCCCCTCATCCTCCCCTCGTCGTTGCTCCACAGCACCAGCAACAGCAAGCAGGTGTGCAGGGGGGAGGTCTTGTGCCAGCTGGGCCTGTGCTTGGGCGTTGTAGGGGCCAAAGTAGACCAGGGTGCCATCACGTACAATGGCCACCTTGTCACAGTGGGGGAGGAAGTCAGTTTGGTGTGTGACGAGTACCACTGCCTGTGTGTGTGAGGGAGGGTGTGTGGGGGGGGAGAGGGTGTGGGGGGGAAAGGGTAGTACTTTTGCATTTGAGGACATTTGTATATACAGAAATTGTAACACCCCCACACAAACACCCACCCTCATACATAAAGACACCCGCCGCACAACCACCCCCCTATACATACACACCCCCATACATAAACACACCCCCATACATACCCCCCCCCTCTAAAACCACACCTTGTTACGCAGCAGTCCCTTCACACAGTGTTGAAATATGTGAAGTGCTGTGTGGTGATCCACTGCAGATAAAGCACCATCTAGAAGCACCAGGTCTGACTCAGCATATGCACAGCGGGCAAGGTTGAGGCGTTGTCGTTGTCCACCTGAGAGATTGATGCCACGCACTCCTACCTGTTGTATGTGTTGGTGTGTTGTATGTATTGGTGTGTGGCTGTATTATGTGCGTTGTATGTGTGTGTGCTATTGTGCAAGTGTTTGTGTGTGTGTGTTATTGTGCATGCGTGTATGACAGCGACACCTGACAACAGTGCAATTACAAAAAAACACCTTCCACCCCACTACACATTATCCACTCCACCACATGGCCTACCCGCACACCACACACCCTCCACACCCACACCCACACACCCTGCTTTGATCACCCAATGGTAGTATTGACAAATCAAGCTCTAGTGCACATGCATGTAACACATTAGCATATCGTGTGGGATCTTCCTCCTGCCCAAACAAGATGCTGTCTTTGATGGTGAGGTTTTGACACCAGGGGTTTTGAGGGACATAGGCCACACGACCACCTACACTGCTAGTACCTCCCATCTGTGGGGGGGCGGGAGGATGAATGTGTGTGTATGTGCGAGGTGTGGTGTGGTATGGTGTGGTGCGTGGGGAGGAGATTGTGTAGGGTGGGAGGCATGTGTGTGTAAAGACGTACACATACCACACGTTGAAACACATCATACAACACACACACACACACACACAAAAGCGTTCACAAACATACCACACATCACACACTGTAACACCACACACACCACATAGACACCACACCACACACCACACACCACATCACACACCACATACCAATGACATGTTGCCTAGTATAGCTTGCAGTAGGCTACTCTTGCCTGCCCCCACACGACCCACCACACCCACCAGCTCACCAGGCTGCACTGCAAAGGTGGGGACATGGAGGCGAAAGGCATCTTCTTGGGTAGCTGCTGTGTGGTGTGCAAACACTGCATTGTCCTGTGGGGGTGTGGGGGTGTAGTATTGTGTGTGTGGTATTTTGTGTGTGGAGTATTAAACAAGCAAACAAGCACCACGACCACGCAACACCATTATCATAACAACATCCAGAGCATCATAGGTATCAGCAACAGCACCATTACAACCGCACACAACCACCCACACAAATACACCCACATATATCCCCCCCTCCCCCCCCCCCCCCCCC
>VFQP010001920.1_pt1 | contig 25092 bp, 18 predicted proteins | sample 3512351 | NCBI WGS metagenome assembly VFQP01 (sample SAMN10412372, study PRJNA504923) | tailings metagenome | isolation source: Relicate 1 Philex TSF1 revegetated site | place: Philippines: Tuba, Benguet | collected 2017-08-29
GACGATTGCGCGCACCAGATCGTTCTTGATGCCGAATGGCTCGTTCTCCTCCACCTTGATTCGCGTGGGCAGCACCGGGAGGTGGTAGACGGCATGGCGCAGCCAGCGGTACGGCGGCGTGGACCAGCCATCGATATAGACCGGCGCGGACAACGCCACGAGCTGGCCCTTGCGATGCTGGCGCCGGTCGCAAAGCGCGATCGCCAGCAAGGCGCCCATGCACATGCCAATCACGTGGAAGGTCTCGTACCGGTCCACCAGTTCGTCGTATGCCTGGGTCACCGCGTCCATCCATTGCTCGGCGCGTACGGACAGCAGGTCTTCCGGCGTGCCACCATGACCCGGCAGCGTAACCGCGTGTGTTTCCACGCCCGCGCGCCGCAACACCTTGTGCATCGGCCCCAGGTCGTACTGGGTACCACCCAGCCCGTGGATCAGCAGGGCTCCCGTATGCGGAGCCTGTACCGTCGTCATGCCGCGCGCCGCCCCTCGGTATCGTGACTGGCCGCGATGCGCCACGCGCCGGCGATCAACGCCACGGAATCGTCGCCATCGAGCAGTGGGCCGCTCATGTCGACTACCGTCGTGGTCGTGCCGACCGGCAGCAGCAGCCGGAATGTCAGGTCGCCGCGCGCCTCGCCGTCGCTTTCGCGCAACCAGCGGCGCCGCACCTCGGCACGGTCGTCGGGATGCACGCAGGCCAGCACATCGTCCAGCGTCGAAAACGCGGCGCCGGATACACCAAACGCGCGTTCGACACTGCCGCTCCAGCGCAGGCGGCCGCTATGCGGATCGAGGTTGTAGACCAGTTGTCCGCTGGCCGCCAGCGCCAGTTCCACATCGTTCTGCCGCGTTGCGGCCTGCTCGTGCAACTGTTCGCGCGCGGTGCGCAGCGTACTGATCAGCAGCGTCAGCAACGCGGCCACGGCCAGGTAAAGCTGCGCCACCAGCAGCGAGTAGCCGTGATAGACGGCCGTATCGGCAAACGGACCATCGCCCTGCGAGGTATTGAGCAGCACCAGCGCCGACAGCAGCGCCACCGCCACCGAGCCGCCGCGCCCGCCCAGCAGCAACGCCACGATAGCGACGAAGAACAACGGAATGTAAGTCAGCGCATACGCCACGCCCAGCGACAGCTGTACCAGTCGCGTGCCATCGAACACTGCCGCGGCAGTCACCAGCACGGCCAGCAGCGCGGCAATGCCGGCCACGAACTCGCCACTGCGCCGGCCGCCGGAACGTGCCGCGCTGAAGCGTGCCCATCCCGCGAATACCGGCGTGACAATCAGGACCCCCACGAAATCAGCGGCAGCCCATACCTTGGCCGTCGCCCAGAACGGTACGTCCAGGAACAGCCAGAACCAGCCCGCGCCGAACATCGCGCCGCCGGCGCTGCTGACCACGGCCGCCAGCAGCAGCCCGCGCAGGAATGCCAGGCCTTCGAGCGAGAAGCGCATCATGTGGACCAGCGCCACGGCCACCGCCGCAAAGCCGATCTCGTCGAGCGAGAACAGCAGCATGCGGAACGCATCGCGCCCCTCCACCACTCCGAGCAGCATCTGGGCGGCCAGGAAGGCCAGGCCGAGCCCAAGCCAGTGACGGGCGGGCGTCAGCATGAACGCAGCCACCGTCACGCCGGCCGGCAACCAGATATAGCCGGTGGCGGCAAACGGGCCGTTGATCTTGTGCGACGCGAAGCCGAAGACGAAATACAGGATCGCCCACAACGGCAACGTGACGAGCCGGTTCGATAGATTCACAGTCTCGATTCCTGGTACGAAAGGCGGCTCAGTCCGGCCGCCCCCAATGAACGGGGAACGGCGCCAGGCAGTTGACCGGCGCCGCTACAAATAAGGCGAAAACAGCACAATTAATTCAGGCCGCTGCTGTCCACATAATCGAGCGCCTCGCGCACGGCGCGGCGGGCCTTGAGCACATAGCAGACCTGGCGCTCGCGGATCACCAGCGCCAGCACCTCGGCCTGGGCCATTTCCTGAAAGTGGTGGGTGGCGCGCCGTAAGGTCAGACCGGCCAGCTCGGCCAGTGCCACGGCCGGCAGTCCATCGTCACCGGCTTCCAGCAACGCACGGCAAATGGCCGCGCGGACCGGCACCGTCAGCAGTGCAAGGGTCAGGGCACTTTCCTGAGTCTCCATCTTGTTCTCCCTCGTCGAAATTGGCCGCAAGCCTGATGATGCCCGACCACGCCACATCGTACGCCTGAAATAAACAGTAATAAGACGGTCGTATCGCACATACCGTGCGCGATCTATCCTTGTCGAGTCAAGCGATGGATTGCATGCCCATGTCCGCTTCTGTCCTGTCTCGCCGGCGGCCGTTGGTATTTGCCCTTGCCGTCGTGGTATTCCTGCTGGCCGCCTGGCTGCTGTTCAGGTGGCTGCGCCCGCCTCCGGCCGTCAAACCGCCCCCACCGGTAACGGTAAGCACGGCCACCGCACGCGCCGAGGATGTCGACATCGGGCTGACCGGCGTCGGCACGGTGCAGGCCATGGCCACCGTGACCATAAAACCACGCGTGGACGGGCAGCTCGACCACGTCGGCTTTGTCGAAGGTCAGGATGTCAGCGAAGGCCAGGTCCTGGCGCAGATCGACCCCCGCACCTTCCAGGCAGCACTCCAACAGGCCCAGGCCACCAAGGTGCGGGACGAAGCCCAGCTGGCCAATGCCCGGCTGGACCTGCAACGCTTTGAGGACCTGATCAAGGTCGATTCCACCACACGGCAGACGCTCGATACCCAGCGTGCGCTGGTGGGACAACTGGCGGCAACGGTCAGGAACGACGAGGCGCAGATCGCGCTGGCCCGTGTACAGCTCGATTTCACGACGATCCGGGCCCCGCTGTCGGGGCGTGTGGGCGCCCGGCTGGTCGATCCCGGCAATATCGTGCACGCCACCGACACCAACGGTCTGGTCGTGATTCGCCAGATCGATCCGATCGACGTGGTCTTTACGCTGCCTGACGATGCGTTTGGCCGCATCAACCGCGCCATGGGCGCCAGCGCCACACCACTGGCCGTGTTCGCCAACGAGCGTGGCTCGGATCTGGAACTGGGCCACGGCAAACTGATCCTGCTGAACAATACGATCGACACCACCAGCGGTACGATCCAGCTCAAGGCACGCTTTGCCAACCCGAAACACGCATTGTGGCCGGGCCAGTATGTCAACGCGCGGCTGGTGCTGGGCCAGCACCGCAGCGCCATCGTGATTCCGGCGTCGGCGATACAGCGCAACGATGCAGGCACCTATGTCTACGCGGTGCAACCGGACCAGACCGTCAGACTGCAACCGGTTCAGGTGGCCGAACTGCAGGGCGCGCGTGCGGTAATAGACAAAGGGGTAGGTGCCGGCGACCGCGTGGTGGCCGACGGCCAGTACAAGCTCAGGCCCGGCGCGCGGATTGCCGAGGCGCCGGCCACGGCCACGGCTGCCGCCGTCGTCGCACCGCGCACGCGCCCATGAGCATCTCCGCCACGTTTATCAAGCGACCGATCGGCACCTCGCTGCTGGCGCTGGCGTTGCTGCTGGTTGGCCTGGCCGCGTGGCCGCTGCTGCCGATTGCCCCGCTGCCACAAGTCGACTTTCCGACCATCCAGGTCACCGTGAACCTGCCCGGCGCCAATCCGGAAACCATGGCGTCCAATGTGGCGCAGCCGCTGGAACGGCAATTCTCGCTGATCGCCGGCCTGTCGCAGATGACGTCGACCAGCGCGCAGGGCACCACCCAGATCACGCTGCAGTTCGACCTCAACCGCAGCATCGACGCGGCGGCCGTGGATGTGCAGGCGGCCATCAACGCCGCCGGCGGCCAGTTGCCGGCCAACCTGCCAAGTCCGCCTTCGTTCCGCAAGATCAATCCGGCCGACGCGCCTATCCTGGTGCTGGCCGTGCAGTCCGACGCGCTGCCGCTGACCACGGTCAACGATTTCGCCGACAACATCCTGGCCCAGCAGATCTCGCAGATCGAAGGCGTGGGGCTGGTCAATATCGGCGGCCAGCAGAAGCCCGCCGTACGCATCCAGGTTGATCCGGGCAAGCTGACCGCCATGGGCATGAGCCTGGAAGACATCCGCGGCGTGATCGCCTCCACCACCGTCAACCAGCCGACCGGCGCCACCGACGGCGCCACCAAGGCGTTCAATGTCTACACCAACGACCAGATCACCAAAGCCGATACGTGGAACGACATGGTGCTGGCCTTCCGCAACGGCGCCCCGGTGCGCGTGCGCGACGTGGGCCGCGCACTCGACGGTCCCGAGAACGCCAGGCTGGCCGGCTGGGCATTCGCGGGCGCCGCCGCACCGGCCGACAACACCTTCCACAATGGGCGCGCCATCATCCTGGCCGTGACCAAGCAGCCGGGTGCCAACGTGATTGCCACGGTCGACCGTATCAAGGCCGCCCTGCCCCGCCTGCAACTGTCGATTCCCGCCTCGGTCAGTGTCAATGTGCTGGCCGACCGCACACAGAATATCCGTGCGTCCGAGGCGGACGTCGAATTCACGCTGGTCCTGACGATCGTGCTCGTGGTGGGCATCATCTTCGTGTTCCTGCGCAATGTGCCGGCCACGCTGATTCCGAGCGTGACGGTACCGTTGGCGCTGCTTGGCACGGCCGGCGGCATGTATCTGCTCGGCTATAGCCGCGACAACCTTTCACTGATGGCATTGACCATCGCCGTGGGCTTTGTGGTCGACGACGCGATCGTGATGCTCGAGAACATCTACCGCCACGTGGAAGCCGGGATGACGCCGATGGAAGCGGCCTTGCAGGGCGCCGGTGAAATCGCGTTCACGATCGTGTCGATCTCGGTATCGCTGGTGGCCGTGTTCATTCCGCTGCTGCTGATGGGCGGCATCGTAGGCCGCCTGTTCCGCGAGTTCGCCGTAACCGTGACGTTGACCATTGCAGTGTCGGTGATGGTCTCGCTGACACTGACACCGATGTTGTGTTCGCGCTTCCTGAAACCGCACGATCCGGCGCACGCCGAGACACATGGCCGCTTGTACCAATGGTTCGAACGCGGTTTCGACATGATGCTGGGTGCCTACCGGCGCGGCCTGGACCATGTGCTCGATCACCAGTTCCTGACGCTCTGTGTGTTCCTGCTGACCGTGGGCACCACGGTGGTGTTGTTCGTCATCATTCCCAAGGGCTTCTTTCCGCAGCAGGACACCGGCTTCCTGTTCGGCACGGCCGAATCGGCACAGGATGCGTCATTCAAGTCCATGAACACGCGCATGGTGGCGCTGGCCGATATCGTGCGCGCAGACCCCGACGTGGCAGCCGTAGGCATGACCGGCGGCCAGAACACGATCAACACCGGCAACTTCTTCATCAGCCTGCGCCCCAAGGAGGCCGGCCGCACCGCCACGGCCGACGAGGTCATCGCACGGCTGCGGCCCAGGCTGGCGCAGGTAGAGGGGGCTAATCTGTTCCTGCAGGCTGGGCAGGACATCAACGTTGGTGGTCGTCTGTCGCGCACGCAATACCAGTTCACGCTGACCGATGCCAATCTCGATGAACTGAACAGTTGGGCACCGCGCATCGTGGAGCGGTTCCGCCAGTTGCCGCAACTGGCCGATGTCGCATCGGACCAGCAGAATGCTGCGGCGGCGGCCATGCTGACCATCGATCGCGCGCGCGCCTCGAGCTTCGGCATCACGCCAGCACTGATCGACGCCACGCTCTATGATGCGATCGGCCAGCGGCAGGTGGCCCAGTACTTTACGCAGATCAACAGCTATCACGTGATTCTTGAAGTCACGCCCGAGTTGCAGCAGGATCCGCGCCTGTTCGACCGGCTCTACGTCACGTCCCCGCTCACGGGCCAGCAGGTACCGCTGTCGTCGTTCGTGAAGATCGATACCAACCGCACCGCATACCTGGCGATCGGGCACCAGGGGCAGTTTCCTGCCGTGACGATCTCGTTCAACCTGGCGCAGGGTGCATCGCTGGGCGATGCAGTCGAAGCCATCAACCAGGCGTTGGCCGGCATGGGCCGGCCGCGCACGCTGGTTGGTGCGTTCCAGGGAACGGCGCAGGCATTTGGCGCATCGCTGGCCTCGCAACCGTATCTGATCGCGGCCGCACTGATCGCCGTGTATATCGTGCTGGGTCTGCTCTACGAGAGCTATGTCCATCCGCTGACCATCCTCTCGACACTGCCGTCGGCCGGCGTGGGCGCGCTGCTGGTGCTGATGCTGGGCGGCTACGACTTCACGGTGATTGCATTGATCGGCATCATCCTGCTGATCGGCATCGTCAAGAAGAACGGCATCATGATGGTGGACTTCGCGCTTGGGGCCGAACGCGATCGCGGCCTGAGCCCGCGCGATGCCATCTACGAGGCGTGCCTGCTACGCTTCCGTCCGATCATGATGACCACGATGTGCGCGCTGCTGGCCGGCCTGCCGCTGATGCTCGGGCATGGCGCGGGTTCGGAGCTGCGCCGCCCGCTGGGCTGGGCGATGGTGGGCGGGCTGGTCGTGTCGCAGATGCTGACGCTGTTCAGCACGCCGGTGGTCTATCTCTATCTCGATCGTGCGCATCACTGGTATGTGCGACGCAAGGCGGCGCGTGCGAACGGCGGCGCGTCCGCACGACACCGTACCGTGGCGAAGTCCACGGAATACGCCGGCAACGACAAGGACTAGTGCTACGTTACGTCACGTCTATCGTGCCACCCATGGTCTCGTGCCCCGAACCGCAGAAGATGTCGCACAGGAAGCCGTAGCTGCCGCGCCGCTTCGGCGCCGTCAGATGTACCTGTACCGCATTGCCGGGCGGCAGATCGGCGCGCACGTTGCAGTCTGGCGCCGAGAATCCCATGATCACGTCCTCGGCGGTAATCGACAGCACCACGCTTTCTCCGCGTTTCAGGGCAAGGCGATCCGGTATGAAGACGAAGCGACGCGCGCGCATCGCTATCACGCGCGGTGCGGCGGCGTCGCCCTGGCGCACCACGGGCAATATGGCGGCCGCCATCATCAGGCCCAGCATCGTGCGCCGGCTCAGGGTCTGCGCCATGATCAGGCCCTCTTGCTCTTGACAACCGGTTGCTCGGCCAGTCGGAACGCAGCGCTTCCCGTCGCCGTAGTCGCGCTTACCTCGCGCCATCCAAGTCCCTGATACGGATGATCGGCATCCCACGGCACCGGCAGCCTGCGCGGTTGCGATCCCGGGGGCGGCAACGGAAACATCAGCGAACGCGCGGCATGGTGTGCGATGTGGCCCGTCATGCGATGGTGTTCCTGGTGAATATGGCCATAGAACACAGTCACATTGCGATACGGCATCAGCATGTCGATCACCTTCGCGCCGTCGCGCGTGGCCCAATCCCATTGCGGATAGAGATCGAACAGCGGCCGGTGCGTGAACATGACGATGCGGGCATCGCGCGCCTGTTTTGACAAATCCTCGGCCAGCCACGCCAGTTGGGTCTCGCCCACCTGCCCGGCCGGATCGGACACATTGTCGAGGACGATCGCATGCAAGCCCTTGTGATCGAACGTGTAGTGTGTCGGACCGAAAATCTCGCGGTAGGCTTCGCCATTGTCGAGACTGGCGTCATGCTCGCCCGGCATCAGGTGCACGGCACCGGCGCGCAGCGGCGCGATGATCTCGCGGAACTCTTGCATGCGACGCCGGCGCTCGCTGGCATCATCGGTGGTGTGCGTCAGGTCACCCGTGAACATGATGAAATCTGGCGGCTGCGCCAGCGCGTTGACCGCCGCCACGGCCTTGGGCAAGGTACCGCGCGCATCGGGATTGGGCGGCCCCTCGAACCCCCAATGCGCGTCGGAAAGCTGCACGAAGACGAAGTCTTCATCGCGTTGTGCGGCCCAGCCCGGCAATGCCGACGCAAATACAGCGCCGCCGGCCGCGCCCGCGAGGCGCAGGATGTCGCGCCGGCTCCAGTTTCCGTTCATGATCATCTCCATTTCGGGATCCGTGCGTGTCATACCGGTTGGGGGGCGGAATTATTCCCGCCTGGGTTGCGCCCCATTGGCGGCGCTCGCACGCGGGAATAGAATCGGCCTTGCGCCGGTAATACTGGGAGACGCCACATGCCGCTGTGCCAGCCTGACCAGCCATCGAGGGACTGACTTGGACGCCGCCAACTCGCGCCGCCGTTTTGAGACCCTGGTGCTGCCGCATCTGGATGCCGCGTACAACCTCGCGCGCTGGCTGTGCGGCAATGCCGGCGATGCCGACGATGTGGTGCAGGAAGCGTTCCTGCGCGCGTTCCGGCTCTTTGGCGGCTTTCGTGGCGATCAGGCCCGGCCATGGCTGCTGGCCATCGTGCGCAACACCTGGTTCAACACCTGGCAGAAGCGCAAGGCCGCCGCCGAGACCGGCTACGACGAATCGGTACTCGACTCCGACCTGCCAGACTGGCACGGCGCGCCCGGCGATCCGGAACAGTGGCTATTGCGTGAGGAAGATGTGCGGCTGATACATGCCGCGCTGGAACGGCTACCCGTAGCGTTTCGCGAGGTGCTGGTGCTGCGTGAACTCGAGGAACTGCACTATCGCGATATTGCGCGCGTGGTGGACATTCCAGTCGGCACTGTGATGTCGCGTCTGGCACGCGGCCGGCGCATGCTGGCCGCGACCGTGGTGGCGCTGCGCGATGGCACGCCTCCGGAGACAGCGCAAGCTTCGCCTGCTTCGTCCGAACCGGCCCAACCTGCAGGAGATCCGCGCCATGGACTGCAATGAAGCCCGCAACCTGTTGCAGGCCACCGCCGACGGTGAAGTCGGCGCGTCAGACAGCGTGCGGCTCGAACGGCATCTGGAAGATTGCGACGGATGCGTCGATACGCTGCGCAATCTGCAAGCGCTGCGCGCCGCCACGCGGCACGGCGCCCAGTATCATCGCGCCCCGGGGGAACTGCGGGCGCGCATCATTGATGCATTACCGGGCGCGGTGGACGCCGAACCGGTTGATGCCGCACAAGATGACAATACCGGCTGGCGTCGGTGGTTCACATGGTCACCGGCCGCCAATGCGGTATTGGCCGGGATCACGGCTGGCGCCGTCGGCCTGAGCGTGCTCACCTATATCAACCAGCCATCGCCCGGTGATCTGACGGCCAATGCCATCGTGGCCAGCCACGTGCGTGGACTGATTTCAGATCACGCGGTCGATGTCGTGTCCACCGACCAGCACACGGTCAAGCCGTGGTTCAACGGCCGTATCGACTATGCCCCGGACGTGCGCGACCTGGCCTCGGCCGGGTTTCCGCTGGTGGGAGGACGGGTCGACTATATCGACGGCCAGCGGGTCGCGGTATTGGTATACCGGCGCAACCAGCATCCGGTCGATGTGTTCGTAATGCCCGGCAACAGTCCGCGCGGTATCGCGGAACGCGAGCGCCAGGGATATCAGCTTGAAACGTGGACGGGCGGCGACATGCGCTACTGGGCCGTCACCGATGCATCGGCCGGCGATCTGCGCAAGTTCGTGCAGGCGTGGAGGAATGCGGAGGACACTGCCGGGCGTTGACGTCTCGACGACCGCCCGGCAGCACCCGCGTTACGCCATGACGAACGGCAACTGCCGCTGGCGCTTGCCCGTGAGGCGGAACAGCGCGTTGGCTACGGCCGGGGCAATGCCCGGCGTGCCCGGTTCCCCGAGGCCGGTCGGATTGTCGTTCGACGGCACGAAGAACACCTCCACCACTGGCGCGTCAGGCATGCGCGGCGGCGGATAGTCGGGGAAATTGCTGTTCTTGACCACGCCGTTTTCGATCTCGATGGCAAACCCCGGCTTCGTCATCGACAGCCCGAACACGCAGCCGCCCTGGATCTGCGCTTCCGCGCTCAACGGATTGACCACGCGGTTTGCATGCACGCCCGCGGTCACGCGATGTACGCGCGGTTCGCCCTTGACCACCGACACGTCGACCACGTACGCAACCACCGAGCCGAACGATTCATGCACCGCCACACCCCATGCATGGCCCTTCGGCAGTTTCTTCTTGCCGTAGCCTGACTTGTCGACGGCCAGCTGCAATGCGGCGCGGTGCCGCGCGTGCGCCTTCTCGTCGAGCCGTGCCATGCGCCAGGCCACCGGGTCCTGCCGGGCGGCCGTGGCCATTTCGTCAGCCAGCGTTTCCTTGACGAATGCGGTGTGCGTATTGCCCACCGAACGCCACCACAGCACCGGCACATCCACCTTTGGATGATGCACGTGCAATTGCAGCGGCAGGCCGTAGTCGTTCTCGAGGATGCCTTCGGTCATCGTGGCATCGACACCGTTCTTGACCATCATCGGCTCGAACGGCGTGCCGGTGATGATCGACTGGCCAACAATCGTGTGCTGCCAGCCCACGACCTTGCCCTGCGCATCCAGGCCGATCCGCGCGCGATGCACGTGCAGCGGACGATAATATCCACCCTTGATATCGTCCTCGCGGCTCCACATCACCTTGAGCGGCTCGGTGTGGCCGTTGGACACCCAGGCACGCAATACGTTGGCCGATTCCACCAGATAGTCCGACGTCGGCACCGCGCGGCGGCCGAAACCGCCGCCGGCCATCATCGTGTTCAGCGTCACCTTCTCTGGCGCCAGTTGCAGCGTGCGTGCGATGGCACCCTGGTCGATGGTCTGGAATTGCGAGCCCACCCAGACCTTCACCGCGGTTACCTTGTTGCCGGCCACCTCGGGCTGCATCGTGCAGTTGAGTGGTTCCATGGGCGCGTGAGCCAGGTACGGTACGCGATACTCGGCGTCAATCACCTTCGCCGCGCCGGACAACGCGGTATCGATATTGCCGCCTTCCAGCGCCTTGGCCACCGTGCCGGGCTGCGTGGCCAGCTTGCTGAACTGCTCGAACAATGCAGCCGTACTGGCCGTGGAGCCGGCATCCTCCCAGACGATCTCAAGCGCATCGCGTGCGGTCTTGGCAGGCCAGTAGCCATCGGCCACCACGGCGACACCGGTGCCCCCACGATCCACGTTGACCAGCATCACATCGGCCACGCCCTTGATCTTGCGCGCCTTGTCGGCGTTGAACGATTTGACCTTGCCGCCAAAACGCGGTGGATGCGCGACCACGGCCACCATCATGTCCTTGATCCGGACATCCATGCCGAACACTGCATCGCCGTGCAACTTCGACGCGGCATCGAGGCGCGGCGTCGGTTTGCCCACGATGCGGAACTGGGCCGGATCCTTCAGCGTGACCTGTGCCGGCACCGGCATGCCCATCGCGGCCTCTGCCAGTTCGCCATAGGTGGCACGGTTGGTACCCGAGGTCACTACCCCGAGAGACGTGGCGCAACTGGCCGGATCCACCTTCCATTTCTGCGCAGCCGCGCTGACCAGCATGGCCCGCGCCCGCGCACCGAGCTCGCGGTACTGCTCGAACGAGTGGTTGAGCGCGGTGGAACCGCCAGTCATCTGGATGCCGAACATCGGGTCCTTGTAGGCATCGCCGGCCGGGGCCAGCACCGCGCGGACATTGCTCCAGTCGACGTCGAGTTCCTCGGCCAACGCCATGGGCAACGCCGTGTGCACGCCCTGCCCGAACTCGAGCCGGTTCACGGCGATGGTTACCGTGTTGTCCGGTGCGATCATCAGGAATGCCTGTGGCGGCGCCACCGCCTTGGCCGCGCCTTGTGCCTGGGCGCTTTCCGATACCCCGGCGATGCCGGCAATGCCTAGTGCGAAACCACCACCCGCCAGACCCGACAGCTTCAGGAAACTGCGTCGCGACAACGCGGCTGGCACGTCCGGCTGCGTAGCGGGCGCCCCGCTGCCACCCGCAAGGGCTTCAATGCCTCGAATTCGCATGACAGTCCCCTCAGGCAATTGCACGCGCGGCATCCTTGATGGCCGCGCGGATGCGTTGATAGGTGCCACAGCGGCAAACATTGCCGGCCATGGCCTGGTCGATGTCGGCATCGGTGGGCCGCGGCTTGCTGCGCAGCAGGCCCACGGCGCTCATCACCTGGCCATTCTGGCAATAGCCGCACTGCGCCACATCGTGCTTGAGCCAGGCCGCCAGCACGGCGCGGCCGACCTTGTCGTCGCCCATGCTTTCAATCGTGCTGATCTTGCTGCCGGAAGTGGCCGAAATCGGCATGACGCAACTGCGCGTGGCCTGTCCGTTGATATGGACCGTGCATGCACCGCACGACGCCATACCGCATCCGAACTTGGTGCCGGTCATGCCGAGGTTGTCGCGCAGGGCCCACAGCAGTGGCGTGGACGGATCGGCGTCCACCTCCACGGTCTTGCCGTTGAGGGTGAGGGTAGTCATTTGGGGAGAACTCCTTGGGTGCTTGGCCCAGTCGGTTATTCGCTGACCGCCGGGAATTTCAGCAACAAGGATCCCTGGCTACCCGGCGGACCCGAGGAGCATAGTGCAAATAGGAAATCTCTGCGCAGCGTCACTCACATTATGCTTTTCGCACCATGAGCGGGATTATTGCGAAGTGAGGAACAGATACAACGCATTGAGGTCGGTATCGTTCATTTTCTCGAACGCGCCGAACGGCATCACGCGACTGACATCGGTACCGTCCGGACGCTTGCCGCTGCGCATCATGGTCACGAACTGGCCAGCTTGCGCATAGGTCTTCATGGCCCCGCCCGGCTGGAGGTTCGCGGCAGGCGGCCAATCCGGCGGCGCGCCGGGAATATTGCCGCCACGCAGATTGGCGCCATGGCAGCCCTTGCAGGAATTGGCCACATAGGCGCCGTATTGCGCGTTCACCGCGGCGGCAATGGGCGGCGACGGCGGCAGGCTGTGGTCGATCTTCTCCGCCGCATCCTTGATCACGCCCGCGCCATACAGCCCCTGGATAAACCACGGCAGATGAATCTCTCCCGGCTTGCCGTCAGCAGGAGGCAGACTGCGGACATATGCCACCAGCGCCCCGAAGTCGTCGTTGGACAGCCGGTTATAGTCCTCGCTCGGCATCACCATCAGCGGCCGGCCGGACGGCGCCACGCCATGCCGGATGGCGCGGTCCCAATCCTGCGGCTGATATTTGTCGATATCGGGATTGGCACGCGTCAGGTCCGGAGCGCGCACGCGAAAGCCATTGGCTTCGTCGAATACCTGCCTGCCGGTACCCTTGGCCCCATGGCAATCCATGCAGCCGCGCGATTCATACAGATACTTGCCATGGGCGATGGCCGTGGCATCGGTCGGGAATGCGACAGGCTGCACTGCAACATCGATCTTGCGTACCAGCTTGCGCCCGCCCCACCAGTAGGTACTACCCACCGCCAGGACCACGAAAACCGTGAACGCTACTACGGCCGAGCTGGCAATGCGGAAGAATCGCTTGACGTCCATGGGTGTCCCCCTGAGCAGCCATCGGTTGCGCCCGGCAGCTTGCCTTGGCACAGGCTTCGTGTTCCGTGCGCGAAAGTACAGACGAGCCGCGCCATACCAAAATTCCGCGCAATGCGCCAGTCCCAACAAAGCCTTGCAGTTGCCCCTAACTTCGCTGTCAGATTCCACCTGGCGCGACTAAAGTGCCACCTACGCTGGGCACAATGCGACCATTGCACCCGTACCGGCAAAGTTTTCGGCGCGCGCCGCGCGCCACGGATCCCGATAGAGATGACGCCTGAGACGGCCGCGCCCCCTTCAAACCTACCGCCGCTGGCTGGCACCGGCAACTGGCGCCCGCTGCTGCTGGCGGCCATCGGCTATTTTGCGCTGGCCTCGGCTGGCCTGTGGCTGGCACGCATGCCTGGCCATGCCGCCGCCGTATGGCTGGCCAATGCGTTCGGCCTGGGGCTGCTGCTACACCGGCCACGCCGCGAGTCCCCGCCATTGCTCGGGGCCATGCTGGTTGGCAATATTGCCGCCGACCTGCTGGCCGGCCACCCGCCCGCGTCGGCACTGCTGCTGTCAGGCGCCAACCTGATCGAACTGGTTGGCTCGGCCTGGCTGGTGCGGATCATGGCAGGCCACCCGGTGCTGAGCCGCAGCGGCCCGTTGGCCACGTTTGCGCTGACCCTCGGCATCGCATCGACGGTAGGCCCGGCATTGAGCGGGCTGATCGGCGCCTCGGTCATCTCCGCCACGTTTGGCACGGCGTTCCCGAAGGTCTGGTGGAACTGGTGGAATGCCGGGGCCATCGGCACGGTAATGCTGTTGCCCTTGATGGTATCGATGTCGCGCGAGCGCGCGCGGGCCAGTTGTCAGCGTCCGATGCTGCTGCGCCTGGCCGGGCTTTTCGTGGTTTGCGTTGCCATTGGCGCCGGTGCCATACGGGCCGGGCATGATCCATTCGTGGTGATGTCGCTGCCGCTGGTGATCGTGGCGCTGGCCAGCAACCCGTTCGCGACCGCGCTGCTTACGTTGTTGTCGGCGGTTGCGGCCGAATGCCTTGCGCTGCTGGCCGGCATGGAGTTTCTGGCATCCCGCTCGGTACCGCTGTCGGGCGCGCTGATCCTGGTGTTTCCGATCTGCATTGCCTTCATGACCGAGCAGAACCGCAAGGGACGCCTCGAACTGCGCAGCAGCGAACGACGCTTCCGGCAGGCCCTTGAGCACTCGGCCATCGGCATGGCACTGGTAGGTCTGGACGGCCGCTGGCAGATGGTCAACCGCGCAATGATCGACCTGCTTGGCTATAGCGCCGATGAACTGCGCGACCTGCCGTTCCAGTTGATGACACACCCCGACGATCTCGCCGCCGACCTGCGCCAGCTCGAAAGGCTGCTGGCCGGGGAGATCGATTCGTACCGGCTGGAAAAGCGCTACCGCCACAAGGACGGCCACTACCTGTGGACGCTGCTGGCCGTGTCGCTGGTACGGGACGACCATAGCGGTCGCCCCGATCATTTCATTTCGCAGGTCGAGGATATCCACACCCGCAAGCTGGCACAGGAGCAGTTGCAGCAGCTGACGCGCCGTACGCAACTGGCCGTGGAAGCCGGCGGCGTGGGCATCTGGGAATGGGACTTCACGCAGGCCGCGATCACCTGGGACGCGCGCATGCATGCGCTCCACGGCACGGCACCGGAACTGGGACCGCCAACGCTGGCGCAGTGGATCGCGATGGTCCACCCGGAAGATGTGAGCCGTGTCAGCACCGAGATGCGCCAGGCCATCCGGGGCGTACGCCGCTTCGATACCGAATACCGCGTGGTGCGTCCGACCGGGGAAGTCCGCCATGTACGGGCGATGGCCACCACGTCGCGCCATGAAGACGACACCACGCGCGCGCTGGTGGGTACGAACTGGGACATTACGGAGCAGCGCAGCCTGACCCGCGCGCTGTTCGAGGAAAAGGAGCGGCTGCACATCACGCTGCGCTCGATCGGCGACGCGGTGATCTGTACCGATCGCGTGATGCGCGTGACGTTCATGAACCCGATTGCCGAACAGCTGACCGGCTGGAGCATGGACGCCGCGATGGGCCAGCCGCTCGAGCAGGTGTTCCGCATCGTCGACGAAGACACCGACCTGGTGATTCCGAGCCCGGTCGAACAATGCCTGGAAACGCTGCGGCCAGCCTACCTGCAGGAGGGTGCCGTGCTGCAAAGCCTGACCGGCGAGCGCCACGACGTACAGGATTCCGCTGCGCCGGTGCTGGCCAATGACGGCAGCGTGCTGGGTGCAGTGCTGGTATTCCAGGACATCACCACGTCGCGCGCGCTGCAGCGTGAACTCGCTCACTCGGCCACGCACGATGCACTGACCGGCCTGCCCAATCGCGCCTGGTTCGAGAAACGGCTGCGCGAAGCGTGCGAGCACGCCCGCCTGCACGGGCACCGTACCGCGCTCTGCTTCATCGACCTGGACCGTTTCAAGATCGTCAACGACACGGCTGGCCACGGCGCGGGCGATGTGCTGCTGCGCGAGCTCGGCTACGTGATCCGCCACCAGGTACGGCCCGACGACCTGCTGGCGCGCCTGGGCGGTGACGAATTCGCGCTGCTGCTCAAGGACTGCACCATCGAGCATGCCGAGCAGGTGTGCCAGAAGGTCATCGATGCCGTGCGCGAGCGGCGCTTCCCGTGGAATGGCCGGGTCTACGATGTCGGGGCCAGCATCGGCATCGCGGCCATCGACAGCGATGTGCCGCCGGTCAGCGAACTGATGAGCCGCGCGGACGTGGCGTGCTACGCGGCCAAGGCAGCCGGGCGCAATCGCGTGTCCGTCTATCGTCGCGATGAAAGCGACGCACGGCGCCATCACCGCGAACTCGAGGTAGCCGCCGGCATCCATTCGGCGCTCGAAGCGAACCGCTTCCGTCTCTATGCGCAGGAAATCCGCTCGCTGCGCCCCGGCCAGGATGATGCGCGCCATGTGGAAATCCTGGTGCGCATGGTGGACGAACAAGGCACGCTGATCATGCCGGGCGCATTTATCCCGGCTGCCGAGCGCTATGACCTGATGGGCCATATCGACCGCTGGGTGATCCGCAACGTGCTGCAGCAATATGGCGACCGGCTCGCCGGCGTGCCTGGGCTGTCGGTATCGATAAACCTGTCCGCGAACTCGCTCGGCGAGCCGTTCCTGCTGCCCTTCCTGCATGCCGCGCTCGAGGACTCGGTGCTGCCGGCCAGCCGCATCCGGCTGGAGATCACCGAAACCGCGCTGATCAACAACATGACTGCCGCCAGCCGCGTGGTGGCCGACATGCGCAGCGCCGGGTGCACGGTGGCGCTCGATGACTTCGGCTCGGGGCTGTCGTCGTTTGCGTACCTGAAGCAGTTTCCGGTGGATTACCTCAAGATCGACGGCAGCTTCATTCGCAACCTGGCCCGCAACGCCGTGGATCGCGAGATCGTCAGCTCGATCAACGACATCGGCCATCGCCTTGGCGTACGGACCGTGGCCGAATGGGTCGAGGACGAAAGCACGCTGCATACGCTGCGTGCGATCGGCGTCGACTACGCGCAGGGCTATGCGATCGGCAAGCCGATGCCGCTGGAGGCCTTTCTCGACACCTGCGAAAACGCCGCCGCCTGAGCGCGTCGGCGCCTGTCGCGCGCCATGATGCATCACACATCACAATTCCCCTGAACGCCGTTCGGATTTCCGAACGGCGTTTTTGCTTGTGGGTCCGGATTTCCGAACCGCGCCTATACAGCACCCGAAAAATTCCTTTGTATTCATCGATTTACGACTGTATCCAAGTGCAACAGCGCTGGCATGGCTCGTGCACTCTAGGGCGCCGCCGCAGGAAACATGGCCACGCCCCGCCGCCCCCGAAGCAAACGACCTGCGGGGCCAGACCAAGTACAAAGGAGGAAGTACCCACGATGACAAAACGACTGCCAACCCTGATCTTTGTTGCGATGCTGCTCGGCGTACTCGTCGGTAGCGCCGCGCACAACCTGTCGCCCGACGCAGCCACCGCGAAATCGATTGCCGACCATCTGTCGATCCTGACCGACGTGTTCCTGCGGATGATCAAGATGATCATCGGTCCGCTGGTATTCGCTACCCTCGTATCGGGTATTGCGAGCATGGGCGACGGCAAGACCGTCGGCCGTATCGGCCTGAAGGCCATGGCGTGGTTCATGGCTGCCTCGATCACGTCGCTGCTGCTGGGGCTGCTGATGGCCAACCTGCTGGCGCCCGGCCACGGCATGAACCTGCCGCTGCCCGCCGCCGATGCCGCGTCGAACCTGAAGACCGGGGCGCTGAACCTGCGTGACTTCATTGCGCACATGTTCCCGAAGAGCTTCGTGGAAGCAATGGCCACCAACGAAGTGCTGCAGATCGTGGTGTTCTCGCTGTTCTTCGGCTTTGCGCTGGGCACGCTCAAGGACGGTGTAGGCAAGCCCGTGCTGGCCGGGATCGACGGCCTGGGCCACATCATGCTCAAGGTCACCAACTACGTGATGGCATTTGCACCGATCGGCGTGTTCGGTGCCGTGTCGGCCGTGATCACGGCGCAGGGCCTGGGCGTGCTGGTGGTCTACGCGAAGCTGCTGGGTAGCGTGTACCTGTCGCTGGCGCTGCTGTGGGCGGCGCTGATCGGCGGGGGTTACTTCTTCCTGGGACGCGACGTCTTCAAACTGATCCGCCAGCTGCGTGCGCCGCTGATGATCGGCTTCGCCACGGCCAGCAGCGAATCGGCCTATCCGAAGGTGATCGATCAGCTGTCGCACTTCGGCGTGAAATCCCGCATCACGAACTTCGTGCTGCCGCTCGGCTATTCGTTCAACCTCGATGGTTCGATCATGTACACGTCGTTTGCCGCGCTGTTCGTGGCGCAGGTGTACGGCATCCAGCTGTCGCTGACGCAGCAGGTCACCATGCTGCTGGTGCTGCTGGTGACCAGCAAGGGTATTGCCGGCGTGCCGCGCGCATCGCTGGTGGTGGTGGCTGCGGTTCTGCCGATGTTCGGCCTGCCCGAGGCCGGCATCCTGCTGGTGCTGGGCATCGACCATATCCTCGATATGGGCCGCACCGTAACCAATGTGCTTGGCAACGCCATTGCCACGACCGTTGTCGCCAAAAGCGAGAACGCGATTGGCGCACCGGAACGCGCCGACGAGGACGACACCTCGGCGGACAGCAACACCGGCCTGACACCCGCTCAGGTCCTGGCCAGCAAGTAATCCTGCCCCAGGTGTGCCAGGGCCCGGCTGCCGATCAGGCAGCCGGGCCTTTTTGCGTTTACGCACCCCGGCACCGGGCCGGTTACGCCGGACGTAGTGCCGGGTGTGGTAAAACGTCGGCTTGCCGATGGCGGTGAAAGCCTTGCGAAAGGTCCGGGACGGAGCTTTTTGTCGCGAGAATTGTCCGATACGCCACTTGGCAACTTCCGCATTCCCGTATCCGCATGATCTTGTCCCCCTCCGACGGCGCAATGTCGCCGTGGCGCCGCGTTGCCCCATTCGTCGCCCTGCTCGCACTGGCCCTGCTGGTCACGGCAGCCGGCTGGCTGGGCTATCGCTATACCTACGACGCCGCGCTGGCCCGTCAGGCCGAGCGCGGCCAGGTGCAGATGCGGCTCTATGTACAGGCGCTGGAAAGCGAGCTGGCCCGTTACGACTATGTGCCGAGCCTGCTGTCACTGGACGCGCGCATCGATGCGCTGTTGCGCGATCCCGCGGCACCGGCGCGCGTGGCGCAGGCCAACGCCTATCTGGCGGCGCTGAACGGCCGCGCCGGCACGCGCGTGATCTACCTGCTCGACGCACGCGGCAAGGTACTGGCCACCAGCAACTACCAGCGCCCCGACAGCTACCTGGGCGAGGACCTGAGCTTCCGGCCCTACTTCCGCGCCGCCATTGAAGGCCAGCTCGGACGCTTCTATGGCGTGGGCACCACGCGCAGCGAATCGGGTTACTACCTGTCCGCGCCGCTCGGCGACCGGGACAAGCCGGTTGGCGTGGCGGTGGTCAAGATCGGCCTGGAACCGCTGGAAAACCGCTGGCAGGGCAACGATAGCCAGATGCTGCTGGCCGACGAGAATGGCGTGGTCATCCTGGCTTCGGATCCTTCGTGGAAGCTGGCGGCACTGCGCGCGCTCTCCGACGAACAGCGTGCCAGGCTCGATCGCAGCCTGCAGTACAACCACGCGCCGCTGCCGCAGCTGGCACTGTCCACCGTGCGCGAGCTGGGTCCCGCGCAGGGCGGCGATGCGCTGGTGCGCCTGCGCCAGGGCCCGCCGATGCTGGCACAGCGCCAGGCATTGCCCGGTACCGACTGGGACCTGACCCTGCTGACCAATACCTCGCAGGCGCGCGTGGCCGCAATGAACAGCGCCGCGCTGGCCGGCGTGGCATCGGCATTCGTGCTGCTGCTGGCCGCGGCGTGGAATGTACGCCGGCGCATCATCAGCGAGCGGCTGGCCGCGCGGGCCGCGCTGGAAGCTGCCAACAGCGAGCTGGAACGCAAGGTGGCCGAGCGTACCGCCGACCTTTCGGCCACCAATCATCAGTTGCAGGCCGAAGTCACCGAGCGCATCCGCACCGAGACGCACCTGCGCCAGGCGCAGGACGGCCTGATGCAGGCCGGCAAGCTGGCCGCGGTGGGCCAGATGTCGACCGGCATCGCGCACGAACTGAACCAGCCGCTGGCCGCGCTGCGCACGCTGTCCGGCAACACCGGCAAGTTCCTGGCACGCGGTGATTACGCCACGGCACAGGACAACCTCGGCAAGATCATCGGGCTCGTCGAACGCATGGGGCGCATTACCGGCGCGCTCAAGTCGTTCGCACGCAATCCCGCCGCAGGCCAGCGCAATGCGGCGCACCTGGGCGAGGCCGTGGACAACGCGCTGTTCCTGCTGGATACGCGCGTGGCCGCCGTGGCGCCGCGCATCGAGCGCAGCATCGACGCGCACCTGGCCGTGGCCTGCGACCCGAACCGGCTGGAACAGGTGCTGGTCAACCTGATCGGCAATGCGCTCGATGCGATGAAGGGCCGGCCCGACGCCCACCTCTCGCTGCATGCCTACGAATCCGGCGGCATGGTCAAACTGACGGTCCGCGACAACGGCCCGGGCCTGTCCGAAGCGGCCTTTGCCCGGCTGTTCGAGCCATTCTTCACAACCAAGCCGGCAGGCGAGGGACTGGGGCTGGGCCTGACGCTGTCGGCCGGCATCCTGAACGAGAACGGCGGCACCCTGACCGCAATCAACCATCCGGACGGGGGCGCGTGCTTTACACTGGCGCTGCCGCAGGCGCGCGAGGAACTCCGCCATGTCGGCTGAACCCATCGCCATGGCGCAGGGCGAAACTGCTCCGGCGGCGCTCACCGTGCTGATCGTCGAGGACGATGCCGATGTGCGGCTGGGCTGCGAACAGGCGCTCAGGCTCGAAGGCATTGCCACGCGCGCCGTGGGCAGCGCGGAAGCGGCCCTGCGCGAAGTGGAGGCCGGCTATGCGGGCATCGTGGTCAGCGACATCCACCTGCCCGGTGCCGACGGCATGGCATTGCTGCGCGAACTCGTGGCGCGCGATGCGGCGCTGCCGGTCATCATGGTCACCGGCCATGGCGATGTCATGCTTGCGGTGCAGGCAATGAAACAAGGCGCCTACGACTTTCTTGAAAAGCCGTTCTCGCCGGAACGGCTCGTGGCTACCTGTCGGCGCGCGCTCGACAAACGCCGGCTGGCGCTCGAAGTGGCCGACCTGCGCGCACGCCTGGCTGGCCGCGAGACCCTGTCCGCGCGCCTGATCGGCCATTCGGCCGCGATCGAGCGGCTACGCCAGATGATTGCCGACATCGGCGACACCGCGGCCAATGTGCTGATCCACGGTGAGACGGGCACTGGCAAGGAACTTGTGGCGCGCTGCCTGCACGAAGCCAGCGGCCGTCGCGCGAAGCATTTCGTGCCGATCAACTGCGGCGGCCTGCCCGAACAGTTATTTGAATCCGAGATCTTCGGCCACGAGGCCGGTGCCTTCACCGGTGCAGCCAAACGCCGCATCGGCAAGGTCGAACACGCGGACGGTGGCACGCTGTTTCTCGACGAGATCGAGAGCATGCCAATGCCGATGCAGATCAAGCTGCTGCGCGTGCTGCAGGAGCGCGTGGTGGAGCGGCTGGGATCGAACCAGCCTGTTCCGGTCAACGCGCGCGTGGTGGCCGCCACGAAAGCGGACCTGCGCGCGATGGCCGATGCCGGCCAGTTCCGCGCCGATCTGTACTATCGCCTGAACGTGATCACACTGGAACTGCCGCCGTTGCGCGAACGGCGTGAGGATGTGCCGCTGCTGTTCGAACATTTCGTGGCCCAGGCCGCGCTGCGCTTCGAACGCGAGGCCGTGGCCGCTACACCCGCGGAACTGGCTGCGCTGGTGGCTTACCCCTGGCCCGGAAATGTGCGCGAACTGAGAAATCTGGCCGAACGCCATGTGCTGGGACTGGGCTGCGATCCCCAGCAGGGCAGCACCGCGCCGGCCGCCTTGCCGCTGGCGCAGGCCGTGGAACAATTCGAGCGGGCCCTGATCGCCGATGCACTGCGCCGTCATGACGGCAGCCTGACGCGGGCCGGTGAAGCGCTCGGCGTTGCCAAGACCACGCTGTTCGACAAGGTCCGCAAGTACGGCCTGACATGAGCCAGGACCCGTCACCGTACCGCCTCACGCGAACAATGTGTCAAATGTATGCAGTTCGGGAACCCGCATGCCCGGCGGAGAGTCTGTGATCCTGTACGCGACGCCGGCGGCATAAATGTCAATCATCATGGCGCTTGTCCACCGAGTCGACTCGATGTTCGTTAAACAACAAAAGTGTGACGCCAATCATTGCTTTCCCTGTGGCAACCAATCATCTTGAAGCCATACTATTGGCATTCGGCATTTTGGGCACTATCGACGTGTCCACCCTGCGGCAGTAGATCGCAGGTGCAGAAAACGTGCACGGCCACCTGAAGCCGTTGCTACGTCAACCAGAGCACAAAGCAACAAAGACCGGCCGGGGAGCGGGTCGCAAGCATCAGGGTCAGTATAAAAACAGTAGCCCGGTCAATGACCGGCGTGGCGTGTCCGAGGGCGCCACGCAGTGCGCAAGTTGCGCTGTGCCGCTGAACGACACTACGGGTGAATGGATGAAACTGGATCCGGAACTGGCTGACAAGCCGTACTACAGCACGCGAACCGCGGCAAAGCTTCTCAATGTATCGCTGGGCACCGTCCAGAAAATGGTCGAACGCGGAGAACTTGGCGCGTGGAAGACCAATGGTGGCCATCGTCGCATCCACAAGGAAACCGTCCATCGGCTATTGGCAAACCGCGCGATGCCCGACTCCACCGTCGAGCACAACCTTGACCTCGTGGTCTTCCATCCGAATCACACGGAAGCACAGCGCATCAGTGCCCAGCTGGGCAAATGGTCGCTGCCGCTGAAGACCCAGGTACTCGAGGACGTGGTCGATACCGTGATCACATCGGTCGACGCACACCCGCGCGTGGTGCTCTACTACGTCGAGGAACTCAACGACGCGGAGTCCGCCACGATCGAGAAGCTGCAGAACTTCTTCTCGCGGCAGCGCGTGATCTTCGCGGTAATCACCAATCGGCAGGCCTATGACGGCGTGGCCGATGCGCTGCAGCAATGGGGCATCATGGTGTTCCTGAAGACGCCCTCGCTCGAGGAAATCAAGGGCTTCCTGCGTGCGCAGCTGATGATGGGACGCGCTGGCGCCTGATTCACGCATGGCTTCGGCGGAAATAACTGCAACGGCCCGGACATGATGTCCGGGCCGTTTTTTCATGGAACGCACCTCGTTAATCGAACGTTAATGTGCGGGCAATGCATGCAATGCTTCATTCATTGCAGACATTACGCGACGACGTCCGCATCGACGTCGGTGCGCACGGCATGGCCCTGGCCCGTTGCCGGACGGCCATCGGCGTCCATCATCCAGCCATAGAGGTTGCGCGGATCGGGGGGCATTGCCACGAGTTCGACGTGGCGACCCGCGTGACGCGCCAACGCTGCCGCATGCAACCAACGCAGCGCGGAATAGTCCTCGAGCGCAAAGCCAACCGAATCGAACAGCGTGACCTCGTCCGCGGATACGCGCCCCGGCGCGGCGCCGGACAGAACCTCCCATAACTCGCTGACCGGGGCTTCGGGCCACTGCTGGATCTCGCCCTCGATACGCGACTGCGGTGCGTACTCAACCACGATGCGAGCCCGATGCAGGATGTCGGCATGCAACTCGGTCTTGCCGGGACAATCCCCGCCTACCCCGTTCAGGTGCATGCCCGGTTCCACCATGTCAGGCGACACGATGGTGGCGCGCGTCTTGTCGGCCGTAACCGTGGTCACGATGTCGGCACCCTTCAATGCATCGCGCACCGATCTGGCGGGCACGATTGTCAGGCCCGGCACATTTGCCAGATTGCGCACCAGCCGCGCCGTTGCCGAGGGATCGATATCGTAGGCATGGATGGTCGATACGCCGAGCATGGCGTGAAATGCCAACGACTGGAATTCTGCCTGTGCGCCATTGCCGATCAGCGCCATGGCATGCACGCCGGGGCGTGCCATGGCTTTCGCGGCCAGGGCCGAGGTGGCCGCGGTACGCAATGCGGTGGCCAGCGTCAGGTCGGCCAGCATCAGCGGAAAGCCGGTTTGCACCTCGGCCAGCATGCCGCACGCCATCACGGTTGGCAGCGCGTGCTGCGCGTTGCGTGGATGTCCGTTCACGTACTTGAACGCGTACTGCACGCCATCGCTGACCGGCATCAATTCGATCACGCCTACCGGCGAATGGCTGGCCAGCCGCGCCGATTTTTCGAACGCGTGCCAGCGCAGGAAATCCTGCCGCACGCAGTCGGCCAGTTGAACGATGGCTTGCCTCACACCAATGCCGCGCACCAGCGCTGCAACATCGCCGGCATCGAGAAAGCGGGTCAGCGCGGTTTCCTTGAGCGTTTGTTTCATGACGGGCTCCCGGTCATGCCGCGGCCGCACGATGCACTGGCGTGCTGGTGCGATCGAGTCTTAGCGTCATGCAATACGCGCCGCCGCCCGACATCATGTACGGCGCGAGGTCCACCTCATGCAGCTGGTACCCGCGCCGCCCGAGTTCCTGGCGCAGATGCGGCGTGGTGCGCGTCATCACCACCTGGTCGTCGAGGTTGACGGCATTGACGCTGAAATGGCGCAGGTCGTCCGCGCTGGCCTCGATCCGCAGCGCTGCCGGCACGCGTGCACGCAGCACCTTCAATGCAGCCTCGGTGAATGCGGGCGGGTAGTAGAGCACCTCGCCACCTGCCAGCGGACAGAAACACACATCGAGGTGATAACTCTGCTCCGTCGCCAGTTCCAGCGCCACGACTTCCTGGCCGAAATGTGCGGCCATGGCGTGCGCAGCCTCGTGCGACGAACGTGGACCGAAGCCGGCCCAGAAGTGTCCGAGCCGTGCATCCCAGATGCAGTCACCGGCGCCTTCCTGGTAGCAACCTTCGGGCAGCAGTGCAATCTCGTTGATCAGACCGCGTGCGCGCAGGTTCTCGAAGATGCCCGCGAACGGCTGCTCCTCGCCGCGGCGCTGCGGATAACGAAAGCGCGCCAGCACGGCCTTGCCATCGAGCACCACGGCCGCATTGGCCGGAAATACCATGTCGGGCTGGCCCTGCGCGCCTTCGGCCACTTCCACTGCAAAGCC
>VFQP010001921.1_pt1 | contig 25074 bp, 43 predicted proteins | sample 3512351 | NCBI WGS metagenome assembly VFQP01 (sample SAMN10412372, study PRJNA504923) | tailings metagenome | isolation source: Relicate 1 Philex TSF1 revegetated site | place: Philippines: Tuba, Benguet | collected 2017-08-29
CACACACACACACACACACACACACACACACACACACACACACACACACACACACCTGTAGCTGCAAGTGTTGTACTTCAGTGTTTTTACGTTCTAGTGCCTTTTCACAAGCCAACACTCGAGCATGCACCTCTGCCTCAATTTCCTGTGGGTTGAATGGTAAGGGGGAATATGTGTGTATAGGAGGGGGGATGAGTGTGTATAGGAGGGGGGAATATGTGTGTATAGGAGGGGGGAATATGCGTAGGAGGAAACATGTGTTTTGGTGAAATTACACACAATACACCACATCACACACAATGCAACACACAATACACCACCCACACTACACCATCACCTTGCGTAGTTGTCCCCTCACTTCAAGGGCTTGTCTCTGCGCAGCATGTAGGTTGGCCTCCACCACTGCCTTGGCTGCCAGTGCCCTATCACGAGCCGCAGTGGCCTCTTCAGCAATGGCATGGGCATCACGAATAGAAGCTTCCGCCTTGGTGTGTGTGTATGGGGGGAGGTTTTTGTTTTTCTTATGGGGAGGGGGGGGGGATGTGGATGTTTTTTGTAGGGGGGAGGGGGGAGGGTGATGTGGGGTGTGTGTGAATGTGTGTGTGTGTGTTCATATCAAGTGTTTTACATTGTTTCACATACTTGACAAGCATGTGTGTCAGTGAGTACTGTAGCCATGTATGCATGTCACACACACATGACACCTACACCCACCTATGCACACACACCACCCACTCACCACCCAACAAGCCATACACCCAACACAACCCACAGCCCCAAACACCCCCAAACACCACACACCACACACAAACACCCCACTATCATATTATATTATATGATTATATTCCAATACACTCTGCCTGCAACCCCTTGAGTGTGGCCCCCAAACATCCCCACCCCCACACCCACAAACACCTCAATACACTCTACCTGCAACCCCTTGAGTGTGGCCTCCTGCAATGCCTGCTCACTGCTTGACAACAAACCCCTAAGTTCCTTGATGTCTCTATGACTGACATCCAGCTGTACCTTGGCCTCCTTGTATGTGGCTTGTAATTGCGCCAGCTGGGCAAGGGATGCTGAGTCAGCTGCTCTGGAAGCTTCCAATTGGGACAGGGTGTCCAGGAGAGACTGTGTGGTGTGAGGGAGGTTTTGTGAGCAAGATTGTGTATGTATATAGAGGGGTTGGAGTGTGTATATGAGGGAGAGAGAGAGGAAATTGTGTATGTATAAAATGTGTGTGTGAGGGAGAGTGGCGGATGGGTAGGTGTTCTGGTGGCAAGTGGCACCTCACATACACAGTGTACTCATGCATTAATACATTCATACATAGTACATCTACATACTACATACACAGCACAACCACACACTCTCTGACCCCTTGATGTAGGCTCCCACACGCATACACACACACCTTGTTTTTTTGCATAACCTGTTCCTTGTGTTTCTGTATGTCTGACAATTCCTGCTGCAGGTCAGACACATGTTGCTGTGTCTCACTGAGGGTAGTGCGTATCTGCTTCATCTCATGCTCTGCACGTGCTGCTGCTTCCTGTATAGGAGAGAGTGGGTACTATTAGAAACGTGTGTGTGCACCATTAGAAACGTGTGTGTGCACTATTAGAAACGTGTGTGTGCACTATTAGAAACGTGTGTGTGCACTATTAGAAACTTGTGTGTAAATATTGATGTGGTAAGCGGTGTATGTGCATTTACAGTGTGTGTAATTGATATGGTGTGCGGGCATATACAGGAGGTGCATACAAATGATATACACATGTGTACTACTATGCCTGTGTACTACCATGACCTCTACCAAACAGCACTCCTTTGTGCACCCCACCCCACCCGATGACCCAATCACCCCAAAAAAACACCACCCATACCATAGCCTGCACATATTGTCGCTTGGACTCTGCAGCATCCCCCGCAGAGGCCCCCACCTGTGCTGCCGCATGCCCCAACTCCACAGTCAACTGCACATTCTCTGCGGTACGTGCCTCTGCATCCCTCTTCACATCCCTCAACTCGTTCTCCAGTGCCTGCACATGCTGACTCAGCAGCGCGTTTTCCTCTCCCATGAGGGCCACCCGTTTTTCGAGTAGAGAAACGGCAGGGGGGGTTTGGGGGGTGTGTGATGTTGGTGGGCTGCTGGTGGGTGGCATGGTGTGTTGGAGGGTGTTGCAGCGGTTGATGAGGGATTGTAGGGCGGTGGTTCTGGTTGTGAGTTCTGCTTCGAGGTGTTGTATGTGTGCATCATATGCCTGTTGTGAAGTATGTGGTGTGAGGAATTGTGGAGTGCATAGATGTACATGGTGTATGTTGATGTTTGCATGCTGGGGAGATGTCCACGTACAGGTACACAGGAGCAATACACATATGGAGTAGCAATACACACACATACACCACAATCACACCTTGAGGAGTGGGTGTAAATGTAGGGCATCCACAAGCCATGGTGGGCACTCTTCTACGCCTCCCTCATTATCATCCCCATGCACATCCCCTCCATGGCCCCCCTCTTTTTTCTCATGCATACCCCCCTCTTTCTTCTCATGCATCCCCCCCTCTTTTTTCTCATCGTCCATTGCTTGGTACCCAGCAAGTTGTCTGCTCAGGCGATGAGTCATGTCTTGTAAGAATACAACCTGCTGCTGCAAGTATTGTACCTGTATGTGTGTCGGGGATGGGTGTGTGTGTATCGAGGATGTATTGGTGATGGTAACATGCACAACATCTGGCAACAATACTTGCATGTCTGCACATGTCTGCACATGTACACAATAACAACACTCCCTGTACACATATGTGAATACTCGTACACACATACAACTCCATTGCACCTCACATATCCCCCCATCCACACTACCTCGTGATCCTCCCCATGCCCCGCAAACGCATCCAACCCCACATGTGCCTTGGGGGACGATGCTTTGGGTGACTGCAGCGATGCTCGACGTCGTGTGGTGGCCTGTGCTATGAGGGCATGTGCATGTGCAGCCAACGGCGAATCCAACTCAGCCTCCAGTGTTGTGGGATTGACACCACGGGGGGTGTTGCGAATTGTGGATGCAGCGGTGGGGGTGATGCCAGCAGCAACTGGGCTGCCATACACACTGCCTGCGGTGTTGATGGGAGCAGACCTGCTGCCACGTTGTGATAGTGGGGATGGCTTGAAATGTAATGGGGATGATGACAGCAATGAACCCCGTGCTGGGGATTCACTGTGGATCACACTCATTCTATGTGCAGACTCATTGCCAGCGGGGATATGGCTTTGTGAGGGGCCTGGTGCACTGGCCGCCAGGGGTCGTGGGGATGCAGACGGGGATGCAGATGGGGATGCAGAAGGAGATGCCAAGGGAGATGCCAAGGGAGACGGTTGCAGCAGTGGTTGGTCGGTGACCATGGGTATTGCTGCGTCCCCTGCATGGTGCGCACGGAAGAAATCGAGCTTTCTGGCAAGCAACTGGGCAGTGGCTGTGTCAGTGGCTTGGAGCTGGAGAGCCTTGGCGCCCTCTGTGGTGGCCAGGTCGACACACAGGCAGTGCTCGTGGCGTGCTGGTGGGACTGCATCACGCATGCTGGGCTTGATGCCCACTGCGCATGATCGTATTGCCGTGTAGGGGAATGTACCGATTGTCTGTGTGTGTTGTGTGTGGGTGATGGTGGCTGATGGATACAAGATGCATACCATTCCTCAACGAACCTCGCCCGTTGGTTCTGTAATTGTTACTGCAGTGCCCCCAATGTACAGAATAGCCTGTTTTTCGCCCAAATGGCCCAGCAAATGCACACGGTATTGCTGCGAACTGGTTGATGCCTGGTTGATGGAAAGTGGAGACTGCTGCACGGAGGAAGCGCCATGAAACAAATCTGAGAGGTCTGCCATGGCGTTGCATTGTGCAGTTGATCGTGATGATGGTGGTGCGACATGAAATAACATTGGGTTGTGTGTACATTTTTCTTGGCTGTGCAGGACAACCAGTTCGGCACATGCAGCACACCATAGATACCCCCGCATGATACACACCGGTGCACATACAGATGGGAAACCGCAGAAAACCACCCAGTGGATATGAGAGATGCCGTGAGCAAAACGCACTAGCAGCAGTTGCGAGACAGCTCCAGGCTTCACAAGCACATGATAATGGCACTGGTATGTGTTGGAGAGTGCTCCGACACTGCTCTTTGACGCTGGCTGGCATGCTGCTCAATCCCCATCCACAGACTGCAAGCCAAAAGTCCAGGAGTGCTCAGAAGTCAAGGAAATAAGCACAACAGCTGTGCATTTGGCAAGCTCGCCCCTGGTGGGTGAGGAGGCAACATCCCCAGAGGTGCTGGCCCCGACCACCAAGAAGAAACGCACACGTCGCACATCCCTGCATGAGGAGCAGCCCGTTGAGGAGCAGTGTAGCAGTGGTGACCCACAGCCACCGCAGCGTGTGGCCAAGCGCAAGACATGGGACCAACAGGGAGACCTGATGGGTGCGGTGCGTCGGGTGTCCAAGCATGTGTATAACGTCATGCTGCCACAACTGGAGGCATGCAGTGCAGTGACAGATGAGCAAGTTGCAGCGCAAGCGCACGGTATGTGTTGATGTATACAATGGATGGTGGGAGATGTGTTGGAAACCCTCTTGTGGTGCACACCACAGCATGCATGGACACGCTGTTGCGCAGTGATGGTGGGGAGGACGAGGATGCAGCGCTCCCCCCACACTATGATGAATCTATGCAGCTGTGGGCACATGTTGAGCGAATATGTCGTGATGCGGTTGTGCGTGCACATGGGGCGTTGGGGGCGTCGGTGACAGATCATCAAGTGGACCAGGAGAGCAACGGTGATAATGCATTCGGGTATGTGCATTCGGGATGTGCGTGGGGTACATACATGTGATGCACACACCCGCCCATCCCCCTGTAAACACAGGAATGCGTATCGTGATACATTTGTCAATGAGTTTGCAGACGATTTGGAGGCGGTGCGTCAACATGCAGTAGCCAGTGAAAGTGGCGTGGTGCCTTTGGATGAGCTTGTGCGACTGATATCGAGCGGGACGAATGTGTTTTCTCCTTCGCAGCGGCATGCCTTGTACAGCACGTGCTGATGCACCGATTATTGATACTCTATTGTTGTTGTTGTGTAGGTTGGCTGGTGAGGTGCAATTGCAGTCACCAATTTTGTGCCACTTGTGATGTTGTTGCAGGTGATGCTTATTAATATCAATGTGATGTAAACTTGTGTATATATGTAAACAACAGGCAGTATATAGACGACAACAGGCAATCACAACAGTGTGCAGCTCGTGCACCATGGTGATGTATACAATCATCTCCCTGACATACCCTTCTCCAAACAATTCACCTTCCCACGATGACCCACGATGACGGCACGATGGATCGCACGGAGGACTTGCGTTGGCTGAGTGCATGGGGTTTGCCACCAGAGATTCTCAAGGTGGTGTGTTTCCACCCGCAGCATCTCACATCATCTCCTTGTCATACTGCCCCACCATCACAGGTGTACGAATCCAAGGGGGTGAAGCAGCTCTTTCCCTGGCAAGCAGCAGCGTTGGCATGTGCCACCGCTCCCGCACACCGAAGCACCCTCCCATTGCGTCCCGGTGGCACTGCCTGCGACGACAACCTCATCTACACCGCACCAACCAGTGGTGGTAAGAGCTTGGTGGCGGAAATCCTGCTGGCACGCGCACTGGTGTCAACATGCAAGGTGGTGGTCGATGGCCGCAGGGGCAACAAGAAGCCCCGCCACGTGGTGTGTGTTGGTGGTTTTGTTGAGGATCGAATGGGAAGATTTACGTGTGGGTTTGTTGTCCACGGTACCTTGCCACCAAACCTATGTAGACATGTTCATTCCAGTACACCACATCACATCACATCACCATCCCCACAGTACAAGCGTGCCATTGTGGTGGTGCCCTACCTGAGTGTTGTGCGGGAAAAAGCAGCCGACCTGAAGAAAGTGCTTGCTTCTCAAAAAATAACGGTCAAGGGGTACACAGCGGAGGACACCTCAGCACCACTGTCACTCAAGTATGGGGGAAGGAAACAAAGTGTGTAGTGCACGTACACACATGTTCACACACATGTACACGTATACGCACGTATAGAAACATGTTACCGCACACATAGAGATAACCCATACACACACACACATGCATAGACACTAACATCGCAAACCAAAACAACACCCACATGCGTTGGAAACAACACACACCTGCGCTGAAAACATACACCCCCATGTTCAAAACACCCATGTTGAAAACACCCACACCTGCACCATACCACAATACCCAGGGGTGAGCATGTGGCAGTCTGCTCCATTGAAAAGGCACACAACTGCATCAACAGGCTGCTGCAGGATGACCGGGCGCATGAGCTCTGCTGCATTGTGGTGGATGAGCTGCATTTACTGGGGGACCCCACCAGGGGCCTGTATCTGGAGCTCATGTTAACTAAGCTCATGCTCCATTGCATGCAACAACCACTAAAAAGGGTATGGGGGAAATCACATGGGGGAAATCATATGGAAATAACCATATGGGGGATATTATATGGAAGAAACCATCAGTCCTTCTTCACTATGTCATTGTGCACCATCAGTCCTCCTTCAATATGCCCACCACCATGCCCACCCACTATGACACCACACACACAGGACCCCCCATGCAGGCCCCTCATTGTCGCCATGAGCGCCACCATCAGTGGCCTAGAGCGGTTGGCTACATGGTTGCATGCGAGGCTCTTTGTCACCAATTATCGCCCTGTACAGCTTGCAGAACATGTTGTGGGCAAGGGTGGTGTGGTCTATGCAAAGGTGGACATGTGTGTGGGGAGAGATGTGGTGGAGGAAGAGCAAGGGGGAGGGGAACAGAGGGGGGAAGATATTCGAGGGATGTTGGCTGTGGTTCGACAGGTGGTGGTGCAGGGGGAGGGTGTTGCGGATGTGGTGGTGGGTTTGGTGGCAGAGGTATGGGTTGGGGGTGATGTGTATGCCTTGCAGTTTTTGTTTGTGCAGTTTGTACATACCATATGCACTCTGCACCTCCTCTTCACACCATGACCATCATTGCACACCATCATTACACACCATCATCCTCATCATACGCGCACTCCCATCACAGGCTTTACTCAAGCAGCAGTGTGCTCTTGTGTTTTGTCGTACAAAGAAACGTTGTGCAGACGCTGCCAAGCTCATCAAAGAATATGTAGAGTATATGCAGGGGTGTACTCCTCATACACCCTGGTTGCAGCAACTGGTACGTATGTGTTTGTGTGTGTATGTGTGGATTGTGTGGATTGTGTGGATTGTGTGTGTGTGTGGATTGTGTGCTATCGGGAATTCGTGTGTGGTGTACATCATGGCAGGTTTACCATCACCATCACACCCACCACACGCACCACACAGATGGCATCCCGCCCTGTTGCCAAGCGTCAGGAGCTCGTACAACTGATGCAAATGCAAGCAGAGGGGAACAATACAGAAGGGCTGCTTGATGCTGTTTTGTGTGGTGTGGCGTTTCATCATAGTGGGCTGCATCCAGAGGAACGGGGGCTTGTCGAGCGGGTAGGTGAGCTTGTAGAGGGGGAGAAAAAAAAGAGGGGTAGTAATGTGTTGCAACAAGTGTACATGATGTGTATATGATAATACGGTGACACAAACATACACCTACACAACAAATGCCACCACATGCCACAAAGACAACAAATGACATCCCTGTGTTTTCAACTCCCCTCCATCACCCCCCCAACCCACCTCCTCCAACACCTCCATAGGGCTTCCGTCAGGGCACCCTCCGTGTGGTCTGCTGCACCACCACCCTCGCTGCAGGCGTCAACCTCCCAGCCCACCGTGTCATCATCGACCCACGCCCAAAACACATCGAAAAGCTCCCCCCCTTTGACCGTTCAACCTATTTACAAATGGTGGGGAGGGCTGGGCGTACAGGGCTTGCCAGTGTGGGTGAGTCATACCTGGTGTGTACCACCAATGACCAGGGGGTGGGGTTTCGAGGGGGTGGGGTTGGCAAACGGATGGGGGAGTTGGATGGGGATCTACGGTGGCTCTTGCATGAACGACTGCAACCAATACGAAGCCACATGTTTGGGCAACATGGTGGGGAGGCTGACGCTACCCTGGACACAACAGGCTGTATGGATATGTTGCAGTGGATGGTGCTTGATGGTGTGGCCAATGGGAGCATTGTATTGAAAAAGGATATTCATAAACTAGCAACAGCCATGCTGCTGACGACCAAGGCGGAGGGGGCACGTGCAAAACGATGTTTAATGGAGGCATTTGGCAACTTACGGTGCGTGTAGGGAGGGTGTGTGGTTGGGAGGGGTTGTTTGGAAGTGTTTGTGGGGGGTGGGGGGAATAGTACTACCGTGCATTGTCATGATCGATGTTTGGCCCAACACACACACACACGCGCGCGCCACAGCAAAGCCAATTTGGTCACGGTGGTACAGCAGCAACCCCCTGCCCCAGAGGGCCCCTCTGACCCCGTCACCCCCACCACCAAGGGGAGGGCGGTGTATGACAGTGGGCTCTCCTACATGCAGGGCATTGCATTGTACGACCGCATGCAACAGCTGGCACAATGCTGCTGTGTATCATGGATTAGCCTTGTGTATGTGTTGTTGGAGGGGCCCAAGTGGGAGCTGAAAGGGGCTGGGCATCATTGGCCACGACGGTGGGCGTTGCTGTCAGAGGAGGAGCGGTAAGTGTTTGTGTGATACGTGTTTGTGTGATATGTGTGTATGTGTGTGTTTGTGTATGATGTGTGTATTTGTGTGTGATGTGTGTGTTTTTGTATGATGTGTATAGTGATTGTGGTTGCACATGCATGATGGTATATGCATTTCTTGTATGATACGCCCAAGTTAAAGCAAACAATCACAAGGAAAAAACATACATACACTCTGCTTCATGTGCACACCCTCAACCCCTCTACAATAAACTACACAGGGAGGTGGGGGGTACCCTGCAGCTGTGCCCCACCCTGGGCAGCCACAAGGAGGGCCCCCTCTTGACACAGCGGCGGGCCATGTTTTTGCACGCGGCTGCAGTGGCACGTCTGCTAGGGGGCCAGGAGGGCAAGGAGGTGGAGGCCTGGGTGGGGGGGAGGTGTAATCACCAGGGACTGGAGTGCCCCTACCTGGGTATGTGTGGTTGTGACGTATATGTGACTGTATGAATGAATTCAGTGTTATATATGCGTGAGTGCAGTGTTTTGTATGCATGGTTGTGATGTGTATGCATGGTTGGTAGTATGTGCATATGGAGTTGGATGTATCAAGTCATACATGATCCTATCTCTCTCCCACAACCACACACACAACACACCCACAACACACACCCACAAAACACACGCTCAACCCAGGTGCCACGCTCAGTGACCTTCTCAGCAGCATACAGGGCATCAGCACCCTTGCAGGCATGGCAAGCAAACTCGCCAACACCGCCACCTGGCACACCATGGCTATTGCAATGGCACACCTCGCAGCAGAAGCAGCCGCATGTGGACGAAAAGATTGCCTTGCACTCCTCCGTGTCCCAGACATGACACACGCCCAGGCACGTGCACTCGTTGCTGCTGGGATACCCACCCCAGAAGTGCTCATTTCCAGTGCACAGCCCGACGTGGTGGCAGCACTGGCGGCGCTCATACGGGTGACTATGGTGGCGGGAGGGGGTCGGGGTGTGGATGTGGCTGCACGACAGAATAAGAGGAAGCTTGCGCAGGTGGATGGTGGGGTTACGGGGGACAGGGCTGGCAATGTGGTGGTGGCTCGCATGGCAGCAACGCTGCAGGCTGCAGCACGTCAATTGCTACAGGACGCTGCACAAGAGCAGGCGGACATGATGAGTACAGGTAAGGGGGGTGGGGGTGGGTGTTTTTGGGGTGGGGTGGGGGGTTGTAGGGTTGGAAAACATGAATGATGATGATTGTTGTAATGAATGATGATGATTGTTGTAATGGGCGACACAAGGTGGTGCACTACAACACCACCCACACCCCACACCACCATCAGGCACACCAGCAAGTACAGCAACTCCATGCAATCATGCCACACCCACCAATGCCATCATTGCTCCTCCTGTGGACATAACTGCAGCTGCTGTGCAATTGCGTGCTGCGTGTGGACGCCGATGGCCAACATCCCCCATGCAGATGCTGCAGGTGGCATGGGTTCAACGGTCATGTTATGTGGCTGCATTTGGGGCACAAGAGGTGATGGAGGCACATACCCTTGTTGCAGTACAAGGTGTGGTTTGTGTGCATGTGTGGGTGTGTGGGTGTGTGCTTTCGTATTGGTTTTGTATGTAGAACAACAGGGCGGTTGGGTGGGAGTACATGCATGTATTGTTGGTACATGATAGGTGATGACAACACTGCGTACACATGTTTCCTTTGTGTGTATACTCCCCCCCTCAACACCTCCATGCACTACACACAGGTGCAAATGCAGCATGGTGCCTGGGCATTGCTATGGAGGAACACACCCAACAGCGCCTGCAGTTTGCAACCACAGGGGACCAAAACACGCCTCGTCGCAGGGCATGTGCACTGGTGGTGCTGCTCCCTTCCACTGGGTGTGAGCAGCAGTGGCTGTGGGAGCCTCCCATGATCATGGCCCCCATTGCCCAAGAAAACGTCATGCGGGTTGTAGGGTGGGTCAAGAATGGTAATGGTGAGCAGGGTGGGGTTGTACACCATGACAACATGGAGATGGCAATGGTGGTGGGTGATGATGATGCTGCAAATCACGGACATGGGTGTGTCCTGGCTGATGCCACCAACCGCCACCACCACCATCCACGACCAACCTCACGTACCTTGTGGACATTACAAAGCCACCGAAAGCAGGTGCAGCCCATGGCACCCTACACCCATATCATGAGCATACGCTACCTTGTGCACGATGCCTACATACTCGCCCAACTGGCCCACGAACCCACCCTTGTGCCTCACATACACAACAATCCCACCACATGTGCATGCCTCATGATGCTGGCACGTAGGTGGTCACATGCCCAACTGGCCCAGGAGCTTGGGTGTGCGGGGGATGAGGGCATGGCGGTGGAGGCTATCCACGCGGTGCTGGGGAAGTATCCGGGGCTGAGGCGGCTTGTGCAGGAGAGAGGGGTGGGGGGGGCCACGGGACAGGTGTGTGGGTAGTGTGGATTGGTAGTGTGGGTTAGTAGTGTGAATGTTTGGTGTATACAGTACCCACACAAGTATGTCGCAACCCAACAACCCAACAGGGGCTTCCAGAGGTTGTGCAACAGTATACACGTAAAATGTTTGACGCATCACTCGTCACCCTGCACCAGACCTTGAGCGAAATCCTCACAAGTACAGCCCCTCACATAATATTGGCAACAGAGCACGAGGTGGTTGTGGAATTATGTAATACTGACTATGAGCGGGTCCTGCAGGCTGTGCGGCTTGCGTTTTTAAAACAGGGTCCCTCTGTCGTGTTTGGAGGAGAGGGCCCTGCAGCATGCTGCAGCGTGGTGGTGCAGTGCGGAACAACATTGGATTATTTTTCCGCTTGCAATTGGCAAGTGTTGCGTATTTGATTTGTATGAGTGGTTCTCTCTAACGCCCGTTCCATGTTCCACCACATCATCCCACATCGCTGTTTTTTATGAGCAGTCACTTATCCACAGTTATGTCACAATAACCTAGATTACAGCGCAACAATCTAGATTGTTTCCCCCGATACTAAACAACTCGCTTGAACAATGAAGGAAGTGCTTCTCCTCGCCGTGGTGGGTGCATTGGTGGCGCATGCACAAAATGTGACTTATACCGTGCCTCTCACTCCTGCGTCCAATGACACGCTGACTTTCCAGCGCAGTGCCCGCAGCACACTGCTCAACATACTGCAGGTGCGTGTATGCGTGTAGATGGCAGATCTGGCTTTCCCCGACATGACATAATTCCTCGATCATACCTCACGCAGGTGGAGATCAATCTGGCACCTTGTGCAGCCCGGTACGTGATATGCGGAATCAAATCCGAGACTTTCAGCACCATGTGGAAGCCATGCGCTATGCATCCAAATTCTCATCTTCCTCATTTCCCATACCCTTTTTCATCACACAGGCTTGCCCACTACCATGCAGCTGCGGATGAGCTCATCCTGGTTGTGTCTGGACAGCTCGGTTTTGTCAACGTCGAGGCCAACAACAGCATCACGACCAATGTCGTGGGCCCCGGAACGGTTATCGAGCAGCCAAAGGCAGGCACCCATGCTGTATGGAACCCTACATGCAACACAACATACTACACCGGCATCTTTACTGCTGCCAACCCGGTATGTTGCACTAGATTGGTGTGGACGTATCCCTTTTGTTTATTCCTCGACACATGTGACACACACATACCAATTCCATCCACACAGTTGACCTACAATGTATGAGCACGGTGGTTGATGTGTTGATTGTGTGCATGATACATCTCAAGACCATCGACATCCACATGTGTACCCACATGTGTACCCATCTCCCTCACACACCAACACACACACAGCTCCCCTATGCACTGCCAACTGTAGGCGAATTTGTTACAAATGCAACCTATGTTGCACCTCAATCTCTGAGGTAGGTGTATGGTTAGGTGGTACCTGTGGGTGTGGGTGCATGTTCATTATTGTTTTGAGGGTGTAGCTTGTGTAGCTGTGTGTAGCTGTGTGTATATATATACAGGTGCTGAGGTTATGTGTACACAAACAAGCAGGGTATTTCAACGTTGTGCCTCTCCATTGTACATCATCACCCTGTAGTATGTGCACCACCATATGCAATGTTGCGCCACCACCATCCCACAGGTATCCAGGCGTGGCCCCCACCGGTCAGTGGGTGTACGACCCCACCTGTTTGCGTACCTGCGGTATCACCCTGCCCTCCAACCTAGTGGATGCCAGTGCATCTGCTTCTGGCGTGACTGGCTGAGGTTGTGTGCTATACACAGATCACCACTGTGCATGATGATGACGCTGCTCTGAAGATCTGACGTGTGATGCTGCGTATGACTGATTTGATCAAGCTTGATGTTTGCTCGCATGTTGTCTGTAACTGTGGGGATGTTTTGCGGGGGGATGCACAACAAAACACAAAAACGTGTTTTGGTACCTCATAGACAACACCTCAAACATCCCTCTTGCGTCCACCATTCATCACGCCAAACCAAAACCATGCACCAAATACCAATTGCTTGGCCAAGCAACACATGCTGAGTGTGCTCTCCACAACAACAGCATCCACCAAACTCCTACGAACAGCAATAATGCCGCAATTGCAGCTGCACAAACTAGTAGGCATATCCCCCGCACGAGCCAAAACGATACCTGCCATGGTGCGATCTGCAATCCGCTCGCCCTGCAAGCCCATGTGCTTATCCACCAACGGCACTAACGGCGCCTTTGCACCCACCGCGTGGCCTCCACTGCCACGAAACAAGGCAGAAGTGACTTTGATACCACCCCCACCCCCCGTCAACGGTGATATCCCAGCCTGGTCTGACGAGCGTTGGGCCTCTGCATTGGACGTGCGGCGAAGAATCTTTTGCAACCGATCGTTAAACATGAAAAAGATCAAGGCAGTGGGATTTGATATGGATTGGACCCTGGCACAGGTGTGTTGTGGGGGGTGGGTAGGGGCACACGTGTTGTTGTGTATAAACAACGTACAGCAATATATCTGTGCAGATATACTGTGCACGCCACATATACACACAGCACTACACATACATGCAGTGACACACCACCTACTCATCACCCCAGTACAAACCAGAGCACTTTGAGGCGTTGACCTATCGGTTGACTGTGGACAAGCTCATTACTGTGTTTGGGTACCCAGAGAGTCTCCGGGACCTTCAGTTTGACTGGCGATACATGATGCGGGGGTTGACCATTGATAAAAAGCGAGGGAATATTGTGAAATTAGATCGACATAAATATGTTAAGGTGGGTTGGGGTGACACATTATGTCAAAGTGATGACCAGGGTGGTGTGTGTTGACTAGAGTGGTGTGTGTTGACCAGGGTAATGTGCTGACCAGGGTAATGTGCTGACTAGTGTTGCGTGTCCCATCACCACCCACCACCCACCCCACCCACCCCACTCTTCACAGATTGCATATCATGGTTTTCGAGAACTGTCCCGCGAGCAGCGACTGGCCACCTACAACGAACCTGAGGGACAACAGCGCATGGCCTTTGAGGAGCCTGATTTCGCTCTGATAGATACCCTGTTCAGTTTAGCAGAAGCATTTTTGTTTATGCAGCTGGTGGAGATTCATGATGCACAACCCACAGTGCTGCCTGCTGGGAAACAGTATGCTGATTTGTACAGGTGTGTTGGTTGTGACTGTGTTGTGTTATGGTTGTCTTGTGGTGGTGTTGTGGTGGTGGTGTGGTGGTTTGTGACTGTGAAATGTGTGCTAAACCACCCCTAACTCACAAAAAACAAAAACAACAAAAACACAAAAACACAAAAACAACAGAACAACAAAAACACAAAAACAACAACTCACCCACGTAGGGATGTGCGTGCAGCAGTGGACCTGTGTCATCGTGATGGTAGCCTCAAACGTGCTGTTGCTGCAGACCCTGCACACTACATCCACGATGATCCAGGGCTCCTCCCCACGCTGCGCATGCTGCGCACCAGTGGGCGCAAGCTCTTCCTTGCAACCAACAGCTTGTGGGATTACACACATGTGGTGATGAATTACTTGCTTGGTGGGAGGGTGGGTGGTGATAAAACAGATGATTGGTTGGGGTTGTTTGACGTGGTGGTGACGGGGTGTGGGAAGCCGGGTTTTTTCTCAACCAGCAAGCCCCTGTTTGAGGTGTGTGAGGGTGTGTGTTGGTGGGAGGAGTGTTTTGGGTGTGGTGGGAGGGGGGTGTTGTGGTGGTTGTTGCATGTGTGCATGTGTGTATGTGTGTGTATATGTGGAAGTCATGACTCGCATCTGTTGAAGCCATACAATGTATTCGTACAACATATTCGTACAATATATACAATAGACAAACTTCAATGTACCCTTTGTATGTCCCTTCACACACTGTGTATACTATACACACACACATATATACACATATACACATATACACACACATATACACACACATATACACACACATATACACACACATATACACACCATACACCCAGGTACACACACCCACTGGTATGTTGTACAACACGGAGGCGGGTTCACCCATGGTTCCTATAGGTGAGGACGACTTACCTACAGTAGAACTGGTATGATGAGTGGGTGGTGTATGAGGGTTGAGGGGTGATGTATATGTTGTGTGGGGTGATGTGTGTTGTATGAAGGGCCATGTACATGGGTGGTGGGGTGTTGAGCTTCACAAGCACCAGTACTTGTCAATGTACTTAAAACACACCCCACAGAATAATGAAAACACCCCTACAGACACACACCCCTACACACACACACACACCTACAAACACACACACACACACACCACCACCACACACACACCACCTACACACACACACACCACCTACATACACATACCACCATACCCCCTCTTCCCCCCCGATAGGCAAGCACTGCCCCTGCATACACACACCACCCACATATACACACACCATGAATATACATACCCTCCCCCTCTCATAGGCAAGCACCGCCCCTGCTGATGCTGTCAAGGAGGGAAGCAAGGCTCGTGTGTTTCAGGGTGGGAGTGTAATTGACCTACACAAGATGTTGGGTGTGTCCAGTGGGTCACAAGTGTTGTATGTGGGTGACCACATCTACTCCGATTTACTTAGGTCACGCAAGGTGGGGGGGGAGGCGTGGGGGGGTGGGGGTTACTTGTTGTTGTTTTACTGATGTGTGTTTGTGTGTGTATGCATGATGTGTGTGTGGTTTTGTGTACATGATGTGTATGTTTTGTGTGCATGATGTGTGTTTTGTGTGCATGATGCGTGTGTGTGTGCATGATGTGTGTAAGGTGTTGTTGAGTGTATGTGTATATGTACGAATATGCTTCCCCACCCACGTACCTTTACACACACACACCACTCCCCCACACACTCACTCCCACAAACACTCACCCACAAACACTCACCCACTCTTACATGCACACACACACTCTCTTAGGGTGGTAATTGGCGTACTATGCTTGTAATGCCCGAGCTTGAACGTGAACTGGAAATACTATCAAGATGCAAGGTGTGCTTTTATATTATTTCTGTACATGTGCTCTCTCTGTTTTGTATGTAATTATGTGGATGTGTTTGTGTACATGTGTTAATGTGTGCTGTGTTGTATGATATATATGTATGTCAATGCATGATGACAACAACACCAGTGCCATCATGCAATATCATACCCAGCACCCCTACACACACTCCCTCCACCCTCCTCCCCACACACACTCCCCTACATTCCCACCCAGGGCAACATGGATGAGCTGGCAGCCCTACGTCAACACAGAGCAGCAATGGACGATCAAATACAGCGACTGCAGTGGGCGTTACAGCACCAAGAGAGTGATGACAGCAATGATGAAGAGGATCATAGCAAGTATATGGAGGCATTGGAAAACTTGAAAACACAACGGGATGAGGTGTGTTTGTGGGTGTGTGTGGGGGGGGTGTGCATGGGTATTGTGTGTATGGGTGCTTGTTTGTGTTGCGTGCATTGTTTTGTGGTATTCAAGTATGTGTACATAGCATGTATCCATCATGTATGTACCCACCTCAACGTATACACCTACGCATACACACCCATACATACACACCCCATACACACACCCCACACATACCCACACACATCCACACCCTACATCCCCCCCGCAAACAAACAGGTTAGGGAAAAGCATCGCACCAAGTTGCGCCAGCACCACCAGCAATTCCACCTAGTATGGGGACAGCTGCTCAAGACAGGCTATCAAAACAGTCAACTGGCGCATCAAGCAGAGCGGTTTGCATGTTTGTACACCAGTCATGTTGCCAACTTGCTCTACTACTCACCTGACAAATCATACAGGTAGGGGGTGGGGGTGGGGGGTGTTTGTGTTTATCATACAGGTGGGAATATGATGTGTGGGGTGTGGCGTGTGGGGGTGCGTGTTGTGTGATGTTTGTGTGTGTCACATTTGTGTGACACAGAGCAATTTTGTCTACATATGACCATACAGGAAACACTTGCATCACATTACATACTCCCATCACACTGCCAGTCATCACACTCCCATACATCACACTCCCATACATATTACATCATCAACAGGGCTCGCATTGACGTCATGGCACATGAAGAGGAGCCCTGGTTTGAGATGCTGGATGATGATGTCAGCAGTGATGATGTTCTTGCTTCGGTCAACGGCAGTCAACACGATGCAGAACCACTGGCAACATAGAGTTTTTTTTCATACTGTATGCGTGCGTACATGTCGACAAAACATGCGCAAGCATTGACCATGTGCGCACAAGCATTGACGATGTGTGTGTTGACCATACAAGCGTTGACCACATGCATTCCAAACATTGTTTGACCAGAGGGGTGTTGTTTCATCATGACAGTGTCCATCACTGTACAACTTTGAGGTTGGTTTGTTTCATTGTATGTGCGCATGTGCGCTGTACCCATAGGTAACACGAGGCAACGTGGTTTTGTGAATAGCACAAGTGTATTTCAGCACAAGTGTATTTCAAATTGTTGATAACGCAGTATCAACATGTCCATGCATGCAAAGCACACAGCAATGGCATCACAATACAAAAACACGTCATTCTCACCCAAAAATGTCACGTTGGTTGGTTCTCCCTTCCTTTCCCTCACATGCTACCAGCACTGTCCATGCGCTACTTTGTACCATCATGTGCTCCTGTTTCACCCATCACGTATTCCCTGCACTATCCAAATACAGTGGTAGCACCTTGGCACGCATTCCCTGCAGCATGGGCCTCACAGTGGCTGCATCCCCAACCACCACCACCACTTGCTGCTGTGGGTGAAGGTGTCGCTGCGCTGCATTGAGTATTTCTTGCTGACTCACACCCTCCACACCCTGGCGGTATTGAAATATGAAATCCTGTTGAGGGAAGTGTTGGAGTGTTTTTGTGTATGTTCTTGTATGTGTGATGGATGTGTATGTATGTGTGTGTGTCTTGTTTTTGTGTATGTATATGTGCGTATGCGCACAAAGAACATGTGTAGAAAGAACAACAAAACAGAAAAAGTAGAGGATATGCACATGATGGTGGTGTCCCCACCCCACACACACACCTCTGGCAGCCCAAGCAACCTGTACGCCATGAGCCTCCCCAGCTGTTGACCAGGTGTGATAAAATTAAACACAAAGCTGTTGAGTGTCTGCTCCTTGGCATATGTGACGTCTGTGCTTGTGGGTGGTTGTTGGGTGACACGGTGCAAGACATCCTGTGGGTGGGGGGTGGGGGGTGCATAGTGAGGGTGCACTAGAAGTAGATACAAAAATACACAAACATATATGTATACACATACCCCATGTATTCATCTACACACCCTTCCATGTATTCATCTACACACACCTCCTCCCACACCCATACCCTTGACCACCCACCCCACCCCATTCACCACACCCACACCTGCACAGCTTCAATGAATTGTCCAGCAGCAGCAGTTTCACCACCAGCAACAAACAGCCCGGGGTGGTCAACAGGTGTTGACACCCATGCACCACTTACGGAATATGCCAAACCCTGTTGACTGCGAACCTGCGTATATTGGTGGGGTGGGGTGTACATGGTGTGTGTATATGTGGAGTGTGTGGGGGTTGTGTGGTTTGATTTATGTGTTTGTGTTGTTCTTGTGTTGTGTAGTGCTGGTGTTTGGCATGTTCTGTATATGGCCCTGTGTATGTTGTCAATCCCCCACCTTCATACCGTCACACACACACACACACACACACCCTCACACCCTCACACACACACCCTCACACCCTCACACCCTCACACACACCTCATCAAACAGCTTCCCCCCAAAGGAATTGAGTATGCCATTCAACACTGATAGTGGGTAGAGATCATCATCACGTAGACTTATACCAACCTGTGTGCGTGTGTGTATGTGGGTGTGTTTTTGCATGTTTGTATGTGTTTTTGCATGTTTGTATATGGTTTTGCACAAATGGTTTATTTGTGTAGGTGGTGGTCGATGTGGTGGTGGATGTGGTGGTTTCCAACACGTAAAGAATGCATACACAGCCTATGCACATGCACACACTTGCAACACCCACTTACCTCACACCCCACACCCACCCACCCACAGGAGAGAGAGAGAGAGAGAGATACACACACACAGAAAACACCCACACCCATCCACCAACACACACACACACACACACACAGAAAGAGAGAGAGAAAGAGAGAAAACACAAATGCACAAATGCACAGAGAGAGATACACACTCACCCACCCACACACCTCCCCCATAGCCACTGCTGCTTGTGTCAACCCTGGTTTATCAATCAAATACACAATAGGCCTATCATCCTGCATGCCACTCAGGGGGGGTGGGAGGGGGCTATCGGGTACAGTGGGTGGGGTGGGTGGTTGGGAGGGGGCTGGGGCCCAGCTACCTAGTGTTTCATATATCATGCGCTTCATCTCTGCTGCATCAAAATCACCTGGATGTGAAGAGAAGGGTGCAACACTGCGTGTGAAGAGAAAGGTGCAACACTGGGTGGGGCGGATGGGTGGGGAGGATGATACAACATGGAGAGTGGTGTGTCTTGCATGGGTGTTGTACAGTCATAATACTATATGTGTGTGTATGTGTGTGTGTTATGTGATGTATGCATGTATGTTTGAGTGTGTGTGTGTGTATGTGGTGTGATGTGTGCTTGTATCATGTCCACGTGCAAGCCTCCCAAACCCCTACACACACACACACCTGTCACCCCCCACCATACTCATGCCACACACCCAAAACACGCCAAAAACACACCAAAAACACACCTGTCACCCCCACTATACTCGCATCAGGCCTCTGCCATGTCTGCAAATACCCCACCAACTCCTGTCTCACAATCTTGTTGACCTGGTCAACACTGGGGGTTCTCGCATACACAGACTCCTGCCCATAAATCAGTTTGGCAAGTTCCCTCCTCGGTATTGCACCTGGGTTGTCATTTTGGTGTTCGATGGCGTCCAGCACTTGAGATTTTGCAAGGTCGATGCGGTTTTGAGGGAGGGCTGGTCGTGTGAGGAGGTCGGATACCAGGGGGAGGACGGAGGAGATGTCTTCACTGAGGCATTCCCATGATATGGTGGTTACATCAGGGCCCGCACTGGTTTCTGTGGATGTGTGTGTGTGGGGGGGGGTATAGGTGTGGATGTGTGTGTGTGTGTGTGTGTGTGTGTGTAGGTATGGATGTGTGGTGGTGTATACATACGGTGTACATGTGATTCATACATACAATCTGCACCCATAGCACTCACACATCACCACACAACCACCTCTACACATCAACAACCACCATACCTATAGATGCCCCCATTTGCTCCAATGCAGCATCAAACTGCTCACCAGGCAACACGGTCGACCCCCCCGCACGCTGTACGCCTACTGCTATACTCGCCAACCCCACCCGGGTGGATGGACTCGCACGTTGACCCCCACGCATCAACAAACTACCTCGTATAACAGGAACCTCATGATCTTCTGCGAGAAACACTTGCAAGCCATTGGGGAGGGTGAGCTGTGTTTGTGCAAGGGGGTATGGATTGGAGATGGATATATGATCGGAGATGCGCGATGGATGGCATGCGGTGTGATGAGATGATTGTGTTGTACCTGGCATGTAATGCAGCATGCTGTGGGCACATGACAGGTGTCACAGTATCCTACCATTACCTCTTCGTACTGCAGCTTCTTCAATTCAGGGAGTGGGGGAAACTTGGTGGGGAGGGGGGGGAGATCCACCGTGACGCGCTGTGTGGTTGGATGGTACCGTGGTCTTTTGTGTTTTCACAATATCGCTGCTGATTCATGCATGGTCTCTTGCTTGTGCATTCTACAACCACACATGACAACCAGCTGTCTTGTACACACTCACCTGATCGGCGACGGGTCGAACCATGAATGGTGCAAAGTTGTCAATGGATTCCGCAAAAACTGGCTGTGCTGCTTGCAACATGATGGCTGCAGATGCCAAAGATGATGCTATACGCTGCACAATGATGTTTGGTGTGCATGCAGGGGCAGCATTGTTTCGAGGTATACATCGTGGGGGTGCATGTGCATGCATGGATGATGATGATGATGCACCAGGATTGGTGTGTGTGTGATGCTGCATGGTGATCGTTGTGAGTTGGGCGTGAGTTGGGCAAGAAAAAACTAGAAAAAACAACACAACATCAACACCATCATCACTACGTACCAGCAACCATGGCGACCTCAGCAGCGAGCAGCCAACGAGCAGGCACATATGACGACGTAGATCGCATTGCCAAGGGCCAAAAGGTAGGATCATCGTGTTGACCGGATGGTTGATCATCCGACAATGCCATCCACCCCAACCACAGCCTGCAACCCAGGATACAACCCAACAAGACAGCGCTGTTGATTACGCACACCAACAAGCTCGAGATGCCACCCACGAGCCAGCCACCCCATCCCCCTCATCATCCCCCGCACAATCTCGTGCTCAACAAGCTGCACAGCAGCTCTCTGCAGCCGGGCACCGGGCCCAAGAGCAGCTTGGTGGCGCCACAAAACGTGCCCGCCGCTCCATCAATGCTGTTGCAGAAGACGTGCACAACACCTCGCAGCGGGCCCTCCGTACCATGACCGCCAACACCCGGCATGCCGCTCAAACCAGCAGTGCATGGTTTCGAGCGCACTGGAAGCAGGTTGCCATGGTGGCACTGATGTTTCCATTTGCGTCGTGGTTGACGACATGGGTGGGACCCAAGGTATGGGGATGTTTGGATGTGGATGTGCCAACATCTACACAGACATGCACCCATTCTCCTCCTCCACTACAGGTGCTGCATCGTGTAGCTGATTTCTGGAGCAGCTGGCTTCCCATTTGGGCAACTGCTGCAATGGCTGCACTGCTGATTGTGGTGTTTGGGCAGCCCCGTGTGGAGACAGTGGGCACACAGACGGTATGTGGTGGTGGGGTTGTTGTGGGGTTGTGTGTGGATGGGCATTCAAAGAGATGCATTGTTGTTACACGGGCAAATGTTGTTGTTACATGGGCAGAACGGTACATGCTGGATGTGGTTTAGCACGTGTGTGTATGACACTCTATCAATGATGGCAAGCACAATGAGGGCACAAGTATCATTATGAATGGGTGTGTTTCGTGTCTGGGTTTGTGTTTGGTCTCATGTACGCATTCATGATGACAACACCATGATGTGCATTATTGCAGTTCAATATAGTACAACAACCAGAAATACATGATCTATTCATTCATGATAACGCACACTCGCAATGATACACACTCTCTTTCTCTCCCACACACATACACACACCAGCACACACTGCAATACACTCCACCACCCACAGGACACCACCCCCTTGTCTGCTGTCCCTCAAGGGGTCTCCCCCGGCCCCCCCACAACCGCCCCCCCCACAACCTCCCCTGACACATCCGCTCCCCCCACATCCTTCCCCACCATAAACCCCAAGTCAGAGTAGCTCCCACCACTGTGTGGCAAGGTACCCCCCTCATGCGGGTACGTGGGTGTGATTGAGCCACTCCTGTTGCTTGTTGATCCACATGCTTGGTGGAGTGTGTTTAATGCACCCTTCTCTTGTGTGTGTTGCCCTTATTGCCCCTGTTGTTGTTGGCCTATATCCTTGTTGCTGCTATTGGTGTTTTCATTGCTGGTGTGTTCCTGTGCGTGCTGTGTATTGTGCTGGCTGTGTGGGAGATTGCTTGATCCTGCGCCAACAACTGTGTTGTGCATGTGGACACCGCCCACATGTTGCGTGTTGCTTTGTGTATGTGTTGCTGCTGGTACAAGCTGGATGTTCTTGTAATCACTATTTTTGTCAGCGAGACTCTGGTGGGTGTTGTTGGCCATCTTAGCTTGGTCCTCTTGCGCACCGCCCCTCTCTTTTCCCTCCTTCTCATGCACCTTTCCCTCCTTCTCATGCACTCGCCTGCCCCTCCCCCTACCATCCTCCTTTTCCCCCCGCTCTTCCTCACCCACATCTTGTCGCACCACCAGCGTGTAGGCCTGCTTGGACACAGCAGCCACATCACGATCACTGTCCAAGATCAGCTGGGAGAGTGCGTTGCGTACCTGTGTGGAAATGTGTGGGTGGGAGATGTGGGTGGGTGGGTGGATGACAGAGGTGCACCCATGTGGTTTTGGTGTAGGTGAGAGAGGAGTGCAGGATGTGTTGTGTGTTGTTGTTGATGATGAGGTGCTTGTTGTGTTTCTGCTGCATGTCAATGATGTAGCACATGTAAATCAATTTTGAATCGTATGCACCCGTTGCCAGACACAACCTGTCCCAAACACAACCCGTTCCCAAACACAGCCCCTCCCGAATCACCTACCGCAGATACAACATCAGTGTGTGGTGTGTGACTCCCCGTCATACAATGCACACACAGGTTGGCCAGACACAGGCGCACATTGGGCACTGCATCATAACACAGTTCCAAGAGCTTGGGGAGCATGGTGTCCACAGTGTGTGTGCTTGCTGTAGAGTGTTTGTGAGGGTTGAGGTGTGTTTGAATGTGTGTGTGTTTGAGTGTATGTGTGTGTGTGTGTGCTGTTAAGCGAACATTTGTTGCGCGTCATACATGTATCGAGACCTTCCAAGCACACCCACCCACCCATCCCCACACATACCGTTGGCATGGCACACCACACTACCACATATCCACACAAACACTTGTCGATCAGTATACAACTGTGATGCTGCAAGTTGTTTGATATTTTGCCACAAAAACACACCCACTTCCTTTGCATCTGCACGTCTCTCCTGTGTGTGTGTGTGTGTGTGTGTGTGTGTGTGTGTGTGTGTGTGTGTGTTCTTATTTTCTGTAAATGCATAACAAGACAAAATATATGCATGGCACAATGCACAAATATGCATTGCAATACCCTATGACAAAGAAAACAAAAACAACAGCAACCCCCAAAACTCCAACTTATTTCACACACATTGCATACACACACATTACATTCACACACATTACATTCACACACATTACATTCACACACATTATATTCACACGCATTACATTCACACACATTACATTCACACGCATTACATTCACACACATTACATTCACACACATTACATTCACACGCATGTTTCCACAACACACACACACCGCTATTTCAATGCCATTGACAGTGACCATCATATCTCCTGTGCTTGCTGCTGCTGCTGTGCGCACTGCATACACAGGATCCCTACACAAGCGCAGTGCACAGGGTATGACCACACTGGCAACCGTCTGTGGTGCAGTGTGTGTGTGTGTATGTGTGTGTGTGAGTGTGAGTGTGTGGGTGGGTGGGTGGGTGTTAACATGTGTTACAGATGGGGGAAAGAGAGAGAGAGAGAGAGAGAGAGAGAGAGAGAGAATACACACCCACACACAAATTACACACAAAACACACACAGAACACACATACTGCCATGTCCACCAGCTCTGCCATGTCAGACAGTTGATACGCAATAGACTCTCTAAACCTCCAGTTGTCAGCAAAGGGGGGTATACCGACATCACGCAACACACGAACTGCATGCTGACGTGCTGTTTTGGGAATGCTTGCCAGGAAATCACTACGTGTGGAGGGGGTTTGGAGGGTGTGTACGGGGTTGTTTGGGAGGGGATGTGTAAGTGGTTGTTTGGGAGGGTGTTTTGGGGGGGAGGGGATCTTGTTTGTACATGTACTCACATGACATACAAACACATGTGTATGGAGCAGCACAATCTACATTCAACTGACAGTCACTGCAAAGAACAACCCACACAATCCACACACACACACACACACACACACACACACACACACACACACACACACACACAC
>VFQP010001923.1_pt1 | contig 25028 bp, 23 predicted proteins | sample 3512351 | NCBI WGS metagenome assembly VFQP01 (sample SAMN10412372, study PRJNA504923) | tailings metagenome | isolation source: Relicate 1 Philex TSF1 revegetated site | place: Philippines: Tuba, Benguet | collected 2017-08-29
CCGCAGCAGTACAAGCAGCTCCTGATGGTCTCGGGCTTCGACCGCTATTTCCAGATCGCGCCTTGCTTCCGCGACGAGGACCCGCGCGCCGACCGGCTGCCGGGCGAGTTCTACCAGCTCGACCTCGAGATGAGCTTCGTCGAGCAGGAAGACATCTTCCGCACGATGGAGCCGATCATGACGTCGGTGTTCGAGGAGTTCGCCGACGGAAAGCGGGTGGACCGCGGCTGGCAGCGCATTCCCTACGACACGGCAATCGCGAAGTACGGCTCCGACAAGCCGGACCTGCGCAACCCGATCGAGATGGCCGACGTGACGGAGCACTTCCGCGGATCGGGCTTCAAAGTGTTCGCGGGCATGATCGAGAAGGATCCGAAGGTGCGCGTGTGGGCGATCCCCGCCCCCGCCGGTGGGTCAAGAGCATTCTGCGACCGCATGAACGCCTGGGCGCAGAAGGAAGGGCAGCCGGGCCTCGGCTACATCTTCTGGCGCGAAGAAGAAGGCGCGGCGGGCGCCGGGCCGATCGCCAAGAACATCGGCGCGGAGCGCGCCGGGGCCATCCAAGCGCAGATGGGGCTGAAGACGGGCGACGCCTGCTTCTTCACGGCCGGCGATCCGGCAAAGTTCTACAAGTTCGCGGGCCTCGCGCGCGACGAGATCGGCCGCGAGCTGAAGCTGATCGACGAAGGTCGCTTCGCGTTCGCGTGGATCGTCGATTTTCCCTTCTACGAGTGGAATGAGGATGAGAAGAAGATCGATTTCTCGCACAACCCGTTCTCGATGCCGAAGGGCGGCCGCGAGGCGCTGGAAGCCGCGGAGAAGGATGGGCGCGATGCGTTGCTCGGGCTCAAGGCCAACCAGTACGACGTCGTCTGCAACGGCTACGAGATCGCATCAGGCTCGGTGCGCAACCACATGCCCGAAACGATGGTGAAGGCGTTCGAGATCACCGGGTTGACCCGCTCGGATGTGGAGCAGCGCTTCGGCGGTCTCTATCGCGCGTTCCAGTACGGCGCGCCACCGCACGGCGGCATGGCGGCCGGCATCGAGCGCATGGTGATGCTGCTCACGGGCACGAAGACCGTGCGCGACGTGGCGTTGTTCCCGATGAACCAGCAGGCGGCCGACCTTCTGATGGGCGCACCTTCCGAAGTTTCGCCGAAGCAGTTGCGCGAGCTTTCGATCCGCGTCGTCGCGCCGGAGAAGAAGTAGGGTTCTCTTCCTAGGGTCTCCTCGGCCTTGTGCCGAGGATCCAGCGATCACCGGGTGTGACCAGGCGCGGCATTCGCTGCACTTGCCCCTTTGCGATGCGGACCATTGGATCCCAGGCACGAGGCCTGGGATGACGGGGGGAGTTCCCTAACGTCCGCCGAGGCCGTCAAGGTAGATCAGCACGGCGGCCTCAAGGAGTTCCTCGGGGCGCATGGGGATCGGGCGGCGCGAGCTGTCGCCGCGTGCGAAGAGCGCCGCGATGCCGTGCGACAGCGACCAGATGTGCAGTGCCATCATGAGCGGCGGGGGGCGGCGCTCTTTGGGCAAGGTTGCGATGATGGCTTCGCACGCCTCGCGCAGCACGGCGAAGGCGCGATCGCCCTCGACGCGCACCTCCGGATAATCCGTTAGCGAGAGGCCGGATTCGAACATGGCGGAGAAGTATGCGGGCTCGGAGCTGGCAAAAGCCAGGTAAGCCGCGCCTAGTCGATTGAACGCCTCTTGCGCGGTCGGCTTTCCCCCTTGCCACGCTGCCGTGAGGGCGCGCGTGAAGGCCTCGAAGCCGCGCTTCGCGACGTCGGCGATGAGGGCGTCGCGGTCGCGGAAGTGGCGGTACGGCGCCGCCGGTGATACGCCTGCGGCGCGTGCGGCCTCGGCAAACGTGAAACCGGCCGGACCCTTCTCCCGGATCAGGTTCAGCGCGGCCTCGATCAGGGCCTCGCGCAAATTTCCATGATGATAGCCGCGGCGCTCGCCGGGGCCGCGGTCTTTGTGCCAGCTCATGGAGGAAGTGTAGCGTATTCGCGGGCGATGGGCAGCAGGCAGCGGGAGCGCGGAAGAACAGTGGTGAACGTGATCTATGTCGATGCGGATGCCTGTCCGGTAAAGGACGAAGCCTTGCGTGTCGCCGACCGGCACGGCTGGGAGATCCACTACGTTTCGAATTCCTGGATGCGGCTCCCTGAAGGAGCCAACGTGCGGCGCGTGGTCGTTCAGGAGGGGGCAGATGCCGCCGACGATTGGATCGCCGAACGGATCGGCAAGGGAGACATCGCGGTGACGGCGGACATCCCGCTCGCCTCCCGGTGCCTGAAGGCCGGGGCGCAGGCCATCGGGCCCACGGGAAAGCCTTTCACGGACGCGAGCATCGGCATGGCGCTCGCGATGCGGGATCTCTCGCAGCATCTGCGGGAGACGGGCGAGAGCCGCGGCTTCAATGCTTCATTCACGCGGCAGGATCGTTCGCGCTTCCTCGAAGCATTGGAACTCGCAGTTCAGAGGGCGAAGCGCGGCTAGGTTTGAGGTGCTCAGCTCTTGAGCGACTTCAACTCTTCGGCGATGCGCTCGGATTGCGACGGCCAGCTAGCGGCGAGCCAGTCGTCCGTGCCGAACAGCCAGTACCAGAACCGGTTGCGGCGATAGTATTTCTCGATCGTCACCTTGTGCATCTTCTCGACCGTCGTCGAGAGCGCCGTCAGCATCTCGACTGGCTTGGCAGACGCGCGCTCGAGGTTTTCGATGCGCGCTAGCAAGGTGCTGGCCGCAGTCGAGGCTTCCAGACCTTGAGCATCAAGGGTCGCGGCAAGCGTGAGCTGGCTGCCATCGACCTTGGTCAAGCCGTCGTGCAGCTCGCTCAGGTCCTGGGTCAGGTTTTCGGTGAGCGCATTGAATGCCTCGCGGCTGTTCTCGGCTTCTTGAGCGATCGTTTCGTTGAGGCGTTCGAGCAGCGCGCGAATTGCGACGCGTTCCTGTGCGGCCGTCTCGGCGGCGGCTTCTGCGCGCGCGACGTGGGCGGCGAACGCCTCTTCGAGCTGCGCGAGGCGCCGGTTCGTTTCTGAGGCCGCCTCCGCCGCGGATGCATGTTGGGCGTCGCGCGCCGCCGTCATTGCATTTAGCTGGTCGACGAGCGGGTTCGAGACGAGTGAGGATATGTGGGCGGGTTGGCCGTCGAGCGTCTCCGAAAGCGACTGAATTCTGGACGACAATGCTTCCTCGCCGGACTTGGCGCGTTCGCGGTCCGATGCGGAGGATGCTTCCAGGGTGTCGAGGCGCTGGGTCAGCGGCGAAAGATCTTGCGGAAGTTTTTCGGATAGCGCATCGACGGCGGCCCGTGTGGTGGCGATTTCGGCCTGCAAGCTGCTTTCGACGAGGCTCAGCCGCTCATGCAAGCCGCCCAGGTCGCCGGCGGCCGGCGCGCGCGAAAGAAATGCCTGTTCGAGACTCTGGAGCCGGTCTCCGAAGATGGCCTGGATCTTTTCCTGAGTGATACCGCCAAGGCGAGACGTGTCTTCGCGCTGTGCCATGAGCTCACGCTGCAGGTCCTGCAGCACTCCCGATAAGATTTTCCGTTCGTTAGCGAGTTCCGTCGTGAGAGCGCGGATCGACTGCTCGATGGCGTCGATGCGCGAATGCTGGTTTGAAACCTGTGCGGCGGACAGGCTCGCAAGGTCTGACGCGAGGCCGCGTGATGTTTGCGCCGGAGCCGGGCCGTTGCGGATCCGCTCACGGACAGCGTCGACATCGAGGAAGGCAAGTTCGCCATGCGCGGGCGCGGCGCGATGGGCTGACGGGAGAAGCCGCAACAGGCTCGTGAAGTCAGCGCCCGCATCGAACAGAGCGTAGACGATATCGGCGACGCCGACCGGCGATTGCCGGCGGTACGCATGGGCCGCCGCGATCCTCAGCAACTCCTCGAAGGCTTCGGCCCGGCGCGGCGTGGTTTTGCCGCTGCCTTGAGCTGCCGGAATTTCGGTCGCGATGACGCCTGCGGCTTCGCGACGGAGGGGCGACACGCGCAGACCGCGATCCTCCAGCGCGTCGGCGGCGTCATCGGTGCGGGTAAGTGCGTAGACCAAGTGCTCGAGGCGAACCTCGACGGCGCGATGAGCGGAGGCGACATCAAAGGCATGGTTGCAGATGTCGAGGACGGTCTCGTCGACCCAGATTGGTGCGCCATTGGCTGCTCCGACGGAGCGAGTCCGCGTCGCGGTGAAAGGGCTCCCGGGCGCGGCAGCGGCGGCTTCGGCCGGCGCGGCTTGCGGCGTCCTCAGATCCAGATCGTCGCCCCGGTAACCCATCCCACGAGACTCCCGCACTTCCGTCGTCCGGAGAGCTTGTCTCCGTTCGCCGTCCCCCATAATCACGCGCGGACGCCACTCTCGCGGCGTCCCGTGCGCCTCCCATCGGCGCGCGCAAAAACCATAGCCTCTTACTGCCCGGGCGGCGAGAGGACAGTGATCATGGTTAAATCCGGGCGGAACCGAAGTCTCAGCGATGTTTCCGCCACGTGGTGGTCAGAATCGGTGCTAAAAATCGTGCATCAACCACGACGCAGCCTTTGAGAGCGCTCGCACGCATGTACGCGAAAGCGAAAAATCGACGCGTTTCCGGCGCTTTGCTGGCGATCGGCGTTTTCGTTTGCGGGATGGGCCTCGCTCCCGGCGCGCATATACCCGGTGATCCGCCGGGTTCGGCCTGGGCGGCCGCCGGTGATGCGAAGCCTTACGACGATAAGCTCATGCGGCTCGCCGAAATTTTGGGCGCAGTTCACTATTTGCGCGAGCTCTGCAGCGCGAACGATGGGCAACTGTGGCGCGAGCGTATGAAGGAATTGCTCGACACAGAGGGTGGAACAGCGATCCGGCGTGCGCGTTTGACCCGCAGTTTCAACCAGGGTTATCGCAGCTATCGGCGCACCTACGTGACTTGCACGCCCACTGCGCAATCGTCCATCGAGCGTTTTTTAGCTGAAGGAATTCAAATCTCGGACAGTTTGGTCAAGACTGCGCCATGAGTTTTGAGTAGCGAGTAGTTTACTGTGAATTGCCGCAGCATCTGGTCGCGCGAAGAGCACGTGTTAGGTGTACGCTCGCAAGGATGAGAGACAGAGTGGCGAGGGGGTTCGCCGCTGCTTTCAAGTTAGCTTCCTGGGGGAAGGACCGTGATGGACACTCATTTCGACCTAAACACTTCGGACGATCTCAGCTTCCGCGCACTGAGCCTCATTCTGGCGGCTTGGGACGAGGGAACGGAAAGTGGTGTGGCGCCAGAGCAGATGGCCTACGCAGCGCTGTTCACCGCGCTCACGGACCTCGTATCGCTCTATGGCGAAGATGCCGTGAAGAAGCTCGCCGTTGGGCTCGAGCGCCGTATAGAGATGGGCGAATTCACGCTCGATCGCAGCGTTCAGTAATCGTTTCGATCATTTCGTCACTTCAGCTCGATGATGGGAGCGGCCGCGGGGCGCGGCTCAATCCCACATCTTGAGCAGCATCTCGCCGATCAGCAGCGCGCCAAATCCAATCAGCAATACGCCCGAGATGCGGTTCGTGTTCGCCAAATGGGCTGGGCTGAACTTGTGGCGCAACCGGCCTATCAAATGCGAGAGGCCGAGCCACCACATGAAGCTGCCTGCCATGATCGAGGCCACCATCGTCAACGCGTCGATGTAGCTGTGCACCTCGACGAAGGTGCTGACGCCGCCGAAAATCGCGAATAGCCCAAGCACCGCACCGGGATTGGTGATGGTGAGGAAGAACGTTTTCGGGATGTCCCACGCGTAGTCGCGGAGCGAGGCGACACCTTCGAGTTCCGACTGCACGGTGGCGAGGCGCGGGGGCGCGAGATAGAGCTTCAGGCCAAAGGCGATCAGGGCGAGGCCGCCAACAATCTGGATCGCCTGGCGATGGTATTCGATGGCGCCCGAGATGGCGCCGACGCCGAGGCTCGCGAACAGTGCGATCAGGCCGTCGCCGAGCATGGCGCCGATGCCCGCAGCCATGCCGCCCCAAAATCCGCGCTCGATGGCGCGCTGAATGCAGAGGACATTGACGGGGCCGACAGGAGCCGCGACAAGCACTCCGATCAGAATTCCAACGGGAATGATGAGAAGATTAGGGACTAGCTGCATACGCGCCACCAAGGCGACAGCGCTCGATCGACTTCCGGCATCGCACCTCGAATTGGACCTGGCTCGTCAGGTCGATGGAAGGGAAAAACTGAGCCCCATGCCACAAGAACCGACCCTCGCAGCAACAGTGTCACGACCGCGAATTGCTGCGCACGTTCCCGCCGTTCTCCTATTGGTAACGATGGCAATTTGCCTTGTCCATTCCGTTTCCCCCGCCTTCCCGGCCGGCGACGGGGATAAGCAAGAGCGCGCGCCGGAAGCCAAACCTGCTGCAAAGGACGTTCGAAAGGAGCGGGCGTTCCATGGCGCGCTTCCCCAGGCCGTGATCGATATGCGCGAGCAGATCCTCGCAGCCGTGCATTCCGGCGATATCGCGGACCTGAGGGATGCGATCGAGTGGAACGAGATCAAGCCCGATTTCGGAGGCCGTGCGCAGAATGATCCGATCGCGCATTGGAGAACGTCCTCGGCCGATGGAGACGGGCGCGAGGTGCTTGCCGCGCTGGCCAACATGCTGTCACTGCCCCCCACACGGCTCGCGATCGGCAAGGATCCAGAGAATACGTTGGTCTACGTATGGCCTTATCTCGCGGAGCTGCCACTCGACGGCCTGACGCCCGCGGAACAGGTCGATCTCTATCGTTTGATGCCGGCGCCAGCGGCGAAGAGCATGCGGGACGCCAAAAAATGGACGTGGTGGCGACTCGCCATCGGTGCGGACGGGACTTGGCACACGTTCCGCAAGTACGACGGAGGCGATTGAAAATCTGGCGGGAACAACTGTGCCGTTGGTGCGCTTTCTTGCGTACTGGCGCGGGATGCGCCAGACGTGCGATGTCAGCCCCCAGAGTGCATTATACTTTTTGTTATCAAGACATTCCGGCAGTTACGTGTGTATGGCTGGAACGTTGCCTATAGTGCGCCTATCTGAGTGGGGCCCGCGTCGGGGCAAATAGCGTTTCAGAGGTTGGTATGATGTTGAGTTCGAGGGTTTTTGCGCTTCTCGCAGGCGCCGCTTTCGTGGCTTGTGGACTTTCTTCGCCGGTATCGGCGCAGGGCCTCAGCCAGTTCGGCAATTGGGGCGAGGCTCCGGAGCGCAACAGCAAGCCTTCCATGCTAGGTGCCAGCCCTTCGATGATGAAGCCGGCCGCGCTGGCCTCAGGTGGCGGGCGGCCGTCGATCTCGCCCAAGAGCCCTCAGACGACCTCATTCCAGAACGGGTTCCAGCCCGGGTCGATCGTGATCGATACCGCCGGACGCAAGCTCTACTACACGTTGTCGAGCAGTTCCGCCTACGTTTACCCCATTGCCGTCGGCAAGCAGGGTTTCGCTTGGAGCGGCGTCGAGCGCGTTTCCCGCATCGAGGACTGGCCGGACTGGATTCCACCCAAGGAGATGCACCAGCGGAAGAGTGGGCTGCCGCTCCGCATGACGGGAGGGCTGAATAACCCGCTCGGCGCCAAGGCGATCTATCTCGGCAACACGCTCTATCGGATCCATGGCACGAACGACGCGAGTTCCATCGGGTCGGCGTCGTCTTCGGGCTGCTTCCGCATGAACAACGCGCATGTCGTTCACCTCGCCGATCACATCAATGCTGGGACCGTCGTCTACGTCATGAAGCGACTGCCGAAGTCGGGCGTGATCATGCCTCCAGGGGGATATCAGGAGGCCAAGCAGCCGCAGGCCGCTCCTCCGGCGGCGCAGACGGAGGCGCCATCGGCGCAGACCCCGGCTCCGGCCCCCGAAACGCCGGATGCTCAGCCGCTGCCTCCGGTGGATGCTGCTCCGACGACGGAACAGCCGGCAAGCCAGGGCATCTGACCGTTCGCGCGGTTTGTGCCTGGTGCGACGTTTCAGCGTTTTGCGAGTGTTTCTCGACGGTAGCAGCTCGCGTATAAACGGGCGTCCGCTCGGTTAGCAAGTGCTCCGTGGACGGTTGCGCAATCCGGTGGTGCGGCGACCCCAACTGCAATAAGGTGCGATTCTGACCACCTCGCGAGGCGACTCGCGAGGTTAAGACGCGCAGCGAGCGCTTATCGGAAACAAACGAGGTCAGGAAATGAGCAACGCAATCTCACTCGAGCTTCTGGCCTTCAACCTGAAGCTCCTCGGCCGCCAGCGCCGCAAAAGCCTGCTGATCAGCGCAGGACGCCCAGAAGATAAAAAGCGGATGCTTCCCGCGATCCGGCGCATCCTCACTCTCGACGTCGAGCTTTACGCGACGCCGGGCACATACAGGTTTTTCGCGGAGCACGGCATCAAGAGCACCGAGATCCACAAGATCACGGACGGCCGTTCGCCGAACATTCTCTCGTTCCTGAAAGCAAACCGCTTCGATCTCGTCATCAACGTCCTTACGGGTGACGAAGATTACGACGAGAGCTCGGACGCCAAGCTCATTCGCAAGCTCTCCATCGAGAACGGCATTCCGCTGATCACCGATGCCGATGTCGGCATCGCGACGCTCGAGCAGATCATCATCGACGCCGAGCGCGGCACTTACCGCTACCGCCTCGCGGACGACAGCGAGCCGTGGAACCTGCGCCTGCGCTTCCTGCAGGCGGCGGAGCGCCACGGCGGCCTCGCGAACCACCACGCGCACTTCGACAAGGCCTACCTCATCACGCATGAGAACCTGCGCTTGAGCCAGGTCGACATGCAGAAGAAGTGGGAGCTCTATCGCTACCTCAAGGAAAACTACACTCACGACGACCTCGTCGAGCGCATCAGCCGCGGCGTCGAGACCATGATCCAGCAAGGCGCAACCTACTGCCGGACGATGGTGGACGCCGACAGCACGGTCGGTCTCCTGCCGATGAAGGCCGCGCTGCAGGTGAAGGATCGCTACAAGGACCGTATTCTGTTCGAGGTCGGCGTGCAGCCGCTGCAAGGCGTGCTCGATCCGGCGTCGTTCGCGCAGTACGCCGAAGCGTGCGAGCTGGCCGACTATTGCGGCGGCCTGCCTTCGCGCGACCGGCCGACGCCGGAGAAGCATCTCGACGTCGTGCTGTCACTGGCCAAGAAGCTCGGTAAGCCGGTGGACGTGCATATTGACCAGGAGAACAATCCGCTCGAGAACGAGACGGAACTCCTCGCGGAGAAAACGATCGAGCACGGCATGCAGGGCCGGGTGTTCGGCGTGCATGCGATCTCGCTATCGGCCAAAGACGAAAGCGAGCAGGACCGCATCATCGCCAAGGTCAAGGAAGCCGACATGGGCATCATCATCTGCCCGTCGGCTGCGCTCAGCATGAAGCAACTGCCGATGTCGGCTCCGCTGCACAACTCCATCGCGCCGTTCGTGAAGCTGCGCGAAGCGGGGGTCCGGTGCTACCTCGGCGTCGATAACGTCCACGACCTGTTCATGCCCATGGTGGACGGCGATATCTGGACGGAGTGCAGGATGCTCATGGAGGCGACCCGCTTCTATGACATCGACGCGGTCGCCGAGTGGGCGTGCCAAAAGCCGATCCCGGCCCAGGCGAAGCCCGCGAAGGTCGAGCCAGTGGCGCGTTCCACCGCCGAGGCCAGCGCCGACAAGGAGCCGGTGAAGAAGCACGCCGCCGGCGGCCGCCGCGGTCGCTGATCCGGCTAAAGCCGCCCCGCGTATCCGAGAGGCTATGGTGATGACTGCCGCGACTGCGCCCAGCATGACGGTACTGGCTGATCGCGGCGTCGTGTCGGTCACAGGGCCGGATGCGGAGAAGCTGCTGGCGGGCCTCATCACGAACGATGTGGCGCTGCTCGACGATGCTCCGGCGATTTACGCCGCGCTCCTTTCTCCGCAGGGTAAGATCCTTTTCGATTTCCTTGTTGTGAAGGCGGCGGACAGCTTTCTTCTCGACGTTGCGCGCGAAAAGACCGCCGACCTCGTCAAGCGGCTCTCGATGTACAGGCTGCGCGCCGACGTGACGATACGCGACGCGTCGGATGATTTCGTTGTCAGCGCAGTGTGGGGTGGCACCGCCGGTTCGCCGGGGACGGGAGAAGTGTACGACTTCGCCGATCCGAGGCTGGCTGCGCTGGGGACGCGAACTCTGGCTCGCTCCAAATCCGCTGCAGATGCGCTTCGATCCACGAAAGCGGAAAAGGAACCGGAAGAGGCCTATCACGCGCACCGCATCGCGCTTGGTGTTCCGGAAGGCGGCCGCGATTTCGTGTTCGGTGACACGTTCCCGCATGAGGCGCTGCTCGATCAGCTCCACGGCGTGTCGTTCACGAAGGGCTGCTTCGTGGGGCAGGAGGTCGTCTCCCGCATGCAGCATCGCGCAACGGTGAGGAAGCGCATTGTGCCGGTCATCGCGGATGAGCCGCTGCCGGCCGCGCATGATCCAGTGCTGGCAGGCGAGGTGGAGATCGGCCGGCTCGGGTCGGTGTCGCAATCTCGCGGTCTCGCGCTTTTGCGGCTCGATCGGGTCGCGGAGGCGCAGCGCGAGGGAATTGCGGTGGCAGTCAACGGCATTGCCTTGCGGGTTGAGGTTCCGTCGTTTGCGACGTTCTCCATCGGTAGCGCGGCATGAAGGCGTCCGGTAATCAGAAGCACGAGCGGTGCCCCTGGGTCGGGATCGAGGATCCGACCTATGCGCGCTACCACGACGAGGAATGGGGCGTACCTCATGCCGACGATCGCAGACTATTCGAAAAGCTCGTGCTCGAGGGTTTTCAGGCCGGATTGTCCTGGATCACCATCTTGCGCAAGCGCGAAAACTTCCGGCGCGCCTTCCATGGCTTCGAAGCCAAGCGGATCGCGCGCTACACCGAGCGGGACGTTGCTCGGTTGATGGCCGACGAAGGTATCGTTCGCAACCGGCTCAAGATCGAAGCGACGATCGACAACGCGAAAGCGTTTCTCGTGCTGACCGAAAGGCAAACGCTGGCGTCGTTCCTTTGGGAGCACGCGGGCGGAAAATCTGCCACGAATACCTTCGCGAAGTTTGGAGAAGTGCCAGCCTCGACCGACGTTTCAAAGCGTATTTCCAAGGCGCTCAAAAAGGAAGGTTTCCGCTTCGTCGGGCCGACCACGATCTATGCCTTCATGCAGTCTACGGGAATGGTGAACGATCATCTGGTGGGCTGCCCACGTCATGGCGCGTGCGCGAAACTGCAGCGCGCTTTTGTGCCGCCGACGTCTTAGTCATGAGCGCTAGTAAAAAAGGGCCATCGTCGGAAGCGCTGCCGCGAGCGTGGCAGCGGATGTTGTCGGGCCGCCGACTCGATCTTCTCAACCCCGCGCCGGAAGACGTCGAAATCGAGGACATCGCACATGGGCTTGCGCGCGTCGCACGCTGGAATGGGCAGACGAAGGGCGCGCATGCGTTCTCCGTCGCGCAGCATGTGCTGCTGGTGGAGGAAATCGCCGGCGAGCTGCATCCTGCTTGGCCACCTGCGTGGCGGCTTGCGGCGCTGCTGCATGACTCGGCCGAGTATGTGATCGGCGACCTCATCAGTCCCTTCAAGACCGCAATCGGGCTCGATTACAAAGCGTTCGAGTGGAAATTGCTCGAAGCTATCCACCAGCGTTTCGGGCTTCCTGCCTCGCTTCCAGAAGAGATCGCGGCTCAAATCAAACGCGCGGACAGGATCGCCGCTTATTACGAGGCAACTCGGCTCGCGGGGTTCTCTGCGGATGAAGGCCTTCTCTATTTCGGAAGCCCGGAAGATCTCGGTGGATTGCTAACACAAAGATTGCTGGATCTGGCGCCTTTGCCTGCGGCAGAGGCGCAGCGTCTCTTTCTCGAACGATTTTCCGTCCTCAGGGGCGGGCGTTGAATGCCCATTTCAAGCGATTTCGCTTGGATCTGATTTTATTCCATTCACCGCGAAGAAAACTTCGCTTCCATCGGTTCCGAAAATAGCCACGATCAACCGGTAGCGGGCATTAAGGAGCACGCGCCATGGTCACAGATGCAAACTTCAAGCGTCGGATTCAGGAACGGGATCCAGATGCACACGATGCCCACCGCAGCCTCGCCTCGCGCGGAGACGCGGTCGGTGTCGAGATCGGTTTGAACGCGGCGATCGTCGCGGTCATAGACGACGAGCCCGTGGTGCTTGTCGTGCGAGACGAGGCAGAGCCGGTTGGTGTCGACGGGCTGCCATTCGGTCCTTTCTCACCCGTCGAACATCGCACGCTTGAAAGCGGACTTCGAACATGGGTGGAAGAGCAGACCGGCCTCGGTTTGGGTTACGTCGAACAGCTTTACACATTCGGCGATCGCGGCCGTCATGCGGAACCCGACGATCCGTCGCTGCATGTGGTTTCTATCGGATATCTTGCGCTCACCGAAACCGGGCACGCGCGCGATCTCCATCATGGATCCTGGCGGAGCTGGTATCAGTACTTCCCGTGGGAAGACTGGCGTAAGGGCAGGCCGGAGATCCTCTCGACTGAAATTGAGCCGCGTCTGCGGGCGTGGGCGCAAAACCCGGCTGCTCGATCGTCTCCCGCTCGTCCCGTTCATCGCGAGGATCGCATCCGGATTTGTTTCGGCCTCGATGGCGGGGCGTGGGACGAAGAGAAGGTGCTCGACAGGTTCGAGCTTCTCTATGACGCCGGCCTCGTTGAAGAAGCGCGCCGCGATGGGCGCGATACCGCGGCAGAGTGGGGCGGTTCGATCCCGCGCCTTGGAACATCGATGCGTTTCGATCACCGGCGCATTCTCGCGACGGCGATCGGGCGCGTGCGCGCCAAAATCAAATATCGTCCGGTGATCTTCGAGTTGATGCCCGACGACTTCACGCTATTCGAATTGCAAAAGACGGTTGAAGCAATCCTTGGCCCGCATCTGCACAAGCAGAACTTCAGGCGGCTCGTCGAGAGCGCCGGCCTGGTCGAGCCGACCGGCGATGTGAAGACGCAGACCGGTGGTCGGCCTGCAAAGCTCTTCCGGTTCCGGCGCGAGGTTCTGCTCGAGCGTCCGGCTCCCGGTGTGCGCGTCAAGGCCGTCCGAATGTAGGTGCCTCCGAGTACGGCGCGTCGGCGTACGCGCCGTGGTGGCAGGAGTGCAATTAATTTCGGCATTGGCCTAGAAATACATCGGCGTATCAATTACATTTGTGACACGCGCTCTATGCTCTCTGCGAGCATAAAGGGGAACTTTCACAGTTCGGGGCGCGTAGCAATGACTGGCCTACGGCGGCCGGTATTTTTCAGGGCCCTCATATACTCAACTCGAGTATATGATAGCTGGAGGTGAAAATGGCGCTTGGTTCCGCCCATGCTGATCTCACTCTTGACCGTCCTGCGGACGCTTGCGTGCCGCGGGCGCGTGGGGGCGAGACCGTCACCCCGCCGTTTGCTTTCACGCCCGCGCTCAAACGCGAGCTCGAGCCGCTCTACGAGCGCGTGAAGCACGTCGTGACGCCGATGGAGTGGGTGCACTACGCGCCCATCGTCAAGGCGATTAACGAGCTCAAGGTCAAGCGCAACGCCGTCATTCTTGCGCACAACTACATGACACCGGAGATCTTCCACTGCGTGGGCGATTTCAAGGGCGACAGCCTGCAGCTCGCAAAAGAAGCGGCTCGCACCGACGCGGCCGTTATCGTCCAGGCCGGCGTGCATTTCATGGCCGAAACGTCGAAGCTGCTCTCTCCCGACAAGACGGTGCTTATTCCCGATCCGCTGGCGGGCTGCTCGCTCGCTGCGTCGATCACGCCTGAAGACGTACGCGCGTTGCGGGCTGCCTATCCCGGCGTGCCGATTGTCACTTACGTCAACACGAGCGCGGCGGTTAAGGCCGAGTGCGACATCACCTGCACATCCTCGAACGCCGTGAAGATCGTCGAGAGCCTCGGTGTGCCGCGCGTGCTGCTCATCCCCGACCAGTACCTCGCGAAGTACGTGCAGACCAAGACGAAGGTCGAGATCATCGCATGGAAAGGCGCCTGCGAGGTGCACGAGCGCTTCACGGGCGAGGAGATGAACGCGATGCGCGCGGCCGATCCCGGCCTCAAGATCATCGCGCATCCGGAATGCCCGCCGGACGTTATTTCGGCCTCGGACTTCACGGGGTCGACGGCGGCGATGATCGACTGGGTGAAGACCAAGCGCCCGGCGAAGGTCGTGCTGGTGACCGAGTGCTCGATGGCGTCGAACGTGGCGGCAGAGGCGCCGGACGTGGAATTCGTTCGGCCGTGCAATCTTTGCCCGCATATGAAGCGCATCAGCCTCGAGAACATCTATGAGGCGCTACTCTACAATCGCTACGAAGTGACGGTCGATCCGGCGGTCGCAGAGAAAGCGCGGCGCGCTGTCGAGCGCATGGTCGAGGCATCGGCTTGATAAAGAGGGTGCGGGCCTGTCCCCGCACCGCCCTTTGCAGCATCGCCCGGTGAGGGCCATCACGAGCTTCGAGGGTTCGCCCATGGACTTCGACCCGACCGACTCCCTGAAGCACGGTTTCGCGGATCCGGCGGATACGTTCGGGCCGGGCGATATCGTCATCATTGGCGCCGGGCTGGCGGGCCTGTTCACCGCGCTCCGGCTCGCGCCACTTCCAGTCACCGTCGTGGCAGCAGCGCCGCTGGGCGAAGGAGCTTCGAGCGTTTGGGCGCAAGGCGGAGTTGCGGCCGCCGTGGGAGAGGGCGACACGCCGGCCCAGCATGCCGCGGATACGATCGCAGCCGGCGGCGGCATCGTCGATCCGCATGTGGCCGAGGTCGTCGCGGCCGAGGCCCCGGAGCGCATCGCGGACCTGTTGCGTTACGGCGTGCCGTTCGACCGCGATCTGGCCGGACATTTCGTGCTGTCCCGGGAGGCTGCCCATTCGCGCAACCGCGTGGTGCGCGTGTCCGGAGACCGGGCAGGCGCGGCCATCATGCAGGCGCTTATCGCGGCCGCGCGCAAGACGCCGTCGATCCGCGTGCTCGAAGGCTACGACGCGATCGATCTCATCCTCGATGCCGGTGCGGGCGGCGAGGGACGTGTTTCCGGCGTCCGCCTCGTGCGGACGGAGGCCAAAGGCACCGGAACGTACGATTTTATGCCGGCGAGTGCAGTGGTGCTCGCGACCGGTGGCGCAGGTGCGCTCTACTCCATCACTACAAATCCGATCTACGCGCGCGGCGAGGCCATCGCGTTTGCCGCCCGGGCCGGCGCAACCATTGCCGATGCGGAGTTCGTGCAGTTTCATCCGACGGCGATCGACGCGCGCGTGGATCCCGCCCCGCTCGCCTCGGAGGCGCTGCGCGGCGAAGGCGCGACGCTGATCAACCGCAATGGCGTTCGGTTCATGAGCCGGCTCGATCCGAACGGCGAGCTTGCGCCCCGCGATATCGTTGCGCGCGGCGTTTTCTCGGAGATTGCCGCAGGGCGCGGCGCCTATCTCGACTGCAGAGAGGCGATCGGGGCGGCATTCCCGCAGAGATTTCCTACCGTTTATGCCCATTGCGTCGCCGCAGGGATCGATCCCATCGCGCACCCGATCCCGGTCGCGCCCGCAGCGCATTACCACATGGGCGGCGTTGCAACGGATCTTTCCGGCCGCACGACGCTCGAGGGGCTATGGGCGGTTGGGGAGGTGGCCTCGACCGGTTTGCACGGGGCAAATCGGCTGGCGTCGAATTCGCTGCTCGAAGCGGTGGTGCTCGGCGCGCGCGTCGCTGACGACATTGGCCGTTTGGTCACGCCCGGAAAGGTTCACCCGATCGCCAGGACCTATCGAACGGCGCCGGAGCAGCCGCTCAATGAAGCCTTACGCGCGGCGCTCGTTGCGCGGCTGCGGCGCACTATGGGCGAGCACGTGGGCGTGGTGCGACACGGAGCTGGCCTGGAGCAGGCGCTAGCGGTGCTGCGCGAGATCGGCGAAGAGGGCGCGGACGACGCCCTGATCGTCAATATGGCGCTTGCTTCCGAGATCATCGCGGGTTCGGCCCTGTTGAGGCGCGAAAGCCGCGGGGCACATTTCCGATCGGATTTCCCGGATCCCCGCAAGGAGTTCGCGCATCGTAGTGCTGTGACGCTCTCGACGATCCGCGCCATCGGTCGTCCGAAACGGCGCATGTCGCCACCACGGCCTGTGGCAGAGGAGCTGCCGCTGTGAGCCATACGCACGTGGACGGCGCGCTGCCAAGTGTTCTGGTCGCGCGAGGAGTCGAGGCTGCCTTGGCCGAGGACCTTGGCACGCGCGGCGACATCACGACGGACGCGACGGTCGCGGCGGATGCGATGGCGATCGCAACATTCGGGTCGCGCCGTGAGGGAGTGATCTCGGGGCTCGCGGTCGCCAAAGCTGCGTTCGACGCACTCAAAGCCGGCGTTGCGTTCGACGCGCTGGTGGCAGACGGCGAGCGTGTTGCCGCCGGCTCCGTCGTGGCGCGCGTTTCCGGTCCGGCGCGGGCCTTGCTTAGCGGCGAGCGCGTGGCGCTCAACTTCCTGTGCCACATGAGCGGAATTGCGACGTTGACGCGACGCTACGTCGACGCCGTTGCCGGGACACGCGCGCGCATCGCCGATACGCGTAAGACGACGCCGGGTTTACGCGCCTTCGAGAAGTATGCCGTTCGTTGCGGTGGCGGGCAGAACCATCGCTCGGGGCTCTATGACGCCATCCTGATCAAGGACAATCATATCGTGGCCGCGGGCGGCGTGGCGCCTGCGATCTTAGCGGCGCGCCGATACGCGGGGCACATGGTGAAGATCGAGGTGGAGGTCGGGTCCCTCGCCGAACTTGCAGAGGCGATGCAGCAACCTGTCGACGCCGTTCTCCTCGACAACATGGACCTGGCAACGCTGCGCAAGGCAGTGGAGATGGTCGGTGGGCGCGTTCTCACCGAGGCATCCGGTGGAGTGACGCTCGAAACCGTGCGGGGGATTGCGGAGACCGGCGTCGACCTGATTTCTGTTGGCGCACTGACACATTCGGCGCCCATTCTCGATCTCGGGCTTGATTTTCTGCCAGTGGACCACGCGTGAGAGCGCGGCGTTAACCCCTTCCCTACGGTTTGGTGAGGCTCCGTCGCCGGGCGCATATCATACTTGATTTCGCCTTGTTTGGTCCTCATGTCTCGTTGGCTTCGCGGAAACGCGAATTGGACTTCAGGCTTCCAAAATCGGAAGCACATCGGGGAGGGTGCAGGCGAATGATGGCCGGTATTGTAATCTGGGGCTTAGCGGCAATCCTTGCCTCGGCGCTTGCTGGATTCATCGCCGGGTGGAAGAACCGCGACTACTCCTTCTGGATGGCGTGGTGCTTCATCCTTCCGCCTTTGGTGCTCTGGCTGTTCTTCATGCCGAAGAGGCAAGGCCCGCGACCGAAGCGGCCCAGCCTTGACGAACTCGATCGCATCGAGCAGCGCGATCTCAGCCTTTAGGATCTGATTACTCAGCCGAGCTTGGCGCGGATCGCGGCTTGAGCGGCCGCGAGCCGTGCGATGGGCACGCGGAACGGCGAACACGATACGTAGTCGAAGCCGGTGGCGTGGAAGAAGGCTACGGAAGCCGGATCGCCGCCGTGCTCGCCGCAGATACCGATTTTCAAATCGGGTTTTGCCGAGCGCCCTCGCTTCACCCCCATCTCCACCAATTCGCCGACGCCTGCCTGGTCGATCGAGACGAACGGATCAGTCTCATAGATGCCTTGCGACGCGTAGGACGACAGGATGGGTGAGGCGTCGTCGCGGCTCAAGCCCAGCACAGTCTGGGTGAGATCGTTGGTGCCGAATGAGAAGAAGTCGGCGCCGAGGTCGCCTTCGGCCAAATCATCGGCCTTGAGGCAGGCGCGCGGCAGCTCGATCATGGTGCCGAGCAGATAGGTCAGACGGGCTCCGGTCTCTTTCTCGATCGTCTCAGCGGTGGCGCGGATGACGCCAGCCAAAATATCGAACTCGCGCCGGTAGGCGACGAGCGGGATCATGATTTCCGGTTTTACCGCGTGGCCGAGACGCTTCTCGGCTTCCATGGCGGCTTCGAAAATCGCGCGGGCCTGCATCTCGGGAATTTCAGGGTAGCGGATGGCGAGGCGCGAGCCGCGCAAACCCAGCATCGGATTGAATTCCGACAGTTCCGCGATGCGCGACTTGAGTTTCTCGATCGGAATTTTTAGCGCTTCGGCGACGACCTCCAGCTCGCGCTCCTGACGCGGCAGAAACTCGTGCAACGGCGGATCGAGCAAACGTATCGTGACGGGTAACCCGTCCATGATCTCGAACAGCTCCACGAAATCCGCCCGTTGGACAGGAAGGATTTTCGCGAGCGCCGCGCGACGCCCTGCTTCTGTGGGCGCGCAGATCATCTCACGCATGGCGAGGATGCGTTCCGCATCGAAGAACATGTGCTCCGTGCGGCACAGGCCGATGCCCTGAGCGCCGAAGTTGCGCGCTTGGCGGGCGTCCTTTGGCGTATCCGCGTTGGCGCGCACCGCCAGGCCCTGTGCTTCGTCGGCCCAGGCGATGAGGCGCGCGAAATCGCCCGACAATTGCGGCTGGCGCATCGGTACGGCCCCGGCATAGACGCGCCCGGTGGCGCCGTCGATGGTGATGGTGTCGCCTGCCTTGAGCTGCTTTTGTCCGATGCTCAGCGTTTCGGCTTTCTCGTTGATGCGCAGCGACCCGGCACCGGATACGCAGGGCACGCCCATGCCGCGCGCCACGACGGCGGCGTGGCTGGTCATGCCTCCGCGTGCCGTGAGGATGCCGGCGGAGGCATGCATGCCGTGGATGTCCTCGGGGCTGGTCTCGGTGCGCACGAGGATGACCTCGCGGCCTTGCTGCTTCTGCCGTTCGGCCTCGTCGGAATCGAACACGATCTGTCCGGTTGCCGCGCCCGGTGAAGCCGGGAGGCCCGTCGTCAGCAGCTCTTTCTCGCCGGTCGGGTCGATGGTCGGATGGAGAAGCTGTGTGAAGCTCGCGGGGTCGACGCGCAGGACGGCCTCGTCCCGCGTGATGATGTGTTCTTCAGCCATGTCGACGGCGATTTTGACGGCGGCTTCGGCGGTGCGTTTGCCGGATCGCGTTTGCAGCATCCAGACTTTGCCGTTCTGGATCGTGAACTCGATGTCCTGCATGTCGCGGTAGCGGTTTTCGAGCGCTGCGAAAATCAACTGCAGCTCTTCGAAGCTCGCTGGCATCTGCTCCTCGAGCGAAGGGTTGGGATCCTCGGCTTCACGGCGCGCCCTGGCGGTGAGCGCTTGCGGCGTGCGAATACCCGATACGACGTCCTCGCCCTGCGCGTTGACGAGGTATTCGCCGTAGATCTCGTTGACGCCGGTCGAAGGATTGCGCGTGAAGGCTACGCCGGTAGCCGACGTGTCGCCCATGTTGCCGAACACCATGGCCTGGACGTTGACGGCCGTGCCCCAATCGTCGGGGATCGCATGGAGACGCCGATAAGTGACGGCGCGGGCATTCTGCCAGGAGCCGAACACGGCGCCGATGGCTCCCCACAGCTGCTCGGTCGTGTCCTGCGGAAAGGGTTTGCCGAGCTCGGTCTCGATCGCCTCCTTGTAAAGCGCGATAATCTGGCGCCAATCGTCGGCGCTTAACTCCGTGTCGTACGAGTAGCCATTGAGGTTTTTGTAGTTGTCGAGGATGTCCTCGAAAACGGAATGGTCGAGCCCGAGAACCACGTCGCCATACATCTGGATGAAGCGGCGATAACTGTCGTAAGCGAAGCGCTCATCGTTAGAGTTTCGCGCGAGGCCGAGCACGGTGCGGTCGTTGAGCCCCAGGTTGAGGATGGTGTCCATCATGCCGGGCATCGAAGCGCGCCCGCCGGAGCGCACGGCAACCAGAAGCGGGTTGTCCTCGCTTCCGAACCGCATCCCCGTCTCTTCGCCGACCCTGACGAGCGCGAACTCGACCTGGGCGGCAAGACCATCGGGTAGGGTGCGGCCGTTCTTGTAGTAGAGCGTGCAGACTTCCGTCGTGATCGTAAAGCCCGGCGGCACAGGCAGCCCCAGGCTCGCCATCTCGGCGAGGTTGGCACCCTTGCCGCCGAGGAGGTTCGTCATTCCGGCGCTTCCTTCGGCGTCGCCGGCGGCAAAATAGTAGACCCATTTGGGGGCCGTATCGCGAGATGGCCGAGCCAGTACCAAGTGCGCCTCTTTCCGAACGATAATCTTCCGCAGGGTGCCCGATTGAAGCGGGCGGCGGGACTTTGGCATAGGCGACCCGATGCGCCAACACTCCCTTTGACGGACTAGCGTCGATCGCGCACTCTCGGCGCCTTCTTGATTAAAGTAGGGTTCCCATGACCGACTTTGTGCCCAAGGTTCTCGACCGTCTGGACCGCAACTTCGACGCAGGCCTCGACCGCTTGTTCGAGTTGCTCAGGATCGAGAGCATCTCGACGGACCCTGCCTACAAGGGGGAGTGCAAGAAGGCTGCCGAGTGGTGTGCCGACGCGCTGACCGAGATCGGAATTTCGGCCAGCGTGCGTCAGACCGCGGGGCATCCAATCGTCGTGGGGCACGATCGTTCCAAGGTCGCGAAAGGTACGCCGCATGTGCTGTTCTACGGGCACTACGACGTCCAGCCGCCGGACCCCCTGGACCTTTGGACCAAGCCGCCGTTCGAGCCGCGCATCGTCAACGACAAGGCGAACGGCAAGGTCATCGTTGCGCGCGGCGCCGAGGACAACAAAGGCCAGCTCATGACCTTCTTCGAGGCGGCGCGTGCCTGGAAGGAAGTGGCCGGCGAGCTGCCGCTGGCGGTGTCGGTCATGATCGAGGGCGAAGAGGAATGTGGGTCGCCCTCGCTGCCGGGGTTCTTGAAAAAGAGCGGCAAGGAAATCACCGCCGACATGGTGCTCGTGTGCGACACGGGACAGTGGGACAAGGATACCCCTGCAATCACAACCCTGCTTCGCGGCCTTGCCGGGATCGAGGTGATCGTCAAGGGGCCTTCGCGCGATCTCCATTCGGGCATCTACGGCGGGCCGGCCATGAACCCGATCCGCGCGCTGGTCGGCGTTCTCGGCAAGATGCACGACGCGAAGGGCCGCATCAAAATCCCGGGTTTCTACGACGGCGTCAAAGCGCCGAGCAAGGCGCAGCTCAAGCAGTGGAAATCGCTCGGGCTGGACGCCAAGCTGCTGCTCGAGCCGATCGGTCTGTCGGTTCCGGCCGGCGAATCGTCCGCATCTATGATCGAGCAGTTGTGGTCGCGGCCGACGCTCGAGTTCAACGGCATCACGGGTGGATATCAGGGAGCGGGTTCCAAGACTGTAATCCCGTCGCGCGCGTCTGTGAAAATTACTTGCCGCCTCGTTCCTGGGCAGGAGCCGGAGCATGTACTCGCCGCCGTCAAGCAATTCGTCCTCGACTATCTTCCCGAGGACTGCGAGGCGGAGTTCATCGGCGGACACGGAAGCGCGGCGATCGGATTCGATACGTCGGCGCCCGCGATGCAGGCAGCCGCCAAGGCGCTGGGTGAGGAGTGGGGCGTCGACGCAGTTCTGATGGGATGCGGCGCGTCGATCCCGATCGTGACGTCGTTTAAGGACGCGCTTGGAATGGACAGCCTCTTGATCGGCTACGGTGTAGAGGACGATCGCATCCATTCGCCGAACGAGAAATACAACTTGAAGAGCTTCAAGAAGGGCGCGCGCAGTTGGGTGCGGATTCTCGATGCCCTATCGCGGATGCCGGCGTGATCCGATGCGTCCCAATCAACTTTCGCTTCCCGCGCTGCTGCTTCTCGTTGCTCTTCTGATCGCGCTTTCCTACTTCGAGCGCAAAGAGGAGGAGAGGCCCGCGCCGCCGCAGACGTCGACTCAAACCGACAAGAGCACTGACGCGCGGCAGGCCGATGCGGCGGGGAATTTCGATTACTATTCGCTCGTGCTGTCATGGAGCCCCACCCATTGCGCGAGCCCCGAGGGGCAGGACGACGACACGCAGTGCGCGCGGAGCGACGGGCGGCGCTATGCGTTCATTCTGCACGGGCTTTGGCCGCAGTATGAGCGCGGCTATCCCGAAGATTGCCCGACGCGGACGCGTCCCTATGTGCCGCAATCGGTGATCGACGAGATGTTCGACGTGATGCCGAGCAAGCGGCTGATCATTCACGAATACCGGAAGCACGGCACCTGTTCGGGGCTTTCGCCGGAAGGCTACTTCCAGACCGCGCGGCGCCTTTATGACAGCCTCAAAATTCCCGAGCGCTTCCGCGATCCTTCGGACACGCAGTTCCTCGATCCGCGCGAGGTCGTGCAGGCCTTCACCGCCGCGAACCCCGCCCTCAGGCCGGACATGATTGCAGTGGGATGCGGTGGTCCCGGCAGCCGCATGCGAGAGGTGCGAATCTGTTTTTCCAAGACGGGCGAGTTGCGCGCCTGCGGTGCGAACGAGAATCAGAACCAGTTGTGCCGCAGCTCGCGGATGCACGTTCCGCCGGTCCGCTGATGCAGAGGAGCATCGCTGAGGATTTCTGATCACTCCTATTCGAGCAACGTCGCCTTAGAGCCGCATTGAGGCTTGCCGCCTCTCGGGCCTGTCCGCAATCTTCCCTCGTGCTGCGTTTGGATTCGCTTTGCAGGCTCGAGGGCATGGCAGAATTTGCGAACAGACGCGGTGCTTCACCGCTTTTCGACCGTCTGACGTCTGCGCGCCCCAGGCGGGTCGGCGTGCGCGTTCGCCGGATCGACGCGCTCAAGAACGTACTCGATAGCGTCAGCGGGCTTGGCTGGAGCGTCATCGGGTTCGTTATCGGAGCCGTGTTCTGGCATTTCGTCGGCTTCTGGGGGTTCGTGTCCGAGGTTGTGCTCGCGGGCGGGCCGATTGCTGCGCTCGAACAGCGGGCAGCAGAGCCGGCGGGCCGCAAGTCGGATATTGGAGCCCTGCCGCAGTGGGTGCAGGTGGCGGATGCGTCTGCCCCAGCCTGTACATTGCTCGCGCTGGACCGGCTGACCGGGCAAACATCCGCCCGGCCCTGCGATGCCGATCACGCGGCGCTCCCAGCGGACAGCTCATTGGGACGCGAGGATCGCCTCTTGATGCAGGCTGGCGAGCACAACACCGCCCCTGCTAGTGAGATCGCCGCTCCCTGAGGCAGCGCCAAATGGCTCTGCGCAGTTTTTGCTCGCGTGCGGCAAGTCTTGCAACCGTCATTGAAATCAACGCTTTTCGCTCTCTGACCAAGAATTTGCGTGATTCTTCGAGGCGCTGCTGCCCGAAAGCTGCCCCGATACGGGGCTATCAGCGCTCGGTCTTCCCCAAAGTCCTGAGACGTATCGAGTTTTTGTGGAGTCGTCAGATATGCAGTTTGCTGCCGGACAAAGCTGGACCTATCGGGCACCGCATGGCTTCGAAACGTCCCGGCTCCTGATCGGCGCGATCGCGTCGTTCGATGGACATCGCAACATCATCTGCAGCGCCGCCATCCATGCGCCCCGCCGCCACTCCGACGGCCATATCGAGGTCGTGACCATTCCATTTTTGCCGATGACAGACGCGGCTTTTGCGGCCAGCGTTGTGGCGCTGTGCGACGGAGAAGCGGAGCTGCCGGAGAGCTTTGCCGGGAAGCTCGAGGAGTGGAGCAACGATCCAAAGGGGCTCACGGCCTTCACGGTGCCGTTCGAGGGCTTCCTGGATCAGATGATTGCGCTTCAGATGGCAGAGATTGCAGGCTTATCGGCAGCCTAACTCGCCACGCTTCTTCCCGCGTCCACGACACCTCAGCCAGCTTTGCGGAGCCGCTCGGGACGCCAGTCAGCCGGTGCGAGCGCGATGTAGCCGAGGCTCAGGTTGGGCACCTCGACATCGTCGAGCCCCGTCGGATCGATGCTCCATTTTTCGGCGAGCGAGAGCACATGCTCCTCGGTCGGATACAGGATCATCTCACCGCCGGCGTCGCCCTTGCGGCCGCGCACGCCGCGGAAATCGAATAGCTTGAGCCCGAGCGTGCGCTCTTCCCTGGTCGTGCGCCCGCGATTCCAGACCACGCCGGAGTCCGTGATTGCGAAGGCGCGCAGAACGCGACCTTCGAGCAGCCGCGCCCACACAAAGACGTCGAGCGGCGGATAGGCAAAGAAGTACTGCACTTCCACAAACCGCCGGCCGAGATGCTCGAGAAGCGGCGTCGATTTGTCGGCGAACGACCGGCTCACAGGGTATGGCAATGCGAGGCCTACCACGAACGTCCAGCCGTTCACGGGCGGGGACACGAAGATGTGGTCGTTGCCGAGCTGATCGTCGTAGACGGTGCCGATGCCGGACTTCCAATTACACGGTTCGGCGGCGATCAGGCCCAGTTCCTCGACGACCGCGCGCGTGTCGCGGCTGCGGACGGCCAGCCAGGCCATTTTGTATCCGAAGCCTGCGGGGTGATCCGGGCTCTGCTCGAAAACCACGCGGCTTTCCGCGAGCCGCGGAGCCAATAAATGCGCGGCTACCGCGATCGTCAGAGCGACCATGATGGCAATCGTAAGAATCACGGCTTGTGCTCGATTTCCCGCCCCTGTCTTTTCTTAAAGCGCAGGTTGCCGGGTGATCAAGATGTGCGCAGGAAGAGCTGGGGAAAATCCGCCGGGGAGTGACGCCAAAAGCAAACGAGGCCAGCTCGCTTGTTCGCCTGCCGCGGGGTAACTGGCGAATTTGACGAGGCTGGCCTCTAACTCCGCCCCGGGCGACCCGCAGGTCAGGCGTGGCGGTCGCAAGACGGACGCGCTGACGAGGGCGATGCGCGTCCCCCTTCTGCTCCTCTCCTGCGTGCCGCCGTACGTTTGGCCGCGCGCCCCCGATGCGGGAGATGGGGTTGAGAGGATCAGTCCAAGACGTGACTTGGCGCGGAATTTAATGAGCGGCGGTGACGGCACGATGAAGGGTGCGTGACGCTCCGATCTCAATCCAACGCTATTCAGCACATGCGAAAAAAGCCGAGGCCTGTTCGGCCTCGGCTGAAATCTTCGCCGTGTGGCGACGTGATTTTAGGGGAGCGTGACCTTCGCCGTGAAGACGAACCGCTC
>VFQP010001924.1_pt1 | contig 25027 bp, 20 predicted proteins | sample 3512351 | NCBI WGS metagenome assembly VFQP01 (sample SAMN10412372, study PRJNA504923) | tailings metagenome | isolation source: Relicate 1 Philex TSF1 revegetated site | place: Philippines: Tuba, Benguet | collected 2017-08-29
CATGACCCACATCCTCTCGGCCGTGGCGTGGCCGTATGCCAACGGGCCGCGCCACATCGGCCACGTCGCAGGTTTCGGTGTCCCGTCGGACGTCTTCAGCCGGCACATGCGGATGGCGGGTCACGACGTCCTCATGGTCTCGGGCACCGACGAGCACGGCACGCCGATCCTCGTCCAGGCCGACAAGGAGGGCGTGAGCCCGCAGGAGCTCGCGGACCGGTACAACCGCGTCATCGTCGAGGACCTGCACCAGCTCGGCCTGTCGTACGACCTCTTCACGCGGACCACGACGCGCAACCACTACGCCGTCGTGCAGGAGATGTTCCGCACGGTCCACAAGAACGGGTACATGGTCGAGCAGACGACCATGGGCGCGATCTCGCCGTCCACGGGCCGCACGCTGCCCGACCGCTACATCGAGGGCACGTGCCCCATCTGTGGCTACGACGGCGCGCGCGGCGACCAGTGCGACAACTGCGGCAACCAGCTCGACGCGATCGACCTCATCAACCCGCACAGCCGCATCAACGGCGAGACGCCGAAGTTCGTCGAGTCGAACCACTTCTTCCTCGACCTGCCCGCGTTCGTCGACGCGCTGGGGGACTGGCTGCGCACGCGCACCGCGTGGCGCCCGAACGTCCTGAAGTTCTCGCTCAACCTGCTCGACGACGTGCGCCCGCGCGCCATGACGCGAGACATCGACTGGGGCATCCCGGTCCCGCTGCCCGGGTGGGAGGAGAACTCGAGCAAGCGCCTCTACGTGTGGTTCGACGCGGTGATCGGGTACCTCTCGGCGTCGATCGAGTGGGCGCGGCGCAGCGGCGACCCGGACGCGTGGCGCGCGTTCTGGAACGACCCCGAGGCGCGGTCGTACTACTTCATGGGCAAGGACAACATCACGTTCCACTCCCAGATCTGGCCCGCCGAGCTGCTCGGCTACGACGGCCGGGGGAGCAAGGGCGGGGCGCCGGGGGCCTACGGGAACCTCCAGCTCCCGACGGAGGTCGTGTCGAGCGAGTTCCTCAACGTCGAGGGCCAGAAGTTCTCGTCGTCGCGCGGCGTCGTCATCTACGTGCGCGACATGCTGGCCCGATACCAGCCGGACGCGTTCCGGTACTACGTGGCGTCCGCCGGTCCGGAGACGCAGGACGTCGACTTCACGTGGGCCGACTTCCAGCGCCGCACGAACGACGAGCTCGTGGCGGGCTGGGGCAACCTCGTGAACCGCACGGCGAACCTCGTGCACAAGAACTTCGGGGCGATCCCGGAGCCGGGGCAGCGCCAGCCGATCGACGAGGGCGTCCTCGCGACGACGACGACCGCGTTCGGGCGCGTGGGCGAGCTCATCGCGACGCACCGCCAGCGCGCCGCCGTCGCCGAGGCCATGAAGACGGTCGGCGAGGTGAACAAGTACGTGTCGGACACCGAGCCGTGGAAGCTCAAGACCGACCCGGACCGGCTCGCGACCGTGCTGCACACCGTGACCCAGGCCGTGAGCGACCTCAACACGATCCTGTCGCCGTTCCTGCCGCACTCGGCGCAGCAGGTGCACGAGGCGTTCGGCGGCACGGGCACGTTCGCGGCCCAGCCGCGCATCGACGAGGTGACCGACCTCGACGACGACTCGCGCCACTACCCGGTCATCACGGGCGACTACCGCGCCGAGGGCCTGGCGACGTGGGAGCCGAAGGCCGTCGTGCCGGGCACCCCGGTCGGCAAGCCGACGCCGGTGTTCACCAAGCTCGACGACTCGATCGTCGAGGAGGAGCTCGACCGCCTGCGCGAGGGCGCCTGACGGTGGCCAAGCAGCGCGAGCGCGGCTGGCCGCCGGATCCGGAGCCGCTGCCGGTCCCGGTGGTGGACAACCACACGCACCTCGACTCGATCGCGCACGTCCTCCCCGAGGGCACCCCTGCCCCGACCGTCGTGGACCACCTGGCCCGGGCGGCGGCCGTCGGCGTGGACCGGGTCGTGCAGGTGGGCTGCGACCTCCCGGCGGCCCGCTGGACGGACGCCCTCCTGCGCGGCGACCAAGCGGTCTGGGGTCGCGAGCAGGCGGATCCGGCGCGTGCGGAGGCGGGGACGAGCCAGGACCACCTGGTCGGCGGCGCGGGGGCGCCGGGGGTCGGGCGGCTGCTCGGGGCCGTGGCCATCCATCCGAACGAGGCCGTGCTGCACGGCGGGGTGCGGGAGGTCGGGCCGGACGGGCTCGAGCCCGACCCGCGGCCGCACCACGACGTGCCGCTCGACGACGCGGTCGCGGAGATCGCGGCGATCGCGCGTGCGAACGACCGCGTGCGCGCGATCGGCGAGACCGGGATGGACCTGTTCCGGACCGGTGCCCGGGGCGAGGCCGTCCAGCGCGAGGCGTTCCGCGCGCACGTCGCGCTCGCGAAGGAGCTCGGCCTCGCGCTCCAGATCCACGACCGCGACGCCCACGCGCAGGTGCTCGACGTCCTCGCGCGCGACGGCGCCCCCGAGCGGACGGTCTTCCACTGCTACTCGGGCGACGCCGCGATGGCGAAGTTCTGCGCGGAGCAGGGCTGGTACCTGTCGTTCGCGGGCCCGGTGACGTTCCGCGCGAACGACGAGCTGCGGGCTGCGCTGCGCGCCGTCCCGCTCGGGCAGGTCCTCGTCGAGACGGACGCGCCGTACCTCACGCCGCACCCGTACCGGGGGCGCCCCAACGCGCCGTACGTCCTGCCGACGACGGTCCGTACCCTCGCCGAGGTCGTGGACCGACCGCTCGCGGACGTGTGCGAGCGCCTGACCGCGACCTCCGTCGCGGTGTACGGCCCCTGGTGACGACCGCGCACCCGGGCGGGACGACCGCGTCCGGTGCGCGAGGGCTGCGAGGTTTCGCCCTAGGTCACGTTTCGGCTACGGTCGGGTCCGTGCGTCGTGCGCCCCGCGCCGACGACGTCCCGCACCTCGCCCCCGGCGCTCGCCGACGGGCGTCCTCCCGCAGAAGGGACCGCCCGCGTGCTCGCACCTGACGGAACCGGCCGGCGGCGCGTGCAGCGCCTCGCGGCCCAGGGCCTCGTCGTCGCGAGCCTCGTCGGGGTCACCGGCGCGTTCGCCACGCTCCACAAGGACGTCACGCTCGACGTGGACGGCGAGCTGCACCAGGTCTCCGCGTACGGGCGCACGGTCGCCGCGGTGCTCGACTACCAGGGCGTCGCGGTCGGCGAGCAGGACCTCGTCGAGCCCGCGCTCGCCGACCCGGCGCGCGACGGCGGCACGATCGTCGTGCGCACGAGCCACGACGTCACCGTCGAGATCGACGGCCAGGTGCAGACGATCCCGACGACGGCCCGCACCGTGGGCGAACTGCTCACCTACCTCGGCCCGCGCGCCGAGGGCGCCGTGACCGAGGTGTCGCGCACGCAGGCCCTCGGGCGCGAGCCGATCCGGGTCTCGACGCTCAAGACGGTCCACGTCGCGGTCGACGGCGCGGTCATGCCCATCACGACGGCCGAGCCCACGGTGCGCGGGGTCCTCGCGACCGCGGGCATCGTGCTGGCCGAGGGTGACGGCACGTCCGCGCCGCTCGACGCCGCGGCGGTGGACGGGATGCTCGTGCTCGTGAGCCGCGCGGCGGCCACGGCGGACACGGTCACGGAGGTCCTGCCGTTCGAGACGGAGGAGCGCGAGGACCCGACGCTCCCGCAGGGGCACCGCGTCGTCGTGCAGTCCGGTCGCGTCGGCGAGGCGGTCACGACCTACTCGGTGCAGACGCTCGGCGGGGCCGAGGTGTCGCGCACGGTCCTCACGCGCACGGTCACGACGGAGCCGCGCAACGAGGTCATCAAGGTCGGGACGATGGACGTCTCGGTCTCGGTGGACCCGGGCTCGGCGCGCGCGGTGGGCCGCTCCCTCGCCGCGCAGCGCGGCTGGGGCGACGACCAGTTCGTGTGCCTCGACAAGCTCTGGACCAAGGAGAGCAACTGGCGCGTCGACGCGGACAACCCGAGCTCGAGCGCGTACGGGATCCCGCAGGCGCTCCCCGGCTCCAAGATGGCGAGCGCCGGCTCCGACTGGCGCACCAACCCGGCGACGCAGATCACGTGGGGCCTCGGGTACATCGAGGGCCGCTACGGCACGCCGTGCTCCGCCTGGTCCCACTCCGTCGCCAAGGGCTGGTACTGACCGCTCCCTGCAGTCGTCCCGCTACCGCCCGAGCATCTCGAGGTAGTGCGGGTTCTGCATGATCCCGAGGACGTTGCCGAACGGGTCCACGACCGAGGCGGTCACGAAGCCCTCGCCCTGCCCGCGCTCGACGGCGCCCTCGTACTCCGTCGCGCCCAGTGCGAGGAGGCGGGCGAACGCGTCCCGCACGTCGTCGACGTGCCAGTTCACGATCGCGCCGCCCGGCGTGCCCGGCTGAGGGCGCGGCGACCACGACCGGGCGATGATGCCCAGCTCGTCCTGCCGGTCGCCGACGCGGAACTCCACGTACCCGCCCGGCACCACGTAGTAGGGCTCGGTCCCGAGCACCTCCGCGTACCACGCGGCCGCGGCCTCGAGGTCGTCGGCCCACAGGTTCAGCGTCGCCATCCCACGCAGCATCGTCGTCTCCTCCGTCGTCGGGCGGTGCCCGGTCCTGTCGTCCCGTCGCCCCTGGTGGGGCCGACACGTCGACCGTAGGCCCCGCTGCGGAACGAGCGGTTCCGCAGCGTGCGGCACGATGGGGACGTGCTCGACACCTCGGTCCGGCTCCTGCGCCTCCTGGCGCTCCTGCCGGCGCGCGCGTCCTGGTCCGGGCCCGAGCTCGCCGACCGCCTGGGCGTGACGACCCGCACGGTGCGCAACGACGTCGAGCGCCTGCGCCTGCTCGGCTACGAGGTGCGGTCGTCCCCGGGAGCCGCGGGCGGTTACCGGCTGGGCTCGGGGGCGGCGCTGCCGCCGTTGCTGCTGGACGACGAGGAGGCGACCGTCGTGGCGGTCGCGCTGCGCGCCGCGGCCACCGGGTGGATCGCCGGGGTCGAGGAGGTCGCGGCGCGCGCGCTCGTCAAGCTCGACACGGTCCTGCCCGCCCGCCTGCGCGTCCGGGCGGACGCCCTGCGTGCCGCCGTCGTGAGCGCACCCGGTGGTGGGCCCGCCGTCGGGGCGCAGGTGCTGGCTGACGTCGCGGCGGCGATCGCCGCACGCACGGGCCTGCGCCTCGACTACCGCGCGCACGACGGCACGACGACGTCCCGCGCCGTCGAGCCCCACCGCCTCGTCCACGTGGGGCGCCGCTGGTACCTGCTCGCGTTCGACCTCGACCGGGACGACTGGCGCACCTTCCGCATGGACCGGCTGACGCTGCGCACGCCCGGCGGCCCGCGGTTCGTCCCGCGCCCCGTGCCGGGCGGCGACGCCGTCGCGCACGTCGTGCGGGGCGTCGGCTCCGCCGCGTGGGCGCGGCCCGTGCGGGTGCGGCTGCACGCCCCGGCGGGCGTCGTGGCGGAGCGGCTCTCCCCAGTCGCGGGCGCCCTCGCCGACGACGGCCCCGACGCGTACGTGCTCGAGACCGGGGGCACGTCGCTCGCCCAGGTCGCGGGGTTCCTGCTCAGCCTGGACGTGGACGTCACCGTGCTGGACCCGCCCGAGCTCGCGACGGTCCTGGCGCGTCTCGGGGCGCGCGGCGCGCGCGCCGGGCACGTGCACGCGCACGAGCACGGGGAGGGGGAGGACGCGTGAGGCCGCGTGCGGGACTCGTGGAGAGTGCACGACATTCACGCCGAAATGCGGACAGAACTCGCCAGCGTATCCCCCCAGGGGTTGGACTTCGATAACAGATCGGTTACGGTCGATCGTCGCTCGCGCGTGAACGGCGTGCTCCGACGGTCCACCCGGACCGGCGGGACGTGCCCGGACCGACGCGAGCGGTGCGCCGTCGACGGGCCCTGGGGAAGGGGTGCCGAGGGTGGCGCCGGCAGCCGGATCGGCCGCTCGAGACCCGTGGTCGCACGTGTGCGCCCGCCGCGGAGGACGACAGTCCGCCGTGGGCCACGGGTGGTGCTACGCGCCGTCGAGCCTCCGTGCCCGGGACGCACGACGACTGGACCCGAGTGAAGAACCCCTTCCACCGGACCGCTGACGCGGCCGGCGCCCCCGAGGGCGCCGACATCACCCCCGACACCACCGAGACCCTCGCGGAGAGCCCCCAGAGCCCCGCGACCACCACCGCGCACCGTCGCCGCCGCTGGCCGCTCGTCGCCGGCGCGACCACCGTCGTGCTCCTCGCGACCGGTGCCGTCGCCTACGGCCAGGCGCGCAAGACCGTCGAGCTCGACGTCGACGGCCAGATCACCACCGTCACGACCTTCGCCGGCTCGGTCGAGGGCCTGCTCGCCGAGCAGGACGTCGCCGTGGGCGACCGCGACCTCGTCGTTCCCGACGTCGACTCCGCCCTGCGCGGCGGCGGCGACGTCGTCGTGCGCTACGGGCGCGAGGTGCCCGTGCAGGTCGACGGCTCCCAGTCCTCCGTGTGGCTCACGGCGCTCGACGCGGACGAGGCCCTCACGACCCTCGCCTCGCGCGGCAGCGACGTGCGCCTCGTGGCGTCGCGCTCCGGCGAGCGCGCCTCCCTCCCGATCCGCCTCGACGCGGACGGCCCCGTGAACGTCGTCGTCGACGGCGAGACCAAGGTCGCCCCCGACGGCAGCATCGGCATCGACGCGATCCTCGACCAGCAGGGCGTCCAGCTCGGCGAGCTCGACCGCGTCCACGTCGAGAAGACCGAGCAGGTCGAGGCGGCCCAGGCCGCCGCGGCCCCGGCCGAGGCGCCCGCCGCCGACGCGGCCGCCACCGAGGAGCCGGCCGCCGTCGCGACGTCCGAGGACACCGAGGCCGCGGCGGACGCCGCGCCCGTCTCGCTCGTCGTGCAGCGCGTCAAGGTCGAGGAGGTGGCCACCGACGCGGCCGTCCCGTTCGAGACGGTCACCGAGGAGGACGCCGACCGCTTCAAGGACCTCGACCCGGTCGTCAAGCAGGAGGGCGCCGAGGGCGTCCACACGACCGTGCACCGCGTCACGACGGTCGACGGCGTGGAGGAGTCCCGCGAGCTCGTCTCCGAGGGCGTCACGACGCCGCCGGTGAACAAGATCCTCGTGCAGGGCACCAAGGAGCGCCCCAAGCCGGAGCCCAAGCCGGCGGCGCCGCAGCGCTCGTCGTCCTCGTCGTCGGGCGGCTCCTCGTCGGGCGGTTCGTCCGCCCCGGCGCCCGCCCCGGCCGCCGACCTCGGGTCGGCCCCGGCAGGGGTCTGGTCCGCGCTCGCGCAGTGCGAGTCCGGCGGCAACCCCGCGACGAACACCGGTAACGGCTACTACGGCCTCTACCAGTTCTCGCTCCCCACGTGGCGGGCGATGGGCGGCTCCGGCCTCCCGTCGGAGGCCTCGGCGGCCGAGCAGACGCAGCGTGCCCAGGCGCTCCAGGCCCGTTCGGGCTGGGGCCAGTGGCCCGCGTGCGCGCGCAAGCTCGGGCTCCTCTGAGCCTGCACGGCACGCACCCGGCCGCCTGAGGGCGGACCGGTGGACGACGACGAAGGGCGGGGCGCACGGCGTCCCGCCCTTCGTCGTCCCCGGCGAGGGGCGGTCGGCGCCGGGTCGGTAGGCTTGCGTCCCATGAGCGATACCCGAGGCGCCCTGCTGGGTCCGGCCGAGATCCGTGACCTGGCGGGGCGTCTCGGCGTCCGCCCCACCAAGACCCTCGGCCAGAACTTCGTGCACGACGGCGGCACCGTCCGCAAGATCGTGCGCGCGGCGGACGTCCGCCCGGGCGAGCGCGTCGTCGAGGTCGGGCCCGGGCTCGGCTCGCTGACCCTCGGGCTGCTCGAGGCCGACGCGAGCGTCGTCGCGGTCGAGATCGACCCCGTCCTCGCGCGGCAGCTCCCGGACACGGTCGCGACGCACGTGCCCGACGTCGGCGACCGGCTCGAGGTCGTGGGCGCCGACGCGCTCGAGGTCACGTCGCTGCCCGGCGAGCCGCCCACCGCGCTCGTCGCGAACCTCCCGTACAACGTCGCGGTGCCCGTGCTGCTCACGTTCCTCGAGCGCTTCGACTCGCTCGAGCGCGTGCTCGTCATGGTGCAGGCGGAGGTCGCGGACCGGCTCGCCGCGCCCCCCGGGTCGCGCACGTACGGCGTGCCGTCGGTCAAGGCCGCCTGGTACGCCGACGCGCGGCGCGCGGGCACGATCGGGCGCTCCGTGTTCTGGCCCGTCCCCAACGTCGACTCGGCCCTCGTCGCGCTCGACCGCCGCGAGCCGCCCGCCACCGCCGCGACCCGCGAGCAGGTCTTCGCCGTCGTGGACGCCGCGTTCGCGCAGCGCCGCAAGATGCTGCGCTCGGCGCTTTCCGGCCTCGCCGGCTCGGCGAGCGTCGCGGCCGAGGTGCTGGAGGCCGCGGACGTCGACCCGCAGGCGCGCGGCGAGGTGCTCGACGTCGCGGCCTTCGCGCGCGTCGCCGAGCAGCTCGTCCGTCGCGTCGGACTCGCCGACCGTCCGGCACGCGGCGCCGCCCCCGCCGCGGGGCGGCCCACCGGCCGACCTGGCACAGTGGACGCGTGACACCCCCGCGCCCGCCGAGCATCTCCCTCGCGCCGCCCCCGTCCGTCCGCGTGCGCGCGCCCGGCAAGGTCAACCTCTCGCTGCGCGTCGGGGCGGTGCAGGACGACGGCTACCACCCGCTCGTGACGATCTTCCAGGCCGTCGGGCTCAGCGAGGACGTCGTCGCGCACCAGGTGCCGCCCGGCTCCGGGGTCTCGCTCAGCGTCTCGGGCCTCCAGGCGGACGCCGTGCCGACCGACGAGACGAACCTCGCGTGGCGCGCCGCCGTCGCGCTCGCGGAGCACGTGGGGCTCGACCCGGACGTGCGGCTCGAGATCCACAAGGAGGTCCCCGTCGCGGGCGGCATGGCCGGCGGGTCGGCCGACGCCGCCGCCGCGCTCGTCGCGTGCGACGCGCTGTGGGACGCGGGCGTGCCGCGCGCCGAGCTCGTCCGCCTCGCCGCGGGGCTCGGGGCCGACGTCGCGTTCGGGCTCGTCGGGCACACCGCCGTCGGGACGGGGCGCGGCGACGTGCTCACCCCCGCGATGACGCGCGGGGAGTTCCACTGGGTGTTCGCGGTCCAGGCCGAGGGCCTGTCGACCGCGCAGGTCTACCGCACCTTCGACGAGACCGTGGGCGGTCCCGCCGAGCTGGACCTCGCGGAGGACACCGCGCTCATGCAGGCCCTGCGCGCGGGCGACGCCGTCGGGCTCGGGCAGGTGCTGCGCAACGACCTCCAGGGCCCGGCGCTCGCGCTGCGGCCCGAGCTCCAGCGGACGATCGACGTCGCGACGGAGGCCGGCGCGCTGGGTGCGATCGTGTCCGGCTCCGGCCCGACCGTCGCCGCGCTGGCCCGCAGCCGCCAGCACGCGCTCGCGATCGCGGCCTCGTGGACCGCGAACGACGCGTGCGACACCGTGTGGTGCACCACGGCCCCCGCGGCGGGCGCGCGCGTCGTCGCGCACTGACCCGGCCTGCTGGCGGAAGGCCCCGGTCCGGCGCCGTCCGAGCGGTACCCGCGGGCGGCTACCGGATGTGCTCGCGCAGCCAGGCGAGCTGACGGGCGAAGCGGTAGCCCTGGCCGCCCTCGTGCTCGTTGTAGCGGTAGACGTCGATCGCGCGCTCGGCGCCGGGCGCCGCCCCGGCGGCCGCGCCCCAGCCGTTGTACGCCGCGTAGACGGTGGACGGCGGGCAGACCTGGTCCATGAGCGCGACGGAGAACAGCGCCGGCGCGGTGGCGCGGCGGCCGAGCACCGCCCCGTCGAGGTAGGACAGGGTGCGGAACACGGTCTCCTCCGCGTCGCGGTGGACGGCGAGGTAGCGCGTCAGCTCGCGGTACGGGTCGCGGTCCGTGATCTCGACGGCGCGGCGGTAGTGGCACAGGAACGGGACGTCGGGGAGGGCCGCGACGAGCCCGTCGGCGAGGCCCGCGACGGCGATGGCGATGCCGCCGCCCTGGCTCACGCCGTGCACGGCGACGCGCTCGGGGTCGACGCCGGGGACCGAGCGCACGGCGTCGACCGCGCGCACGCCGTCGGTGAAGACGCGGCGGTAGTAGTGGTCGTGCGGGTCCTCGATGCCGCGCGTGAGGACGCCCGGGACGGCGGGCCCCGACCCGGCCGGGTCGGGCGTGCCGCCGCCGCTGCCCCACTGGCTGCCCTGCCCGCGCGTGTCGACGACGAGGTGCGCGTACCCGGCGTTCGCCCACGCGAGGTGCTCGTGGGGCAGCCCGCGACCCCCGCCGTACCCGAGGAACTCGACGACCGCGGGCAGCGGGGCGCCGTCGCCGGCCGCGGCGGCGCGGGCGGCCTCGGCGGGCCGCACGAGCCACGCCTTGACGGGCTGGCCGGCGAACCCGGGGAACGTCACGTCGTCGACGACGACCAGGTCGAGGCCGGTCTCCACGCGCTCCAGCCGCACCGTCCCGGCCGGGTCCCCGCCCGCCTCGCGCGACTCCGCGAGGGTCCGCGCCCAGAAGGCGTCGAGGTCGGCGGGCTCGTCGAGCACGGGGGCGTAGGTCTCGAGCTCGGCGAGGGGCAGGTCGAAGAGCGGCACGGGGCGATCCTCCGGTCAATACGTCTGATGTCCGACGTTCAGGTGCGGTCGGGACGACTCTAGCGTCGCGGCCCGGCGCACCGTGAGCACGCTAATAATGCGCATCATCCCTTTGACCTGCGCCGTGCCCGTCCGGCGACACTGCCACCAGCCCACGTCTCGACGTGGCGCCCGGCGGCGACGACGCCGCCGGCGAGGAACCGACGGAGGTCCCCCTGTGAGAACCCGAGCAGCAGCACCACGCCGCAGACCGCGCGCCGTGGCGACGGCGGTCGCCACCCTGACGGCGGTCCTCGCCGCCGGGGCGATCGTCCCCGCGACGGCCCTCGCCGCGGGACCGCCGCCCGCGGCCACGGTCGCCACCTCGACCGGAGCAACCACCGGAGCGACGACCGACGGCCCGTCCGCGTCCGACCTGCCCGTGTTCGAGTACCGCGGCGTGGTCACCGACAAGGAGTCGATGCTCTACAACCCGACGGACGAGTTCATCTTCCCGAGCGTCTTCCACGCGGGCGCGTACCTCGACGACCCGCTGGGGGAGTGGTACCTCTACTACGCCCCGCACGACTCCCCGGGCGGCATCTCGGTCATGTACGCCGACTCGCTCGATGGCCCGTGGACGGAGTACGCGCACAACCCGATCGTCGCGGACGAGTGGCTGCCGTTCTACGAGCGCGTCTCGCACGTCTCGTCGCCCGACGTCCTGTGGGACGACGCGACGGACCAGGTGCTCCTGTACTTCCACGGCGAGAACTCCACGACGCGCTGGGCGACGTCGGCCGACGGGCTCGCGTTCGACGACTCCGGGGTCGCCGTGACGAACGCCGACAGCGGCGCGGGCACCACGGAGACGTCGTACGCGCGCGTCGTCGAGTACCCGGACCCGTCGTCCGGCTACCGGTTCGCCATGACGTACATGCAGAACCGGACCGACAACATCCGGCGGATCAAGCTGGCCGAGTCGGTCGACGGCAAGACCTGGGTCGTGCGGCCGGACCCGCTCGTCGTGCCCGACGCCGCGACCGGCACCAACGTGTCCGGCGGCAACCTGTGGGAGTGGGAGGGTCAGCTCTACGTGATCTACCACGGCTCCACGGGCATCACGTTCGCCCGCACGCTCGACCCGACGATGACGCAGGTCGGCCCGCGGTGGGAGCTGCACCGCGCGAGCGGCGTGGGCGACGACACGGGCCGGGTCGCGGCCCCCGAGATCGTCACCGACGGCGACGAGACGTACCTCTTCTACGAGTCCGGCGACCGCCTGGGCGCGACGATCGCGTGGGCGCAGCGCGACCCCGACGCCGTGCGGCCCCCCGAGCCGGGCCAGGACCCCGACCCGCTGCGCGAGCGGTGCAGCGGCGCGGCGTCCGACGAGTTCGACGGCACGACGCTCGACCCGGCGCGCTGGACCGTGGTCCGGCCGGGGACGGCCCGGCACGAGCTCGTGGACGGCGCGCTGCGCGTCCCGGCGTACCCGACCGGCGTCGCGGGCGCCGCGCTGCCGCTCCAGGCCGTGCCCGCCGGGCCGTGGGAGGTCACGACGGCCGTCTCCGTGTCCCCGACGGAGCGGTTCCAGCAGGGCGGTCTCCTGCTGTACCGCGACGACGCGAACTACGCGAAGCTCGACCTGGTGCACGGGTCGCTCGGCCCGCGGGTCGAGTTCATCTGGCGCCAGAACGGTACGGACCGCAACACCGGCTTCGACTCGGTCGTCCCGCCTGCGGGCCTCGGCGACACCTTCTGGCTGCGCCTGACCAGCGACGGGACCGCCGTGCAGGCGTCGGTGTCGGTCGACGGCGTCGAGTTCGCGCCGTGGGGCCGCACGGTCGACGTGGCGGCGCTCCGGGCGACCGGCGTCGGTCCGTTCGCGATGCGCGGCTCGGCGACGCCGCCGGAGATCGTCGCGTCCTTCGACTGGTTCCGCTGGACGCCGACCGCCCAGGAGGCGGCGGCGTGCGACGACGACGAGCCCGCCGTCGAGGTCGAGGCCGTCACGCGGTGCCTCGCGGGCCGCGCGTACGTGGCCGTGACGGCGCGCCCGGTGGGCGACGACGCGGTGGCGGTCCGGCTCGCGACGCCGTTCGGCGAGCGCACCGTGGCCGACGTCGCGCCGGGGCGCAGCGCGTACCAGTCGTTCGCGACGCGGGCCACGACGGTCGCGGCGGGGGAGGCGACGGTCGAGGTCGTGGGCGCGGACGGCGTCGGGCGGGGCACGACGACCGCGCCGTACGGCGCGCTGACCTGCGGGTAGCGCGCGGCGCGAGCAGGGGCGACGGGCCCGGGGACGCACCACGGTGCGGCCCCGGGCCCGTCGTGCGTCCCTCGCCGCGCGCGCCCGGCCGCAGCGCCGGCCGCGCAGCATTATGCGGATCACCCGGCGGGCTTCCACCCGCGGAGCCGCGCGGGTCCCGGCGTAATAATGCGTATTACCCCGTTGACCGGCCGGGCCCGGCCTGGCGAGACTCCTTCCACGTCATCGACGACGTGATCGAGGAGGATCCATGCCGAGGCACCGCATCACCCAGGCCGACGTCGCCGCCATGGCGGGCGTCAGCCAGGCGACGGTCTCGTTCGTGCTGAACGACTCCACGCCCGCGGGGGTGCGGATCAGCGAGGAGACGCGCCAGCGCGTGCTCGACGCGATCCGGATCACGGGCTACTCGGCGAACCCCGTCGCGCAGCGTCTGGCGGGCGGGCGCAACCAGATCCTCGGCGTCTTCACCTACGAGGCGACGTTCCCGCGCTCCGGTCGCGACTTCTACGGGCCGTTCCTCGTCGGGATCGAGCACGCGGCCGAGAAGCTCGGCATCGACATCCTGCTGTTCACGAGCGCGCGCGTCGTCGACGGGCGCCGCCGCCTCACGCGCGACGGCTGGCAGCGCCTCGGGATCGCCGACGGCTGCCTGCTGCTCGGCCAGCACGAGGACCGCGGCGAGCTCCAGCACCTGCTCGACACGAACTACCCCTTCGTCTTCATCGGCAAGCGCGGCAGCGACGGCGGACGCCTGCCCTACGTCGGCGCCGACTACGTCGCGGCCACCGCGCGCCAGGTCGAGCGGCTCGTCGAGCTCGGCCACGAGCGCATCGGGTACGTCGGTCCGCGCGGCACCGACCAGCCCACGCTCGACCGCGTCGACGCCTACCGCGCGACGATGAAGGCGCACGGCCTGACCGTCCGGTTCGTCGAGCTGGACGACGTGCCCGCGACGGCGGCCGAGATCGTCGACCAGCGGCTCACCGCCGTCGTCGTGGCGCCCGAGAACTCCCCGGAGGAGCTCGTCGACGAGCTCGAGGACCGGGGCGTGCGCGTGCCGGCGGACGTCTCGGTGCTCCTGCTCGGCCAGCCGCACCACGGGCGCCCCGGCGGGCGCCGCTGGTCGGGCTTCTCCATCCCGCGCGAGGAGATGGGCGCGCGCGCCCTCGTGCTGCTGTCCCGCCTCGTCGCGGCCGAGTCCGGCTCGGGGCGCTCGGACCGCCGCGCGTCGCGCGCCGTCGCCGTCCCGGAGGACGAGCTCCACCAGCTCCTCGAGTGCGTGGACGTCGACGGCGAGACCGTCGCCGCGCCGTCGGGCGTCGCGGCACCCGCCTGACCGACCTCAGACCGCACCACCGAGCACCAGAGAAACGGAAACCCCAGCGTGACCCATGCAGACCTCCAGGCAGACGTCCTCGTCGTCGGCGGCGGGCTCGGCGGCGTGGCCGCCGCGCTCGCGGCGGCGGAGCGCGGCGCCCGCGTCGTCCTCACCGAGGAGCACCCGTGGATCGGCGGCCAGCTCACGTCCCAGGCGGTACCGCCGGACGAGAGCCCGTGGGTCGAGCGGTTCGGCGTGACCGCGCGCTACCGCGCGCTGCGCGACGGCATCCGCGACGTCTACCGCCGCTCCTACCCGCTCACGGACGCCGCGCGCACGTGGGACGCCCTCAACCCCGGCGCGGGCTGGGTCTCCAAGCTGTGCCACGAGCCGCGCGTCGCGGTGGGCGTGCTCGAGGAGATGCTCGCCCCGTGGCGGTCCGCGGGCCGCATCCGCCTGCTCGAGCGCGTGCGCCCGACGGCGGCCACCACCGACGGCGACCGCGTCACCTCCGTGACGCTCACCCCGGTCACCGCCGACGCCGCGGGCGCGGCCGTGACGGTGCACGCGGCGTTCGTCGTCGACGCGACCGAGACGGGCGAGCTCCTGCCGCTGACGGGCACCGAGTACGTCACCGGGTTCGAGTCGAACCGCGAGACCGGGGAGCCGAGCGCGCCGGACGAGGCGCAGCCCGACAACGTGCAGGCCCTCAGCGTGTGCTTCGCCGTCGAGCACGTGGACGGCGACCACACGATCGACCGCCCCGAGCGCTACGACTTCTGGAGCACGTACACCCCCGGCCCGTGGAACGGGCGCCGGATGCTGTCGTGGGAGGCGCCCAACCCGCGCACGCTCGCGATGGACGTGCGGTCGTTCACCCCGAACCCGGGCGACGACCCGCGCGCCGTCGACGCCGACCAGTCGAAGAACCCCGGCGACGGGAACCTCTGGACGTTCCGGCGTATCGCGGCCCGCGACCTCTTCGCGCCGGGCCACTACGCGAGCGACCTGTGCCTCGTGAACTGGCCGAGCATCGACTACTTCCTCGAGCCCGTGCTCGACGTGCCGCGCGACGTGGAGGAGGCCCGGATCGCCGACGCCCGGCAGCTCAGCCTCTCGATGCTCTACTGGATGCAGACCGAGGCGCCGCGCGCCGACGGCGGGACCGGCTTCCCGGGCCTGCGCCTGCGGCCCGACGTCATGGGCTCGGCCGACGGCCTCGCCCAGGCGGCCTACCACCGCGAGTCCCGCCGCCTGCGCGCCGTGACGACGGTGACGGAGAACGATGTCTCGTACGCCGTGCGCGGCGACCGCGGCGCGACGCGCTACGACGACTCGGTCGGCGTCGGCATGTACCGGATCGACCTGCACCCCTCGACGGGCGGCGACACGTACATCGACGTCGCGTCGACGCCGTTCGAGATCCCGCTCGGCGCGCTGCTGCCGCAGCGCGTGACCAACCTGCTCGCCGCCAACAAGAACATCGGCACGACGCACATCACGAACGGGTGCTACCGCCTGCACCCCGTCGAGTGGAACGTCGGCGAGGCCGCCGGCCACCTCGCGGCCCACTGCCTCGCGACCGGGCGCACGCCGCACGCCGTCCAGTCGAAGGCCGACCTCCTCGCCGACTACCAGGACGAGCTCGTCCGGGCGGGCGTCGAGCTGCGCTGGCCCGCCGAGGCCCACCCCTACTGACCCGGGCTCCCCGCGCCCGGCACCCCCGCCCACCCTCAGTCCGAAGGAGAACTGATGCACCCCCTCACCCCACGGTCGGCCCCTCGGTCCGCCCCGCGCCGACGCCGCCTCGTCGGCGCACCCCTGGCCGCCGGCGGCGTCGCGCTCGCCCTCGTCCTCACCGCGTGCTCCGGCGGCGGCGACGACGTCGCGGGCGAGCCGAGCACCCCGAGCGAGCCGGTCGAGCTGCGCATGACGGTCTGGACGGCCGACGAGACGCAGCTCTCGCAGTTCCAGGAGATCGCCGACGCGTACGTCGCGGAGAACCCCGACCTCGTGTCCGGCGTGACGTTCGAGACCATCCCGTTCGAGGACTACACGACGTCCCTCACGACGCAGCTCGCGGGCGGCAACGCGCCGGACCTCGCGTGGATCCTCGAGAGCTACGCGCCCGAGTTCGTGGCGAGCGGCGCGCTCGTCGACGTCGGCCCGAAGCTGCAGGAGACCGAGGGGTACGCGTACGACGACCTGCTCGACTCGTCGCTCGCGCTGTGGGAGAAGGACGGCGGCCTCTACGCCTACCCGTTCTCCAACTCGCCGTTCGCGCTGTTCGTCAACACCGACCAGGTCGCCGCGGCGGGCCAGCCGAACCCGGCCGACCTCGTCGCGTCGGGCGACTGGACCTACGACCAGGTCCGCGAGATCGCGGCGGCGGCCGCCGCGACGTCGGGCAAGCAGGGCCTCGTGGTGCGCGACTTCGACTACAAGGTCTGGGAGAACCTGTCGACGATCTGGGACGGCTGGGACGCGGCGCCGTGGAGCGAGGACGGCACGCAGTGCACGTTCACCGACCCCGAGATGGTCGACGCGCTCACGTGGGTCCACGACGCGACGTTCGTCGACAAGGCGCTGCCCGGTCCCGGCACGACGGCCGACTTCTTCGCGGGCGACTCCGCCATGACGATCACGCAGATCAGCCGCGCGTCGTCGCTCGACGACTCGTTCGGGTGGGACGTCGTGCCGCTCCCGGCGGGCCCGGCGGGTCAGCAGAACGTCATCGGCCAGGCCGGCATCGGTGTCTTCGCCGCCGGGGAGCACCCCGACGTCGCGGCCGACTTCCTCGCGTGGTTCACCAACCCGGAGAACGCCGAGACGCTCGCCGCGTACTTCCCGCCGCCGCGCGAGTCGCTGCTCACCGCCGAGACGCTCGGGGCCGCCAACCCGAAGCTCAGCGAGGAGCAGCTCCAGGCGGTCGTCGTCGACGGCATCCAGGGCGCCGTGACGAAGCCGTCGCACCAGAACTTCGCCAAGCTGCAGGACACGGTGCGCGCCCAGCTCGACGCGCTGTGGACCGCCGACGCGGACGTCGAGGGCGTCCTCGCCGACACGTGCGCGGCGATCCAGCCCCTGCTCGGGGACTGAGCGTGGCGTCCTCCGCGCTCGCACGACGGGACGCGGCCGTGGGCTACACCATGGTCGCGCCCGCCGTGCTCGGCGCGCTCGCGTTCGTCGTCGCGCCGCTGGTCGCCGTCGTCTGGTACTCGATGCACGAGTGGAACGTCCTCGCGAACACGTTCACGTTCGCGGGCGCCGACAACTACGAGCGGATGCTCGCCGACCCCGGGCTGCGGGACTCGCTCCTCGCGAGCCTGTGGTTCTCGGTCGGGCTCGTCGTGCTCAACATCTCGCTCGCGCTCGTCCTCGCGGTGCTGCTCAACCAGCGGCTCCCCGGCACGACGACGTTCCGCACGTTCTTCTTCTCGCCCGTCGTCGTGTCCCTCGTGGCGTGGACGATCGTGTGGAGCTTCCTGCTCCAGGCGGACGGCGGCATCAACGGGTTCCTGTCGCTGCTCGGCGTCGACGGCCCGAACTGGCTGCGCGGGGAGACGACGGCGATGCTCTCGGTGATCGTCGTGCAGGTCTTCAAGAACGTGGGCCTCAACATGATCCTGTTCCTCGCGGCCCTGCAGGGGGTGCCCGAGGAGATCCAGGAGGCCGCGCGCATCGACGGCGCGGGCGCGTGGCGCCGGTTCCGGTCGATCACGCTCCCGCTCATCAGCCCGACCGTCCTGCTGGTCTCGATCCTCACGATCGTGGGCTCGCTCGAGGTGTTCGCGCAGATCGCCGTGCTCACGGGCGGGGGGCCGGGGAACTCGACCACCGTGCTCGTCTACTACCTGTACCAGCAGGCGTTCCGGTTCAACGACTTCGGCTACGCGAGCGCGATCTCCGTCCTGCTGTTCGTCATCGTCCTCGTCCTGACACTCGTGCAGTGGCAGACGCGCAAGAGGTGGGTCTTCCATGAAGTCTGACGTGATGCCCGGCCCGGCCACGCTCCCGGGCGCGGACGACGGCCCGGCCCGGCCCGCGGCGTCGGGCACGGGCGGCGCCGACGGCGCGGCGACCCGCGGCGGGCGGCCCGCGCGCCGCACGGGGAGCGCGCGCACGCGCCGCCGCTGGGGGCGCGCGGCGCTCGTGGCGCTGCTCGTGGTGCTCAGCGTGCCCTTCGTCTTCCCGACGTGGTGGATGGCGACGTCGAGCCTCAAGCCGATGAGCGAGATCCTGCGGGCCGTGCCGACGCTCTGGCCCCAGGACCCGTCGTTCGCGGCCTACGGCGAGGTGTTCCGGCTGCAGCCGTTCGCGCAGCAGTACTGGAACAGCCTCTACATCGCCGTGGTCGTGACGGTCGGGACGATCCTCGTGGCCTCGATGGCCGGGTACGCGTTCGCGCGCATTCGGTTCCCCGGGGCGAACGCGCTGTTCCTGCTCGTGCTCGTCGGGCTGCTCGTGCCGTCGGAGGTGACGATCGTCCCGCTGTTCCGGATGGTCAACTCGCTCGGGCTCATCGACACGCACTGGCCGCTCGTGGTCATCCCGATCCTCGGGGCGCCGAGCGTCCTCGCGACGTTCATCATGCGCCAGTTCTTCCTCGGGCTCCCCGGCGAGCTCGAGGAGGCGGGGCGCATGGACGGCCTCGGGCGGTGGGGGATCTTCTGGCGGATCGCGTTCCCGCTGTCGCGCTCGGCGATCTCGGCCGTCGCGATCTTCACGTTCCTCAAGTCGTGGAACCTGTACCTCGAGCCGATCGTGTACCTGTCCAGCAAGGACCGGTTCACGCTCCCGCAGGCGCTCACGCAGTACGTCGACGCCTACGGCGGCCCGATGTGGAACGTCCAGCTCGCCGCGACGACGCTCACGGTGCTGCCGGTCCTCGCGGTGTTCCTCGTCGCGCAGAAGCAGTTCGTCCAGGGCCTGGCGCACACGGGACTGAAGTAGGAGAGGCCGCCGATCAGCCCTGCTCGGGGTACTCGGTGCGGGTGCGCGACCCTCCGACCGAGACGCTCCCGCCGCCGACCACGGGCAGCGGCGTCCCGGCGGAGAACCCGGCACCCTGCTCCTTCACGACCGTCCCTCCGGGGGGCGTCGTGATGAGCGAGCTCGGCGGGTTGGGCACGACGTTGCCGCTCGCGTCGTACGTGATCGCGTACACGCCGGGCCCGCCGAGGTCCGTGCTGCCCGGGACGATCCCCGTGCCCTCGATGCCTGCGCCGGCGTCGCCGCGGACGTAGACCGTCGTGGTGCCCGTGTTGTTGTCCACTCGGGTGCCGACCAGGCCCTCGACCTCGACCTCGGCCCTGCCTCCGGCGAGCGGGACGACCGCACCCCCGGCGGACCCGGTCGCGTAGGCGCCCGCCTCGACGATCGTGGCGTCGGGCCTCGGCGGCACGTACGACCCGAGCTCCGGCCCCATGTAGTGCATCGTCTGGCGCTGCTGGTAAGCGAGGAAGGCGTCGACCTCCTCCTGGCTCGCGAAGGTGTACTCGCTCCCGACGTTCAGCACCGCCCCGCCCGAGGCGCCCGCCTGCGCGCCGAGGTTGACGCCGTGCTCGTTCACGTGCCCCTCGACGTAGGGGGTCGGGGTGCCCTCTCCGACCCCCAGGCTGCCCCCGGCGAGCTGGGTGACCCGGAACGTCCCGTCGGAGAGCTCGTCGATGCGGTACTCGAACCCGGCGCTCCCTTCCCCCGGGCCGGCCCCGATGCCCTGCTCGTACGTCACGTGCTCCGTCGCGACGATCGTCGGCGGCTCCTGCTGCTCGGTCATCGGCGGCAGGTCGGGCAGGGTGCGATCGCCCGGCAGACCAGGGATCCCGCCGCCACCGCCGCCGCCGCCAGCACCGCCGCCACTGCTCCCGCCGCCGTCGACGGCGCTCGCGCTGTCCTGTTGCTCGGCCTGCACGCGGAGCTTCTGCGCGCCGTCGTCGAGCAGGGTCGACGCCGCTCGCAGCGCCGCCTCCATCTCGCCGTGCCACCGTGCCCGCAGCGCCTCGGCGTCCGGACCTGCCCACGGGGTCGACGTGACGGCGGCGCGCAGCGCCGAGGTCGTCGCCTCGAGCTTCGCGGACTCGCCCTGGAACGTGTCGGCGAGCCCGCGCAGCGCGGCGACGTCGGCACCGTAGAAGGACATGGTGAACCTCTGCTGGCAGGGGGACGGTTGTCACGGTCACCCTTCGTCATGGCGCGGCCCGGCGCAAGGGGGAGGAGTCCCCATCGGGCCGAGACGCGCGGTCGGGCTGAGCGCCCGGCGCCCTGCACGAGGACGCCGCCGAGGTCGCTACGCTCGACGGTGTGGCTCATCTCCTCGGCGCCGACGGCATCTCGCTGACCGTCGGCACCCGCACCCTGCTCGACGACGTCTCGCTCGGCCTGGACGACGGCGACCGCGTCGGCATCGTCGGCCCCAACGGGGCCGGCAAGACCACGCTCCTGCGCCTCCTCGCGGGCACGCAGCAGCCCGACGGCGGCCGCGTCACCCGCGTGGGCGGCCTGCGGGTGGGCCTGCTCGACCAGCGCGACGACGTCGGCACCGGCGCGACGATCCGCGACCTCGTGCACGGCGACGCCGCGACCCACGCGTGGGCGTCGGACGCGAGCGTCCGCACCGTCCACGCGGGGCTGCTGGGCGACCTCGACCTCGACGCCCCGGCGGACACGCTGTCCGGCGGGCAGCGTCGCCGCGTCGCGCTCGCGGCCCTCCTCGTCGCCGACCACGACGTGCTGTTCCTCGACGAGCCCACGAACCACCTCGACGTCGAGGGCGTCGCGTGGCTCGCCGCGCACCTCGGCGACCGCTTCGCCCGCCCGGGCGCGAAGGGCGCCCTCGTGGTCGTCACGCACGACCGCTGGTTCCTCGACGCCGTGTGCTCGCGCATGTGGGAGGTGCGGGGCGACGGCTCGGGCCAGGTCGAGGGCTACGAGGGCGGGTACGCCGCGTACGTGCTCGCGCGTGCCGAGCGCCAGCGCACCGCGGCCGTCGCGGCGGAGAAGCGCGACAACCTGCTGCGCAAGGAGCTCGCGTGGCTCCGGCGGGGCGCGCCCGCGCGCACGTCCAAGCCCAAGTTCCGGCTCGACGCCGCCGCCGCGCTCATCGCCGACGTCCCGCCGCCGCGCGACACGCTCGAGCTCACGCGCACCGCGACGAAGCGCCTCGGCAAGGACGTGCTCGACCTCGAGGACGTGACGGTCGCGGTGCCGCGCCAGGACGGTCAGGGCGAGCGCGTGCTGCTCGACGACGTCACGTGGCGCCTGGGGCCCGGCGACCGGTACGGGGTCGTCGGGGTCAACGGCGCCGGGAAGACGACGCTCCTCGCGCTCCTCGCCGGGCGGCGCGAGCCCGACTCCGGGCGGGTCAAGCGCGGCAAGACCGTCCACGTCGCGGAGCTGTCGCAGGACGTCGGCGAGCTCGACGACATCGCCGGCGCGCGCGTGATCCAGGTGATCGAGGACGAGAAGCGCTCGGTCGTCGTCGACGGCAAGGAGCTCTCCGCGTCCCAGCTCGTCGAGCGGCTCGGCTTCACGCGCGAGCGGTCGCAGACGCTCGTGCGCGACCTCTCGGGCGGCGAGCGGCGCCGCCTCCAGCTCCTGCGCCTGCTCGTCGCCGAGCCCAACGTGCTCCTGCTCGACGAGCCGACGAACGACCTCGACACCGACACGCTCGCCGCGCTCGAGGACCTGCTCGACGGCTGGCCCGGGACCCTGATCGTCGTCTCGCACGACCGCTACCTGCTGGAGCGCGTCGCGGACCGCCAGGTCGCGCTGCTCGGCGACGGCCAGGTGCGCGACCTGCCGGGCGGCGTCGAGCAGTACCTCGAGCTGCGGCGCGCGGCGCTCGCGGGCGCGGGCGCGGCGTCGACCGGGTTCGCGCCCACGGGCGGCGCCGACGGGACGCCGGACGCGGGGCCGGCCGTGGCAGCCCCGGGCCCGAGCGCGGCCGAGGTGCGGGCGGCGAAGAAGGAGATCAACCGCATCGAGCGGCGCCTGAGCAAGATCGCGGAGGCCGAGGTCCGGCTGCACGAGAAGATCGCGGCGAACGCGACCGACTTCGCGGCGGTCGCGGAGCTCGACGCCGAGCTGCGCACCCTCGCGGCGGAGAAGGACGAGCTCGAGGCGGCGTGGCTCGAGGCGGCCGAGGTCGCCGGGTGACGGCCGACCGGATGCGCGTCGCGGTGTCCGCGCGGGGCGTCGAGGTCGACGACGGGCAGGGCGGCGTCCTCGCGCCGTGGGCGGACGTGCGCCGCGTCACCGCGTTCGCGCTCGGTGCCCCGGGCGGCACCGCCCGGTACGTGTCGTTCGACCTCGTGAACGGGCACAGCGTCGAGGTGGACGACGCCGCCCCGGAGTGGGACGACGTGCTCGCCGCCCTGCCCGGGCGGGTCGAGCTCGCGGTCGACGACCCGCTCGTCGCGCTCGGCGCGCTCGCGCCGGGCGAGCGGCTCGTCCTCGCGGGGCCCGTGCGGACCCGCTGACCCCGCGGGGACCCGGGTCCGGACGCCCGGGGCGTGTCGCCGGGGCCCAGCCGGGCGCGGGTGTGCGGCTCAGCGCCGCAGGAAGCCCATGCGGTCGTCGGGGTCGACGCGCTCGAGGATGGCGCCCGCGATGGCGTCCAGCTGCTCGACCTGCTCGTCGGTGAGCGCGTCGATCACGTGGTCGCGCACCGTCCCGACGTGCCCGGGCGCGGTCGCGACGACCTTCTCCCAGCCGGCGTCGGTGAGGTGCGCGTTCGTCGCGCGGCGGTCCTCGGGGCACGGCACGCGCTCGACCAGGCCACGCTTCTCGAGGCGCGCGACGACGTGGGAGAGCCGGGGGAGCGTGGCGTTGGTGGCGCCCGCGAGGTCGGTCATGCGCAGCGTGCGCCGCGGCGCCTCGGAGAGCATCGCGAGCACGTAGTACTCGAAGTGGCTGAGGTCGGCGTCGCGCCGGAGCTGGGAGTCGAGGACGCCCGGCAGCAGCTCCACGACCGCCACGAGCCGCTTCCACGCGTCGAGCTGCTGGTCGTCGAGCCAGCGGGGTTCCGTCGTCATCGTGCCTCCTCCGGTGCGGCGATCCGCATAGTTGACGGTACAACTTTAGCGGCGTACGGTGTTAGTTGTAGCAACAACTAATAGCCGACCGTCGGGCCGGCGGAGGAAGGGAAGCCACCATGAGCAGCATCACCATCATCGGCGCCGGGAACATGGGCTCGGCGATCGCCGGTCTCGCGCTCGCCGCGGGCAGCCAGGTGCAGGTCCTGACCCGTGAGGCCACCGAGGTCGACCCGCGCGTCACGGCGGGTACCGTCGGTGACGAGATCACGGGCGACGTCGTCGTGCTCGCGCTCCCGTACGGGGCGCTCGACGACGTCCTCGGCGCCTACGAGGGCCGTCTCGACGGCAAGGTCCTCGTCGACATCACCAACCCGCTCGACTTCGCGACGTTCGACTCCCTCGTCGTGCCCGACGGCTCGTCGGCCGCGGCGCAGATCCAGGAGCGCGTCCCGGGCGCGCGCGTCCTCAAGGCGTTCAACACGAACTTCGCGGCGACGCTCGCCACCGGCCAGGTCGGGCCGCTCCCGACGACGGTCCTCGTCGCGGGCGACGACGCGGACGCGAAGGCCGCCCTCGCGGGCGCCGTGTCCGGGGTCCGCGTCGTCGACGCCGGCTCGCTGAAGCGCGCGCACGAGCTCGAGGCCCTCGGCTTCCTGCAGCTCACGCTCGCGGCGGGGGAGAAGACCTCCTGGACGACGGGCTTCGCGCTCGCCGAGTGACCCCGCCCGCTCACGCACGACGGCGGCCGGCCACCCCGGGGGGTGACCGGCCGCCGTCGTGCGCGGTGCATCAGCCGCGCGCCTTCTCGACGGCCGCGCGGGCCGCCTCGTGCTCCGCCTTCTGGGCGTCCCGCAGCGCCTTCTCGAGCTCGCGCACCTTCTTCTGGGCCTCGCGCACGCGCCGCTCCGCGTCGCGCCGCCGGAGCGTCGCCTTCTTGACCCGCGCGTCCTTGACGTGCACCGCGACCTCCACGGGCGCGACGGCGTCGCGCGGGTCCGGCGCCGGTGCGGGCTCCGCGACCGCGGTGGGCTGCCGCCCGGGCGCGCGGCCCGCGCCGGGCGCCCCGGCGGCCCGCGCGTCGACGTAGACGGCGATCCCGTCGAGCACCCGCTCCAGGCCCCATGCGGTGTCGTCGATCTCGCCCTCGCCCGCGTACGTGCCGGCCTCGACGAGCGGGCGCAGGTAGGGGAACCGGACCTCGTCCACGAGCCCGCGCAGCGCGTCGGCCCATGCGCCGCCCTGGACCGCCTCGTCGCCCCCGGCCGCCGCGACGGCGCGCGCGAGGTCGGTCTGCAGCCGCGCAGCGTTCCGGGCGTACCCGCTGACGAGGAGGATGACGGACATCTTCTCCTCGTCGTCGAGCGGCGTGGACCGCAGCGCGCGCAGCCCGGCGTCCGCGCCGCGCAGGTTGTTCGGCGTGAGCGGCGCGCCGGTCACGGGGATGTCGAGGAACCACGGGTGCGACGCGAACACCGCCATCGTGAACTGCGCCCACTCGCGCAGCTCGGCGCGCCAGTCGGCGGGCTCGTGCGCGGGCGGGTACTCGACGTCGAGCGCGGCCTCCTGCATGAGGAGCAGCAGGTCGTCCTTGCTCGTGACGTACCGGTAGAGCGACATCGTCGTGAAGCCGAGGCTCTGCGCGACCTTCGCCATGGACACGGCCCCGAGCCCGTCGGCGTCGGCGAGCTCGATGGCCGCGTCGACGATCCGCTCGATGCTCAGCTCGCGCTTGGGCGCGCGCTCGGGGCGTTCGGCCACGCCCCACGCGAGCGCGAGCCGGGGCGGGAGGTCGGGTGCGTCCGTCATGGCTTCATCCTCCCCGACGGCGCCG
>VFQP010001925.1_pt1 | contig 25020 bp, 30 predicted proteins | sample 3512351 | NCBI WGS metagenome assembly VFQP01 (sample SAMN10412372, study PRJNA504923) | tailings metagenome | isolation source: Relicate 1 Philex TSF1 revegetated site | place: Philippines: Tuba, Benguet | collected 2017-08-29
CCCGTCGGTCGAGTAGCGGGCACAGCCCGCCCACCCCGTCGGTCGAGTAGCGGGCACAGCCCGCGTATCGAGACCACCGCCCTCTCGAGCGCAGGGGACGCGGTCGGGCCGCCAGGGGTCGCTGAAGCCCGCTGCGCGACCACACGGGGGTTTCCGGGGCGCCGACGCTCACCACAGGCCCACAGCCCCGCGTACGGCCGCACAACCGCGACGACCCGCCGAACCGAGGTCAGCAGGGTCGATCACCCGAACCCTTCCGAGAACGACAAAGGGGCCCCGGCCGAAGCCGGGGCCCCTCACACACGCACTTAGTTGATGCGGGTGTACTTGTTGTCCGAGCCGTACTCGAAGATGCCGATCGTGGCCTCGGTCGGGTCACCGTTCTCGTCGAACGTGATCGGTCCGGAGTAGCCGTCGTAGTCGACAACGCCACCGTCGAGGATGATCTGCGCGGCCGACGCGAAGTCGGTCGCCTTCTCGCCACCGCCGGTGCCGCCCGAGACCTCCTGGAGCTTCGCCGCGATGTCCGCGCCGTTTGTCGAGTTCGCCGCAAGAGCAGCGAGCGCGATCAGAACGACGGCGTCGTAGGACTCGGCCGCGTAGCTGAAGTCGGTCAGGTCGGGGTCGATCTCGAGCAGGCGCTCCGTGAAGTCACCGAGCTTGCCCGTGTCGAGGCCGGGGAGGGTTCCCTTGGCGCCCGTGATCAGGTCAGCCGCGAAGTCCGCCGAGTAGTCGGCAAGGTTGCCGTCGACGAAGTACAGCTGCGAGCCCGGGTAGCCGGCGCCGACGAGGGCCGGAACGATGCTCTTGGCCTGGTCGAAGGTGATCAGCGCGATCGCGTCGGGGTTGGCCGCCGTGACCTCGGAGATCTGCGAAGCGAAGTTCGACTCACCCTCGTTGAAGAGCGACTCGGCGACGACCTCGCCACCCGCCGCCTCGAACGTCGACTTGACCGCGGCCGCGAGGCCGGTGCCGTAGGCGTCGTTGAGAACGATGAGGCCGAGCGTGGCCGCGCCGTCCTCGGCGATCAGGTTGCCGAGAACCTCACCCTGGAGGATGTCCGAGGGGGCGGTACGCCAGTAGAGGTTGTCGTCCGGGTAGTTGGTGAAGTCGGGCGACGTGTTGGCCGGCGAGAACTGGATGACACCAGCACCGACGATCTGGTCGATCACCGTCTTGGACACACCGGACGAGGCGGCGCCGACGATCGCGGAGACGTCGAGCGACAGCAGGTCGGTGACCGACACGGTCGCGGTGTCCGTCGTGGTGTCACCGGAGTCGCGGTACTCGACCTCGACCGTGATGCCGAGGTCCGCGTCGTTGATGTCCTGGGCGGCGAGAGCCACACCAGCCTCCTCGGGCGGGCCGAGGAACGCGAGCGAACCACTCTGCGGAAGGATCGTGCCGATCTTGAGGGTGAGGTCCTCACGGGGGGCCGTCGGCTCCTCGGGCTCCGCAGTCGGCGCGCAACCGGCGAGAACCAGGGCGCTGGCACCCACGACGGCAACGCCGCCGAGGATCGACTTCAGAGTCTTCGAGCGCGAGGCCGCGGCCTTCACGAATACGCTCATGTTGCTCCTTGCTTGAATGTGATGAGACATGGCACGACAAAGCGTTGCCGTCCTGACAACGTAATTGGCCCTCGCGTCTCGCACAATACGGACGTGTTACATCCCTGTAACGCGACGACATCGTTACATTTCGTTACCTGTAAGCGCGTTCCTCGACGGTTTCCGTCGAAATGCGTCGATCGTCAGGATGGCGAGAGCAAGCCACACGATGGCGAAGCCCGCCCACCGTTCGGGCGGCATCGCCTCGTGCAGCACCCACACTCCGATGGCGAACTGCATGAGCGGCGAGAGGTACTGCACGAGCCCGACATAGACGAGCGGCAGCCGGCGCGTGGCTGCCGCGAAGAGCAGCAGCGGGGTTGCCGTGATCGCCCCGACACTGAGCATCACGACCGTGTGCACGGTGTCGCGCGTGCCGATCGTCAGCCCGGACGTGACGGCGACCCAGCCGAGTGCCGCGAGCGCGAGAGGGCTGAGAAGGAGCGTCTCCATCGTCAGCCCGCCGATCGCATCCGCCCGCGGGCCCACCTTCTTCTTCGCCAAGCCGTAGAGACCGAAACTGAAGGCGAGCACGAGGGCGATCCACGGGAACGCGCCGTAGCCGATGGCGAGCACGAGCACCGCGATGCCGCTCACCCCGATCGCGACCCATTGCAGCAGGCTCAGCCGTTCGCCGAGCACGAGCACACCGAGCAGCACGGTGACGATCGGGTTGGTGAAGTAGCCGAGCGAGGCCTCGACGACGTGCCCGCTCGTGGCCGCGTAGATGAAGCCGCTCCAGTTGATGAGGATGAAGATCGCGGCGATGGCGAGCGTGATGACGGCAGTGCGGTCGCGGGCAAGAGCGGCGAACCGTCGCCACCCGCCCGTGACGGTCAGCAGCAGGGCACAGAAGACGAGCGAGAGCACGATGCGCCACGACACGATTTCGACGGGCGTCGAGGGCACCAGGAGCACGAAGGCCAGCGGAAGCACGCCCCACAGCACGTAGGCGGATGCCGCGAACGCGAGGCCGGCCCCCGTGACCCGGTCGGGCGCGGGCGCGGGCTGACTCACTGCACCAGCCTACGGCCCGCGGCGGACGGGCCCGCCGGACGCATCCGGGAACGACGAAGGCCCGGGACGCACCCGGGCCTTCGTGACGTAGTCGTGTTAGCGGACGACGACGGCGAGCACGTCGCGCGCCGAGAGCACGAGGAAGTCCTCGCCACCGAACTTGACCTCGGTGCCACCGTACTTCGAGTAGATGACCTTGTCACCGACGGCGACGTCGAGCGGAACGCGGTTGCCGTTGTCGTCGATGCGGCCGGGTCCGACGGCGACGACCTCGCCCTCCTGGGGCTTCTCCTTGGCAGTGTCAGGAATGACCAGGCCGGACGCAGTGGTCTGCTCGGCCTCGACCTGCTTGATGACAATGCGATCTTCGAGCGGCTTGATGGACACCGACACGGTTGACCTCTTTCTGAAAAACTCGTGGCTGGCACACTCCCGATGAGAGTGCCAGAACAACTATAGGGGGTCGTTGGCACTCGTTCAACGTGAGTGCCAAGCTCGCGGACGATCCTCGCCCCGACCGGCTAGCGTCGAGGCATGGACCCGTCGGAGTTGCGCGCCATTCTCTCGCTCGAGGGGCTGCGACTGCTGGACTCCTTGCCGGCGTGGGAGTCGAGTACCGACGTCGTGCGCACGGTCGCCGACCTGCGCAAGGCCGGTCATCCGCCACAGCTCGTCACCGCCGTGCTCGCCCAGGCGCGACTCCGGTCGCGCGCTCGAGCGAAGTTCGGCGACTTCGCCGAACGGATGCTGTTCACCGAGGCGGGGCTGGAGCAGGCGACACGACTGCCTGTCGCCGCCGTACACGCCGGCCGATTCCAGCAGGCCGGAGTGCGGTGGGTCGCCGACCTCGGATGCGGGATCGGCGCGGATGCGATGGCGCTCGCCGCACTCGACCTGGAGGTCACCGCCGTCGAGCGCGATGAGGCGACGGCGGCGATCGCCGCCTACAACCTCGCCCCGTGGTCGAACGCGCGCGTCGAGCACGGCACCGCCGAGGACGCCGACCTGTCGGGCGTCGATGGCGTCTACCTCGATCCGGCTCGACGGGAGGGCGCGCGACGCCTCGCCGATCCCGCCGACTGGTCGCCGTCGCTGTCGTTCGCGTTCGGTCTCGCCGCGCGGCTGCCGGTCGGAGTCAAGCTGGGGCCGGGAATCGACCGCGACCTCATCCCCGACGAGGCGGAGGCCCAGTGGGTCTCGGTCGACCGCGAGGTGGTGGAGCTGTCGTTGTGGTTCGGCTCACTCGCGAGGGCCGATGTGCGGCGCGCGGCGCTCGTGATAGGCCCGCACGGTGCCGCGGAGCTCACGGCGGCCCACGACTCCCCCGACGTCGGAGTGGGCGACCTGGGCGACTACCTCTACGAACCCGACGGCGCCGTGATCCGCGCGCGGCTCATCGGCGACCTCGCCCGCATGCTGTCGGGACGCATGCTCGATGCGTCGATCGCGTACATCACGAGCGACACGCTCGCCGTGACCCCCTTCGCGACGGCGTTCCGCGTGGTCGAGTCGTTCCCGCTCGACCTCAAAACGCTCAAACGCGAGCTGGCCGCGCGCCGCATCGGCACGCTCGAGGTCAAGAAGCGCGGAGTGGACATCGATCCGGCAGAGTTCCGCACTCGCCTCGCACCGAAGGGCGACGAGAGCGCCACCCTCGTGCTGACCCGCGTGGGCTCCGCGCGGCGCGCGCTTCTCGTCGAGCGAGTGGCGACCGGCGTCGAGGGGCGCAGTCGCTAGCGCGCGCCGACGCTCAGCAGCCCGGCGAACAGGAAGAACGCGACGAAGGCAAGAATGCCGAGCACTGCCAGGCCCACCCCGATGTAGCCGGTGATGAGTCCCGTCAGCCAGAATCCGCGCGCGTGCGGCTGGCTGCGCTGGGCAAGGTGACCGGTGATGACAGCGGCGATAGAGGGCAGCAGCCCGATCCAGAAGAACAGCAGCACGAGCCCACTGATGCCGAGGATCATCGAGGTGATCGATAGCCCTTGGGGCGGCGCCGTGGGACCGTACGAGTACGGCTGCGCCGGCGGATAGGGCTGCGCGCCGTACGCGGGAGGAACGGGGGTCGCGGGCGGAACGGGGGCCGCGGCGGGGCCGACGGAAGCGGGAGCGGCGGGCGCGGGAGTCGCGACAGGCGGCGGCACGGGCGCTGCCGGCGGTGCCGGTTCGACCGGGGGCGCGGGGCTCGCGTGCGGGGCGGCCGGCGTCGCGGGCACGGGCTCGATCGGAGGCACCCCCGACGCGGCGCGCACGGCATCCGGCGCCGGCGGAACGGGGGGCACGACGTCGTTCGGGTCGCTCATGGCATGACCCTACAACGCGACAACGGGGCCGCACCATGAGCGGTGCGACCCCGTTGTGACGGGTGGGTCAGTTCGTGTAGGTGACCGTCGTCGCCGCGGCGAGAAGGCCGAACCACACGATCGCGAGGATGATCCCCGCGATGAGACCGAGGTAGCCGAGAACGAGACCGATGATCGCGAGCACGCGACCCTCCTCGCCCGACTTCTTGATCTGGCTGAGCGAGATGTGGCCGGTGATGACGCCGACGAGGCTCAGTCCGATGATCGACGTCACGAGCGAGACGATCGAGAGGACGTTCCACTTCGCGGGCGCTGCAGCAGCGGGCACGGGAGGCGGTGCGGATTCAGTCATGGAAGCTCCTTGTTGGCTGGTTGTTGCCTGAACAGCGCCCCTATCGTGGCAGCGAGCGCCAGAGGTGTCAACGGGACGCGCGCGTGTTACGCCTGCGTGACCGTAACGGGAAGGGTCGAATCCGCACCGAAGTCGAGGGTGGAGGGCGCGCGCCCGGCCGACGCGAGCTGGGCGCCGATCGCCGCGATCATCGCCCCGTTGTCGGTGCACAGCGCCAGTGGCGGGATGCGCAGTTCGACCCCCGCCTGGGCGCAGCGCCGCTGCGCCTCCTCCCGAACGCGCGCGTTGGCGACGACGCCACCGCCGAGCAGGAGGCGCGGCACGCCGAGATCGACACAGGCAGCGAGCGCTTTGGTCAGCAGGACATCCACGACCGCTTCGCGGAAGCTCGCGGCAACATCGGCGAGCGGCAGCGGGCGACCCGCGTCCCGCTCGCGCTCGACCCATCGCGCAACAGCCGTCTTGAGGCCCGAGAAGGAGAAGTCGTAGCGGTGCCGGTCGAGGTCTTTCGCCGACGTGAGCCCGCGAGGAAACGCGATCGCGGCCGGGTCTCCCCCGACCGCCGCGCGATCGATCTGCGGCCCGCCCGGGTAGGGCAGCCCGAGCAGGCGGGCGACCTTGTCGAAGGCCTCACCGGCGGCATCGTCGATCGTCTCGCCGAGCAGCTCGACATCGTCGATCAGATCGCGCACGAGAAGGAGCGAGGTGTGCCCTCCGGAGACGAGAAGCGCGACCGCGGGGTACGTGAGCGGCTCGCCCGAGAGCACATCCGCTCCGACGTGCCCCACCAGATGGTTGACGGCGTAGAGCGGTCGATCGAGGGCGACGGCGAGCGCTTTCGCCGCACCGACACCGACCATGAGCGCACCCGCCAGGCCGGGGCCGCTCGTCACCGCGATCCCGTCGAGGTCGGCGAGGCGAACCCCCGCCTCGTCGATCGCACGCTGCAGCGCGGGCCCGAGGGCTTCGAGATGGGCGCGCGCGGCAACCTCGGGCACGACCCCGCCGTAGCGGGCGTGCTCGTCCATCGAGGATGCGATGACGTTGGCCAGCAGCGTCGTGCCGCGCACGATGCCGACACCGGTCTCGTCGCAGCTCGTTTCGATGCCGAGGATGAGCGGTTCCGCGCTCATGCGGGTCGCACCTCCGGCTGGGGAATCACGAGGCGCATCACCACGGCGTCCACGTCGTCCGGCTGGTAGTAGCGGGGACGTACGGCGATCGCCTCGAAGCCGACAGAAGTGTAGAGCGACTGGGCGACGGGGTTGTCGGCGCGCACCTCGAGGAAGAGCTCCCGCGCACCGCGTTCCCGCGCCTCGCCGATGAGGGTCTGCAGCAGCACCCGGCCGAGCCCGCGACCGCGCGCACCCGGCACGACGGCGATGGTCTGGATGTCGGCCTGCTCGGCACCGCGCGGCGCTCGCAGGCCCGCATAGGCGTCGATGTGCTCGGGAGCGCCGACGGGGAAGGCGACGACGTAGTAGCCGTGGCGGTCCGCGATCTCGCCTGCCATCGCCTCGCGCGACCAGGCATCGGTGGCGAACACCGACGTCTCGATCGCCATGATCGAATCCAGGTCGCCCGCCTCCGCGCGACGCAATTGCCAGGTCACGAGCTCACCCGCTTGGGTCCCGCACTGAGTGTGACATCCGGCGAGCGCAAGTACACGGCCGCGTCTGCCGCGAACGGTCGCCCGACGATCCGCTGGATCGCGGCGACAGCACCGAGTGCTCCCGCCGATACGGTGGTCGCCTGCACGAGGGTGCGTTCGGCAGAAACCTGCAGTTCGCCGACGGGCACGATCGACGGACCGCTCACCCGCACGGGAAGGCCCGCATCGTCGAGCCCGTCGTACACGCTCACGAACAGCTCACGCCGTCGCGCATCGGTGGCGACGACCGCGGGCGCGCCGATGCCTCGCGCGATCGCATCATGGCTGAGCACGGGCAGCACCGGGATCCCTGCGCCGACGGCGAACGCGCGCGCTGCCGCGATGCCGACGCGCAGCCCTGTGAACGGTCCAGGGCCGATGCCCGCCGCAACCGCAGCCAGGTCACTCACGCGCACGCCCGCAGCGGCGATCGCGTCGCGGATGAGGGAACCGATCGTCTCGGCGTGTCCGCGCGGGTCGTCGCTGGAGCACTCCGCGAGCACGCGCGCGTCGGCGTCGACGACGGCGACGGACGTCCCCGCGGAGGTGTCGATCGCCAGCAGCACCCGTCCAGCGTAGATCAGCGGCGTCGGCTCACGCGGGCCGCACGGCGCGTTCGAGGTCGACGGCCGCCCACCGCGGGCCGACTCCGGCGATGCGCACGACGCGCGGATCGAGTTCCGCATCCGGGGCGATACCGGCGGTGCGATCGATCTCAATGCGCAGCCACGAGTCGGTGACGCCGTCGAGCAGCCCGTCGCCCCATTCGACGACGACGATCGAGCCCGCGTAGTCGATGTCGAGATCGTCGAGTTCGATCGCCGCGCCGAGTCGGTAGGCGTCGACGTGGACGAGCGGCGGCCCCTCCTCCCGCGGATGGGTGCGCGCGAGCACGAACGTGGGGCTCGTCACCGTGCCGCGCACGGCGAGGGCGGCACCGAGGCCGCGCGTGAGGGTCGTCTTGCCCGCGCCGAGGTCACCCACGAGCAGCACCAGATCTCCCGCGCGCAGCAGCGACGCGATGCGGGCGCCGAGCGACTCCATGTCGTCGGGCGTTTCGACGGCGAGCGTGATCACCGGTACTCCCGGCGCACGCGGGGACCGATCCGAGTCACGATCTCATAGTTGATGGTCCCCGCAGCGCGCGCCCAATCATCCGCGGAGGGCACGCCCGTGGCGGGGTCGCCGAAGAGCACCGCCGTCTCGCCCACCTGCACCGCCGCCTCGCCGACGTCGACGACGAGCTGGTCCATGGCGATGCGGCCGGCGACCGGGTGGATGCGACCGCCGATCGCGACGGTACCCCGGCCGGACGCCGCCCGCGGCACCCCGTCCGCGTACCCGAGAGGCACGAGAGCGAGTGTGGTCGCCGCGGACGTGCGGTAGTCGAAGCCGTACGAGACGCCGTGTCCCGCAGGCACGCGCTTGACCGACGCGACCGTCGCCGTCAGGGTCATCGCGGGCGTCAGCCCGAGGTCGGCGGAGGTCGCGTCGTCGACGGGGGAGAGCCCGTAGCAGCCAATGCCGAGCCGCACGAGGCCGAAGCGGGCATCCGGCACGCGGAGGGCACCGGCGGTCGCCGCGAGGTGAACGAGCTCGGGATCGATCCCGGCAGCGGAGGCGGCATCGAGAGCCTCGTGGAAGCGCGCGACCTGTGCCGCGTCCTCGTCGGGGCCGGCGTTGGCCAGGTGCGACCAGACGCCGCGCACACGGATGCGGCCCGAGCGCTCGAGGGCCGCCGCGCGGTCGACGAGCCTGGGCCATTCTTCGGCCGTGGCGCCGTTGCGCCCGAGTCCCGTGTCGGCCTTGAGCTGCACGACCGCCCCGGGTGCCGCAGCGGCGACGCGCTCCAGTTCGCTCGTGGAACTCACGCCGAGGTCGATGCCCGCCGCGACCGCGGCGGCGAAAGGAGCGTCGGTCTCGTGCAACCAGGCGAGCATCGGAGCCGTGATCCCTGCGCCGCGAAGTTCCCGGCCCTCGTCGAGGGTCGCCACCCCCAGCCACGCGGCGCCGCCGTCGAGCACGGCGCGCGCGGCGGGCACCGCCCCGTGGCCGTAGCCGTCGGCCTTGACGATCGCCATCGCCGTGGCGCCGCCGGCGAGCGATCGCAGCACCTCGACGTTGCGTGCGATCGCCGCGAGGTCGATGAGGGCGCGGCGACTCATCCTTCCGCCACCACGTAGGCGATCGCGATGCCCGCGTCGTGGCTCATCGAGAGATGCACGGCGGTGATGCCGCGCGCATCGGCGATCGCTCGCGTCGACTCGCGCAGGTCGAACGCGGGGTTGCCGTGCCCATCGCTGACGACGCGCATGTCGTGCCAGCGCACGCCGGTCGAGTCGCCGAGCGCCTTGATGAGTGCTTCCTTCGCGGCGAAGCGTCCGGCGAGGGACCGCAGCGGCATCGGCTTGCCGTCCTTGACCTGTTCGCTCGCAGCGAACAGGCGGTCGGCGAGGCCCGGCGTGCGACTCAGCGCGCGCTCGAAGCGCGCAATGTCGACGACGTCCACGCCGATCCCGAGGATCATGGCCGGAGGCTACTCGACCGTCACGGACTTCGCGAGGTTGCGCGGCTGGTCGACGTCCAGACCCTTCGCTGCCGCCAGCTCCATGCCGAAGATGTGCAACGGAACGACCCCGAGGAGCGGCTCGAACAGGGGGCCGGCGAGCGGGATCGGCACCACCTCATCCGCGAACGGCAGCACGGCCGCATCGCCCTTCTCGGCGATCGCGATGACCCGCGCGCCGCGCGCCCGGATCTCCTGAATGTTGGAGACGACCTTCGGATGCAGCGACGACGGATCGCGCGGACTCGGCACGATCACGAAGACGACCTGGCCCGGCTCGATGAGCGCGATCGGGCCGTGCTTGAGCTCGCCCGCGGCGAACCCCTCCGCGTGGATGTAGGCGAGCTCCTTGAGCTTGAGCGCGCCCTCGAGAGCAATCGGATAGCCGACGTGACGGCCGAGGAACAGCACCGACTGCGTGTCCGTCATCCAGTGTGCGAGCTGGCCGATCTGCGCCTGCGCGACCTCGAGCACTTCGGAGATCTTGTCGGGCACGGCCTGCAGCTCATCCACGGCCGCGGCGACCGCCTCCGTGCTGATCGTGCCGCGCACCGTCGCCAGATGCAGGCCGATCAGGTAGAGCGCCGTGACCTGAGCGACGAAGGCCTTCGTCGAGGCGACCGCGACTTCGGGGCCGGCATGCGTGTAGACGACGGCGTGCGACTCGCGCGGGATCGTCGCGCCTTGCGTGTTGCAGACGGAGAGCACGTGGGCACCGGAGGCCATGGCGAACTTCACCGCCATGAGCGTGTCCATCGTCTCCCCCGACTGGCTGATCGAGATGACGAGGGTGCGCTCGGAGAGAATCGGATCGCGGTAGCGGAACTCGTGCGACAGCTCCACATCGACCGGCACGCGAGCCCACTGCTCGATCGCGTACTTGCCGAGCATGCCCGCGTAGGCGGCTGTGCCGCACGCGATGATGACGATGCGATCGATGTCGCGCAGCACATCATCGCCGATCGGGTCGAGTTCACTCAGCCGCACCGCACCGTCGTGCACGCGGCCGAGGATCGTGTTGGCGACCGCTTCGGGTTCCTCGCTGATCTCCTTCGCCATGAAGCTCGACCAGCCGCCCTTCTCGCTCGCCGACGCATCCCAGGCGATCTCGAACTCGTCGGTCTCGACCGGATTGCCGGCGAAGTCGATCACGTCGACCGATCCGGTGCGGATCGTGACGATCTGGTCCTGACCGATCGCGACGGCGCGGCGCGTGTGCTCCACGAACGCGGCCACGTCCGAGCCGAGGAAGTTCTCGCCCTCGCCCAGCCCGATCACGAGCGGCGAGTTGCGGCGAGCGCCGACCACCACGCCCGGCTGGTCCTCGTGCAGCACGAGCAAGGTGAACGCGCCGTGCAGCCGGTCCACGACCTGGCGAAGCGCTTCCGTCAGGTCTCGGGTCTCGTCGTAGGCGCGGCCCACGAGAATAGCGGCGACCTCCGTGTCGGTCTCGCTCGTGAACGTGGCCCCCGTGTCGAGCAGTTCCTGCTTCAGCTCGGCGAAGTTCTCGATGATGCCGTTGTGGATGAGCGCGAGCTTGCCGTCCTGTGAGAGGTGCGGGTGCGCGTTGCGGTCCGTCGGCCCGCCGTGCGTCGCCCAGCGCGTGTGTCCGATGCCCGTCGCGCCGTTGCCGATGGGGTGCGTCTGGAGTTCGTCGACGAGCACCTGCAGCTTGCCCGCGCGCTTGGCGGTGCCCAGCTGCCCGTTCTCGTCGAGCACCGCGACCCCCGCGGAGTCGTAGCCACGGTACTCGAGGCGCTTGAGGCCGCCGAGAAGCACCTCCAGGGACTTGTTGGTGCCGACGTAGCCCACGATTCCACACATGCGCTCGATTGTAGTTGTCGGGGGATGTGCGACCGCCGCGAGGCCGGTCGGTGGTGCCCGGGCACACGCCCTAGGATGGTGCGCGATGCCTGAGCCTTCCGCGCCGAACGGCCACGTCTCTCCGTTTCTCGAGATCGACCGCGCCGAATGGGCCGCCCTCGCGCCGCGCATGCAGGCTCCGCTCTCGCAGCGCGAGATCGTCGAACTGCGCGGGCTGGGGGACTCGCTCGATCTCGTCGAGGTGGAGGAGGTCTACCTCCCGCTGTCGCGCCTGTTGAGCCTCTACGTCGAAGGCACGCAGCAGATGCACGACCGCACCACCGAGTTCCTGGGGTTGGAGACCGGCCGCACGCCCTTCATCATCGGCGTCGCGGGTTCGGTCGCGGTCGGCAAGTCGACGGTCGCACGGTTGCTGCGCGAACTCCTTGCCCGCTGGGAGAGCACGCCGCGCGTGGAACTCGTCACGACCGACGGATTCCTTTACCCGAACGCCGAACTGGAGCGGCGCGGACTCATGGAACGCAAAGGCTTTCCCGAGTCCTACGACCGCCGGGCACTGCTGCGGTTCGTCAGCCGCGTCAAGGCGGGCGAGCCGGAGGTGAGCGCCCCGTTCTATTCGCACCTCGCGTACGACATCGTCCCCGACGCGGAGGTCCGCGTGAACTCTCCCGACGTGCTCATCGTCGAGGGGCTCAACGTGCTGCAGCCGGCCGCGCCCGGTCGCCGTCTCGCGGTGAGCGACCTCTTCGACTTCACGATCTACGTGGATGCGCGCACCTCCGACATCGCCCGGTGGTACGAGGAACGGTTCCTGTCGTTGCAGCGCGGCGCCTTCGCCAACCCGAAGTCGTACTTCCACCGATTCGCCTCGCTCTCGGAGGACGAGGCGCGCGAACGCGCCTCCGGCATCTGGAAGGCGATCAACGAGCCCAACCTGCTGCAGAACATCCTGCCGACCCGCCCGCGGGCGACGCTCGTGCTGCGCAAAGGCGCGAACCACGCCGTGCACAGCGTGCTGCTGCGCAAGCCCTGACGGAGCGATCGCGCGCGATAGCCGCTAGAGGGCCAAGCGTTCCCGCACGACGTCGGCGAGTTCGCCGGCGACCTGTTCGGCGACCGCCTGATCGGCCGCCTCGACCATGACGCGCACCATCGGCTCGGTGCCGGAGGGCCGCAGCAGCACGCGTCCGGTGTCACCGAGGCGCACGGTGGCGGCTGCCACCGCCGAGGCGACGCCGACATCCGACGCCAGCCCGTGATGGTCGACGTCGCGCACGTTCACGAGCACTTGGGGGTAGACGGTCATCACCGACGCGAGTTCGGCCAGACTCTTGCCGGTGCGCGCCATCTCCGCCACGAGATGCAACCCCGTGAGGATGCCGTCCCCGGTCGTCGCGAACTCGGTCATGATGACGTGACCGGATTGTTCGCCCCCGAGCGAGAGACCGTGTTCGGCAAGCGCCTCGAGAACGTACCGGTCCCCCACCGCGGTCTCGACCACGCGGATGCCGTGCTCGGCCATCGCCCGGTGCAGACCCAGGTTGCTCATCACGGTCGCGACGAGCGTGTTGTCGATGAGGGCGCCGCGCTCGGCCATCGCGAGGGCGAGGATCGCCATGATCTGGTCGCCGTCGACGATCGTGCCGGCGGCGTCGACGGCGAGGCAGCGGTCGGCGTCGCCATCGTGAGCGATGCCGATGTCCGCGCCGTGCTCGAGCACGGCGGCCGCGAGCGAGTCGAGGTGCGTGGATCCGACGCCGTCGTTGATGTTGATGCCGTCCGGTTCGGCCCCGATCACCGTCACGCGCGCACCGGCGTCGGTGAACACCTGGGGCGACACACCCGCGGCGGCCCCGTGGGCGCAGTCCAACACGACGTGCAGGCCCTCGAGGCGGTTGGGCAGTGTCGAGAGCAAGTGCACGATGTAGCGGTCTTCGGCATCCGCGAACCGGCGGATGCGGCCCACGTCACCGCCGGTCGGCGCGAGCTTCGGCGCTGTCAGCGCCGCCTCGATGCGATCCTCCACCTCGTCGGGCAGCTTCGTGCCTCCCGTGGCGAAGAACTTGATGCCGTTGTCGGGCGCCGGATTGTGCGACGCCGAGATCATCACGCCGAGATCCGCCTTGAAGTCGGCGACCAGGTAGGCGGCGGCCGGCGTGGGAATCACCCCCGCGTCGTACACGTCGACACCCGAGCTCGCCAGACCGGCGGCGACGGCGGCCGACAGGAAGTCGCCCGAGATGCGCGGGTCGCGTGCGATCACGGCGACGGGACGTCGACCGGACGCGCGACGTCCATCGGCGACCCGCCCCTTGCCGAGCACGACGGCAGCCGCCTGGGCGAGGCCCAGGGCGAGCTCCACCGTCAGCGACGAGTTCGCGAGACCGCGAACCCCATCCGTGCCGAAAAGACGAGGCATCGCTCGCGCGCGACTAGCGCTTCGAGTACTGCGACGCCTTGCGGGCCTTCTTGAGACCAGCCTTCTTGCGCTCGATGACGCGCGCGTCCCGAGTGAGGAAGCCGGCCTTCTTGAGGGTCGGGCGGTTGTTCTCGCGGTCGATCTCGTTCAGCGCCCGCGCGATCGCGAGGCGCAGGGCGCCCGCCTGACCGGAGGGGCCACCGCCCGTGATGCGCGCCGTCACGTCGTACGCGCCGACGAGGTCGAGCACCTTGAACGGGTCGGTGATGAGCTGCTGGTGCAGCTTGTTGGGGAAGTACTCGGCGAGGTCACGCCCGTTGACGGTCGCGGTGCCGCTGCCGGGGACGAGCCGCACACGCGCGATCGCCTCCTTGCGACGGCCCACGGCGGCGCCGGAGACGTTGAGCACGGCGCGGGGCGCCTTGGGGGCCTCGGCGGCGGGCGTCTCCGTGGAGAAGTCCGTCAGCGGAGTGTCGATGGAATCCTGAATGCTGGCCACGTGTCTGAGAATCCTTAACTATCGCCGAGCCGCTACTGGGCGACCTGGGTGAGGGTGTACGGCTTCGGCTTCTGGGCGGCGTGCGGGTGCTCGGCACCCGAGTACACCTTGAGCTTTCCGAGCTGGGCCCGGCCGATGGAGTTCTTGGGGAGCATGCCGCGGATGGCCTTCTCGACCGCGCGCTCGGGGTTCTTCTCGAGAAGCTCCGTGTACGAGGTCGCCGTGAGACCGCCCGGGTAACCCGAGTGGCGGTACGCCTTCTTCTGGGCCAGCTTGGAGCCGGTCAGGGCGACCTTGTCGGCGTTGACGATGATGACGAAGTCACCGGTGTCGACGTGGGGGGCGAAGATCGGCTTGTGCTTACCGCGCAGCAGCGCAGCAGCGTGGCTCGCGAGCCGTCCGAGGACGACGTCGGTCGCGTCGATGATGACCCACTCGCGGGTGATGTCCGCGGGCTTGGGCGTGAAGGTACGCGTCACAGTTTCACTGCTTTCCGTTGATCGAGAGTTGGTCGTGAATCCCGCTCCGGTGAGGAGTTCCTGACTCGACGAGCGTGGAACGCCTCGGTGGAGGGCTCATGATCGGGTGGATCGCGCTCCAGGCGCGAAACACCAAGGGTCGATCTTACGCGGCTTCAGTCCCCCGGGTCAAACGACGCATCCCGGCGAGCGCGGGTCTGGGCAGCCCGCGCGGCGAGTTCCTCGTCCGGCGGATAGCCGACCTCGACGAGGGTCAGTCCTGCCGCCGGCATCACCCGGAACTCGCTCGTCCGTTGCCGCTCCTCTCGCAGACCGACGAGACGCTCCCCCGGAAGGTCGCCCTCACCGACCGCGACCGCCGCGCCGACGAGCGCTCGCACCATGCTGTGACAGAACGCATCGGCCCGCAGGCGCGCGATCAGCACGCCATCGGCGTCGCGGTGCCACGAGAACTCCTGAAGCTCACGAATCGTCGTCGCCCCCGCACGCGGACGGCAATAGGCCGCCCAGTCGTGCAGTCCGAGCAGCTCGTGCGCCGCCTCGGACATCGCCTCGGCGTCGAGCACGTTCGGGTGCCACACCGTGAAGCGCCGGTGGAGCGGATTGCGGTCGGCTGCGGCGTCCGCGATGCGGTAGCGGTAGGAGCGCCAGACCGGCGAGAAGCGGGCATCGAACCCCTCGGGCGCGATCGTCGCTGACCGCACGACAACGTCGCTCGTCAGGCCCGCGATGCCGTTGAGTCGGCGTGCGAGGGCGGTCGCGGGTTCCGGCGCCGGACGGGCGCCGTGCGGCCGCGCAAGGCGGGCCACCTGTCGCTCGGTGAGGTCGACGTGGGCGACCTGGCCGGTCGCATGCACCCCCGCGTCGGTGCGGCCCGCGACCGTGATCGCGGGCGTCTCGCCGTCGCGCCGGAAGATGGTGGCGAGCGCGTCCTCGAGTACGCCCTGCACGGTGCGCAGTCCCGGCTGACGCGCCCAACCGGCAAAGTCGGTGCCGTCGTAGGCGAGGTCGAGACGCATCCGGATGCGGGACGTGTCGCTCACGGTTGGCAAGCGTAGTCTGGGTTGCTGCACGGCCATGAGCACCACGAACCGCCTCCCCCGCGTCGACGCGAGCCCGAACACCGTCGGGACGCGCGAGAGCGCGCACCTGGCCGGTCTGGACGGCTTGCGCGCCATCGCGGTGCTCGCCGTCATCGCCTACCACGTGCTCCCCGATTCCCTCGTCGGCGGCTACATCGGGGTCGACGTCTTCTTCGTCATCAGCGGCTTCCTCATCACCGGTCTGCTCGTGCGGGAACGCGTCACGAGAGGCACCGTCGACGCGCCCGCCTTCTGGGCCCGCCGGGCGCGACGACTGCTGCCCGCGCTCGTGCTCGTTGTCACCGTCTGCTCCGCCGGCGCACTCGTCATAGGCGGGGACGTTCTCGTCGGACTCGGTGCGCAACTCCTCGGCGCGGCGACATTCAGCAGCAACTGGATCGCTATCGCGCAAGGCTCGTCCTACTTCGACGACACCGCCCCCGAGCTGTTCCGCAACCTCTGGTCGCTCGCCGTCGAGGAACAGTTCTACGTGGTCTGGCCGCTGGCTCTGCTCGCGCTCCTCCTGCTGCCGCGCGTGTGGATGCGGGTCGGCGTTGTCCTCGCCCTCGCGGCCGCATCCGCGACGGCCATGGCGGTGCTCGCCTCCGCCGAGGGCGACGCGACGCGCGTCTACTACGGCACCGACACGCACGCGTTCGGCTTGGCGCTCGGGGCCGCACTCGCCCTCCTGCTCGCCGGGCGATTCACGGGCGCTCAGCCGACCGGCGCGCGCACCTCTGCCGCCCTCTCGTGGGTCGGGGCGGCCGCGGTCGGCGGCGTGGTCGTCGTCGCGCTCACCATGCCCGACACCGACCCGTTCGTCACTCGCGGCGGGCTCGTGCTCGTCGCCGTGCTCACCGCGATCGCGATCGCCGGTGCGACCGCGTCGACGTCGTGGTTGGGGCGAGCACTCGATCTGGCACCGCTGCGCTGGGTCGGCGAGCGCTCCTACGGGCTGTACCTGTGGCATTGGCCTGTGCTCGTGCTCGTCATCGCGGCGCTACCGCCCGACGCCGCCTGGTGGCTCGCCCCCTCCATCACCGTCGTGATCACCTTCGCCGCGGCCGCTGCCTCCTACACATGGGTGGAGATGCCGGTGCGGCGGCTCGGGTTCCGCGGCGCGTTCGCCCGCCCCGTGCGAGGTCTCGTCACGGGCGCTGCGTTCGCGCTCGCCGGCGCTCTCGCCGTGAGCGCGGTCGTCGTCGCCCCGGCCCAGAGCGAGGCGCAGACGGCGATCCAACAGGGAGCGCAGGCGCTCGCCCCCGACTACCGGGGATACAACCTCGGGCGGGCGCGTCCCGCGCCGATGCCGACCGGCGACCAGATCTACGCGATCGGCGACTCGGTGATGCTCGCGGCGGCGCCCTGGCTGCAGGAGCGTCTGCCCGGCATCGCGATCGACGCGGAGGTGTCGCGGTCGATGTGGGTCGCCCCCTCACTCGTCCAGGCGGCGGTCGACGCGGGCGTCATGCGTCCCATCCTGCTGCTGGGGCTCGCGACCAATGGCGATGTCGACCCCGCCGACCTTGCGGCGGTCGTGAACATCCTCGGGCCGGATCGACTGCTCATCGTCGTGAACGGGCAGGCGCCGAAGGACTGGATCGCGATCGGAAACCAGACCCTCGCCGAGTTCGCGCGCCAGCTTCGCCAGGTCGAGCTCGCGAACTGGCACGACGCGATCGCACCGCAGCTGTATGAACTCGCGAGCGACGAGGTGCACCCCGGCGGCCCCATCAGCGGAGGCATCTACGTGAACGCCGTGTGCGATGCCCTCCAGCGATTGGCCGACCTGCCGCCGCGACGCGACCTCGACGACGCGCCGGGCGTGAACCGCCCGCTCTAGGGTCGCGCCTGCCGACCGAGCCGGAAACGACTCGACCCCGTCACGCGGGCGGGGTCGAGTGCGATACGAGTCAGGCGAAGGCTACTTGGCCTCGTCCTCCGTGGCCTCGGTGGCCTCGTCGGCCGCCTCGACATCGGCGTCGGCGACCTCGTCGGCAACCGTCTCGTTCTCGATGCTCGGCGTCTCCTCGGCGGCGGTCTCCTCGACCTCCGCGACGGTCTCCTCCGCGGTCTCGTCGGCGGTCGTCTCCTCGGCAGGAGCCTCGGCGGCGGGGGCCGTCGCCTTCGCGGCGGGCTTCTCAGCGGCGGACGCCTTCGCAGACTTGGCCTTCGGCTTCACGGGCTCGAGCACGAGCTCGATCTGCGCCATGGGCGCGTTGTCGCCCTTGCGCGGGCCGAGCTTCGTGATGCGGGTGTAGCCGCCCTCGCGGTGCTCGACGAGCGGAGCGATCTCGGTGAACAGCTCGTGCACGACCGACTTGTCGCCGATGACGGCGAGCACGCGGCGGCGCGCGTGCAGGTCACCGCGCTTGGCGAACGTGATGAGGCGCTCCGCGAGCGGACGCAGGCGCTTGGCCTTCGTCTCGGTCGTCTTGATCGACTTGTGAGTGAACAGTGCCGCGGCGAGGTTCGCGAGCAGCAGGCGCTCGTGAGCCGGTCCGCCTCCGAGGCGCGGTCCCTTGGTGGGTGTGGGCATGGTGTGTCGTCTCTCCTGTGCGTGAAAGTCCTGGGGCCGTCAGGCTCAGGCGTTCGTCTCGTCGTCGTAGCCGCCGTAGAAGTGGGCGCCGTCGAAGCCGGGCACGCTGTCCTTGAGCGACAGCCCCAGCTCGACGAGCTTGTCCTTGACCTCGTCGACGGACTTCTGTCCGAAGTTGCGGATGTTCATGAGCTGCGTCTCCGAGAGAGCGACAAGCTCGCTGACCGTGTTAATGCCCTCGCGCTTGAGGCAGTTGTAGCTGCGCACCGAGAGGTCCAGATCCTCGATGGGCATGCTCAGCTCGCTCGAGAGCACGGCGTCGACCGGCGCGGGGCCGATCTCGATACCCTCGGCGGCGCTGTTGAGTTCGCGCGCGAGACCGAACAGCTCGGTGAGCGTGCGCCCGGCCGACGCCACCGCGTCGCGGGGGCTGATCGCCGGCTTGGTCTCCACGTCGACGACGAGGCGGTCGAAGTCGGTGCGCTCGCCCGCACGCGTCGCCTCCACCTTGTAGGTGACCTTGAGAACGGGCGAGTAGATCGAGTCGATCGGGATCTGCCCGGCCTCGTTGAACTCGCTGCGGTTCTGCGTTGCGGAGACGTAGCCGCGGCCGCGCTCGATGGTGAGCTCCAGCTCGAACTTGGCCTTGTCGTTGAGGGTCGCAATCACGAGGTCGGGGTTGTGGATCTCCACACCCGCCGGAGCCGAGATGTCTGCCGCAGTGACCTCACCGGCACCCTGCTTGCGCAGGTAGGCGGTGATGGGCTCGTCGTGCTCGCTCGAGACCACGAGGTTCTTGATGTTGAGGATGATCTCGGTGACATCCTCCTTGACGCCGGGCACGGTGCTGAACTCGTGCAGGACGCCGTCGATGCGGATGCTCGTGACAGCGGCACCGGGGATGGAGGACAGGAGCGTGCGACGGAGCGAGTTCCCGAGGGTGTAACCGAAGCCGGGCTCGAGCGGCTCGATGACGAACCGCGAGCGGAACTCGGAGATGTTCTCCTCAGCGAGAGTGGGACGCTGTGCGATGAGCACTGGTGATTCCTTTCGGCGAGGTGTCCGCTATTTGACACCTGGGTGCGACGAGTGGCTGGCCCGTCGGTCTATTGAGTTGTTGAGGGTCGTACTTGGGTCGTCACCGAGACCGGCGACCGGGACGGCCGCCGGAACTGGCTTCGCAGCGAGGCCCAGAAACGGGCCTCGCTCTCAGCTCCAGCGTTCAGACTCGTCTGCGCTTCGGCGGACGGCAGCCGTTGTGGGCCTGCGGCGTCACGTCGTTGATCGAACCGACCTCCAGGCCCGCGGCCTGCAGCGAACGGATCGCGGTCTCGCGACCCGATCCCGGTCCCTTCACGAACACGTCGACCTTCTTCATGCCGTGCTCCTGCGCCTGACGGGCGGCGGACTCGGCAGCGAGCTGCGCCGCGAACGGCGTGCTCTTGCGCGAGCCCTTGAAGCCGACGGCGCCGGACGACGCCCAGCTGATGACCGCCCCGGTGGGGTCGGTGATCGACACGATGGTGTTGTTGAACGTCGACTTGATGTGGGCTTGGCCCAGCGCGATGTTCTTCTTTTCCTTGCGGCGCGGCTTGCGCGCGGCGGCCTTGGGTGCAGCCATTCTGTGTGTTCTCCTCTACCTGGCTGCCCGCTACTTGCGGCCGGCCTTCTTCTTGCCGGCGACGGTGCGCTTCGGACCCTTGCGGGTACGCGCGTTGGTCTTGGTGCGCTGGCCGTGAACCGGGAGGCCACGGCGGTGGCGGATGCCCTGATAGCTGCCGATCTCGACCTTGCGGCGGATGTCGGCGGCGACCTCGCGGCGGAGGTCACCTTCGACCTTGAAGTTGCCCTCGATGTAGTCGCGGAGGGCGATGAGCTGGTCGTCCGTGAGGTCCTTGACCCGGATGTCCCCGCTGATGCCGGTTTCGGCCAGGGTCTTGAGGGACCGCGTGCGACCGACACCGTAGATGTACGTCAGTGCGACCTCCACGCGCTTGTCGCGCGGAATGTCGACGCCTGCCAGACGTGCCATGGTGGCTTCTCCTGTGAGTGAGTGGAGGTGTGGTGCACTGCCGGTGCCCAGGCCTCCAACCCGAGGTGTCCCCCGGCCGGGGCCGGGTTCTGGCAGTGCTGTTCTCGTATTGAGTTGTGGGGGTCAGGATGGATTTCGATCCCTCGGTCACTCGACCGTGAGATCTCGATCCTCGGGTCTCGATACGACCGGCCGGAAGGGCCGGTCACTCGACCTTGATCTTTGCGGACGCGGTGCGTCCGTAAAGATCAACCCTGACGCTGCTTGTGGCGCGGGTTCGACTTGCAGATCACCATGACCCGCCCGTGACGGCGGATCACACGGCAGTGATCACAGATCGGCTTGACGCTGGGGTTGACCTTCATTGTTGTGTTCCTCTTCGCTGTCTTCGTTCCACGGGCGCCTCGCGGCGGCACGCGGTCGTTACTTTCCAGCGATCCTTACTTGTAGCGGTAGGTGATCCGGCCACGGGTCAGGTCGTACGGGCTGAGCTCGACGACCACACGGTCCTCCGGGAGGATACGGATGTAGTTCTGCCGCATCTTGCCCGAAATGTGAGCGAGGACCTTGTGACCGTTCGTCAACTCAACGCGGAACATCGCGTTGGGCAACGCTTCGATCACCGAGCCTTCGATCTCGATGACACCGTCTTTTTTGGCCATAACCTCTCGTCGCTACAAGCAGCGGATTCGCTGGTCTGCGTGGGATGTGGTGCTCTCCGGGTGGAGACTGCGGGCACGCCGAAAGCGGCTCGCGAACACCAAAGATCAAGCTTACGTCATTCCCGGCGCCAATACCACCTCGGGCCGGCGTTCCGGCGGCGGACGCGCTAGACGGCGATGCCGTCAGCCATCGAATCGGCGACCCGACGGCCCAGGTCCACGAGCAACTCCCACGCGTCCTTGCGCTCGGACTCCGCAGCGACGAGCAGCACCCGCCCCACCACGGGGCCGCGCGCGATATCGAGCACCCAGGTCGGGGCGCCTTCCGCGGTCGCAGACGCCTGGCCGGGCGGGACCCAGTCGGCCACCGTCGAGACCCACCCCGCGTGCTCCAGATCGATCCGCTCGATCTCGTCGAGTCCCGCCACGCTCACGGTGAACTCATTCGTGTAGTCCCGGAACGTCAACTCCGGGCAGGCGGCCGCACGGTCCCGGTCGCCGGCGAGGAACTCGGTCGCGGCCTCCGCCGACTCGAATGTACGGAACGTGACCCAGGCGATCGGGAACTCCTCGAAGAACACCGTCTGCGTTCCCGAGACCACTTTCTCGCGCCACAGCGGTGTCGCCTCGGATTCATCCCCCGCCAGCGGGAACACCGCCTCCCCCGGCCACGTCCCGACGAACGCGCACTCAGCGGGCGCCCCGTCTGCGGCGGTCCATTTCGACTGCGCGGACAGCGCGGCGGTCGCGAGGGTCGACGGCTGCTTACCACCGGCCCCGGCGCTCAGTCCCAGCAATGCCAGGTCCGCGTCGGTCAACCGGATCGCATCGAACGTCTCCTGTCCCGGTCGCGCCTCCACGGGCGGCGGAGGCGCGAGCACCATGACGAGGAGCGCGATGAGCACCCCCAGCAACGCCAGAGCGGCGGCCGGAATCGCGATGAGGAGCGCGACGACCCGGCGCGACATGTCAGCGCGTGGCGCCGTCGGGGAGCGGGATGCCGCGCTCGGCGATCGCCGTCGTGATCCGGTCGGTGACCTCGTCGACGCTCCCCAAGGCGTCGACCGCGGAGAGCAGACCGCGGTCACGGTAGATCTCGACGAGCGGCTCGGTCTGCTCGCGGTAGACCTCGAGGCGGTGGCGGACCACCGACTCGTCGTCGTCGGCCCGGCCCTGCTCGACGGCGCGCTTGCGCAGCCGCTCGACGACCACATCGGGGTCGGCGACGAGTTCGATCACGACGTCGAGCGACTGACCGTGGCCCGACAAGTACTCGTCGAGTTCCCGCACCTGATCGGTCGTGCGCGGGTAGCCGTCCAGCAGGAAGCCCTCGCTCGCGTCCGGCTCAGCCAGGCGGTCGCGGATGAGGGCGTTCGTCAGCGAGTCCGGCACATTGTCGCCGGCATCCATGTAGGCCTTCGCCTGCTTACCGAGCTCCGTCTCGTTCTTGACGTTGCTGCGGAAGATGTCGCCCGTCGAGATGGCGGGAACCCCGTAGTGCGCCGCGAGCCGCACCGCCTGCGTGCCCTTGCCGGCACCGGGCGGACCGATGAGCAGGAGCCTCACCGGAGGAGACCCTCGTAGTGACGCTGCTGGAGCTGCGAGTCGATCTGCTTGACCGTCTCCAGACCCACGCCCACGATGATGAGGATGCTCGCGCCGCCGAACGGGAAGTTCGCGTTGGCGCCCACCCACACGAAGGCGATCAGCGGGATGAGCGCGATCACACCGAGGTAGAGCGAACCGGGCAGCGTCACGCGCGTGAGCACGTAGTCGAGGTACTCGGCGGTCGGACGTCCCGCGCGAATCCCGGGGATGAAGCCGCCGTACTTCTTCATGTTGTCGGCGACTTCCTCCGGGTTGAAGGTGATCGCGACATAGAAGTACGTGAACCCGACGATGAGCAGGAAGTACAGCAGCATGTACACCCAGCTGTTGCCGTTGGTGAGGTTGTTCTGGATCCACTGCACCCACTCGGCGGGTGCCTCACCGGCCGGCGGCTGGTTGAACTGCGCAATGAGCGCGGGCAGGTAGAGCAGCGACGAGGCGAAGATCACCGGCACGACACCGGCCATGTTCACCTTGATCGGGATGTAGGTGTTGTTGCCCCCGTACGTGCGACGTCCGACCATGCGCTTCGCATACTGCACCGGGATGCGCCGCTGCGACTGCTCGACGAACACGACAGCGGTCATGATGACCACGCCCACCGCGAGCACGAAGATGAACGTCTCCCAGCCGCGCGACACCTGGATGTTCCAGAGGGCCTGCGGGAAGGTCGCCGCGATCGAGGTGAAGATGAGCAACGACATGCCGTTGCCGATGCCGCGCTCGGTGATGAGCTCGCCCATCCACATGATCAGGCCGGTGCCCGCGGTCATCGTGATGACCATGAGCATGATGGCGTACCACGCCTCGTTCGTGATCAACTGCTCGCACTCGACGATCGCCCCCGAGGTGGGGAACAGCTGTCCGCTGCGGGCCACCGTGATGAGCGTGGTGGACTGCAGCACACCGAGCGCGATCGTGAGGTAGCGCGTGTACTGCGTCAGGCGGGACTGACCGGCCTGGCCCTCCTTGTAGAGGGTCTCGAAGTGCGGGATGACCACACGCAGCAGCTGCACGATGATCGACGCGGTGATGTACGGCATGATGCCGAGCGCGAAGATCGACAACTGCAGCAGCGCACCACCGCTGAAGAGATTGATGAGGTCGTAGAGACCCGCGGTGCTCGACACCTGCGCGAGACAGGCTTGCACGTTGCCGAAGTCGACGAACGGCGCCGGGATGAAGGACCCGAGCCGGAACAGCGCGACGATGCCGAGCGTGAACGCGATCTTGCGGCGAAGGTCGGGCGTGCGGAAGATCCGCGCGACGGCTCTGAACACTAGGGCCTCCGAATGCTTGAGGTGATGCAGTCGGGTGGGGCTTCAGCGAAGAAGCCCCACCCGAAAACGCTGGAGGGGACGGCTACTTGACCGAACCGCCGGCGGCAAGGATCTTCTGCTCGGCAGAGCCGGAGACCTTGTCGACTGCAACGTTCAGCTTAACCGCAATCTCACCCGTGCCCAGAACCTTGACCTTCTCGTTCTTGCGCACGGCACCCTTGGCCACCAGATCGGCGACGGTGACGTCGCCGCCCTTCGGGTAGAGCTCGGCGAGCTTGTCGAGGTTCACGACCTGGTACTCCACCCGGAACGGGTTGGTGAAACCGCGCAACTTCGGCGACCGCATGATGAAGGTCAGGTTGCCACCCTCGAAGCCGGGGCGCACCTGGTAGCGGGCCTTGGTTCCCTTGGTTCCGCGACCCGCGGTCTTGCCCTTCGAACCCTCACCGCGTCCGACGCGGGTCTTGTCCTTCTTGGCACCCGCGGCGGGGCGGAGGTGGTGGGCCTTGAGCACCTGCGGGCGGCTCGCGACATCGGCCGACTTCGCGGCAGCCTTCGCCGCGGCCGGCTTCTTCGCGGCCGCCGGCTTCTCAGCCGTGGTCTCGCTCGCCTTCGCGGCCGGAGCCTTCGCAGCGGGCTTCTCCGCAGCCGGAGCCTTGGCCGCAGCGGCCTTCGCCGGAGCCTTCGCGGCCGGAGCCTTCTCCGCGGCGGGCTTCGCCGCGGCCTTCGCGGCCGGCTTGTCGGCGGCGGACTTGGCGGGGGCCTTGGGGGCCTTCTCGTCGTCAGCCATTAGTCGATCTCCTCAACCTTCACGAGGTGGGCAACCGTGCGCACGTAGCCACGGTTCTGCTTGTTGTCCTCGCGAACCACGACGTCACCGATGCGGTGCAGCCCGAGGCTGCGCAACGTGTGACGCTGGTTCTGCTTCTCACTGATCGTGGACTTGATCTGGGTCACCTTCAGGCGCGCGGCCATCAGACACCTGCCTTTGCTGCATTCGTCTCCGCCTCGGTGCGCAGCAGGCGCGCCGGAACGACGTGCTCGACGTCGAGTCCGCGACGCGCGGCGACCGCACGAGGCTCCTCGAGCTGCTTGAG
>VFQP010001926.1_pt1 | contig 25014 bp, 24 predicted proteins | sample 3512351 | NCBI WGS metagenome assembly VFQP01 (sample SAMN10412372, study PRJNA504923) | tailings metagenome | isolation source: Relicate 1 Philex TSF1 revegetated site | place: Philippines: Tuba, Benguet | collected 2017-08-29
GCCGCCCAGCCCTTGCTGTGGCCCCCCTGCGGCGACGTGCGCTCCGGGAGGGGCGCAGGCGCCGCCGAGCTGCCTCCATACTGCTGCTGGGTGCCGGCGGCGGTTGACGCTGCCGAGGGCAGGGCGGAAGAGCCGGCGGCGGCGGCAGCGGCGGCGGAGCGCCACCTGGGGTGCTGCTGCTGGTGTTGCTGGTGCTGCTGGTGCTGGTGCTGGTGGGCTGGTCGCGGGTGCGCTTGCTGATGGTGCGGGTAGGGGTTGTGCTGCTGGTGCTGGTGCTGTTGCTGGTGGTGGTGATGCTCGTTCAGGGCTTGAAGGTGGTGCTGCTCCGCCGCCACGCGCCAGCTGGTGACTGGCGGTGGGGGCGGGGGCGTTGGCGCCACGGGGGCGCCTGCGTGGTGGAGGTGGTGCGCGGGCACGGGACGGGCGCCGGCGGCGGGGGCGGCGCGCGCCATGGGGCGCCCGCCGGCCTGCGGGGGCTTGTGGGAGACGGCATGCGGCAGTCCTGACGCCGAGCTTTCGTGGGGGAGGCCGGGCGGGGTGGGGTGCAGTGTGCGCGGCCCGGCGGCGGCGGCGCCGCTCCCGCCCCGAGGTGCGGCGCCCGCGGCCACGGCGCTGGCGCGCCGGTTGCTGGCGGCGGTGGCGGCGGCGGCGGCTAGCTCTGCGCTGGCCGGCAGGGGCGCGGACGACACTGAGGCAAGGAGCCCCGCGCCCACGGCGTTCCTGGATGGAGGAGGAACCGCGCCGTGCGGGTGCTCCGGGTGCGGGGCTGCTGCGGGGTGCGCTGAGCCGTCGCCGCCCAGGACGTGGTGGAGGGGCGGCTGCTGTGGCTGCGAGTGCGTCGCCCATGGTGCGCCGGGGCCTCGGTGGTGGTGCTGCGCGTGCGTCTGGGTGAGCGAGGGCTGCTGCGGCGCCGAGGGGGAGCGGAACAGCGACGAGAGCGGCTCCTGCTGCTGGTGGGCGAAGAAGGCGTGGTGGTCGGCGTCCGACGGCTCGCCGAACGCCGTCTGCTCGCTGCCCTCCTCGTCGTCCGTCGTCGCGTACTCGCGCTCGCGCTCGCGCTCAGCGTCGTCGTCGTCGTCGTCGTGGTACGCTGCGGCTCGGTAGCCATAGCCAGGATCGGGGCGGACGTCCACGAAGCGAGGCGCGACGAACTCGTAGCGGGCGGTGCTGGCCGGCACGAACGCGTCGTGGCGCTGCTCGCCAGCTGCCGAGGGCTGCGCCGCGGCCCTCGGCGGCAGCGGCGAGGTGGACGAGCCGGCGGCCGACGACGACTCCGACTCGGGCGAGGAGTGCTCCGCCTCGCGCCCCCGCCTGACGCCCCGCGTGACCGCCGCAGCCGCCGCCGCGGCGAAAAACGCGCCGCCTCCAGCCTGCGCCGCCGCCGCCGCCGCCTCGCCAGCAGCAGCGTGCCGCGGCACCGAACGGACCACCAGCAGCGGCGATGCATCCCCGCCGCCTCCTCGCGGCCCGGCCTCGCCCTCCGGCCCGTCGCCAAAGTCCAGGTGGTGCCGCTGCTGCTGCCGCCGCACCTGCTCGATCGCCGCCAGCGCGGCCGGCAGCACGGGCATACCGTCGGGGCTGTCGACGGCGTCCGCCGCCGCCGCCGCCGCCTGCTCCTTGGTGGCCGTCGCCGCGGGCGTCAAGAAGCTCGCCAGCTCCGCACCGTCCGCCGCGCCGCCGCCCAGCCAACCGCCTGGCTGCGACGCCCTGCGCCCTTGCGCCGCCGTCGGGCCGCCGCCGCCCGCAGTTGCCACCTCCTCCGCGCCGCAGCTGCTGGAAGAGGACGCAGCTGCCGCCGCCGCCGCCGCCGCCGCCGCGGCGATGGCGGCGGCGGTGGCGTCCAGGCGTACCCAAGGCGCCACCGCGCCCTGCTGCTGCGCTCCGAGGCCCGGTGGCACCGCCGGGAACGGCGAGGCCGCCGCGCTGTTGCTGGCGCTGCCGCTGCTGCTACTGATGGGTTCCATGGCCGGCCAGTCCTGCGCTGGCGGCCCAGCACCCGGGGAGAGGTCTGCCTCCTCCTCCTCTTCCTCTGCCTGCTGCTGCACCTGGGCGGAGGGCGCGGGCGGCAGGCTGCGCTCGCGCCACGGCCCCCCCGCGGCTAGGAGGTCACCGCCCTCCTTGTCGAGTTTCGGCAGCCCCGCCTGGCTGCTGCGCACGACGGTGACTCCTTCACCTGCCCCGCGCAGCGACACCACGCGCGGCAGGGCTGGCTGCGGCGGGTGCGCCCTGCCGGCGCCGCCTGCAGTGGTTGAGGCGGAGGTGATGGAGGGCGACGCGGGCCGCGGGTGCGGCGGGGCGGTGCCCGGCGCTGAGGTGACGCCCCGGCCCACGGCGGGCAGGGAGGCGGTGTGCGAGGGGGGCGGGGGCGTGGCGCCGTCGGCCCAGGTGTGGCGGGGAGCGCGGGCCAGGCTGGCAGGGAGCGGCCCGCTTGCTCCGCTCCGCCTCTCCTGCTGGGCGCTCGGTGTGGTGGCGTCGTCGCCGACGCCGTGTGACGCGGCGGACGCCCCCGACGCGGAGAGGGCTCGGGGGCGCAGCCGGCCAGCGCTGGCGGTAGAGGCTTGGGAGCGCGCGCTGTCGGGTGGTAGTGGCGGCGCCGGATGGCGGTAGACGTCCTCTTGCTGCGGCAGCGGTGGCTGCAGCGGCGGTGGCGCCGGCGGCGCGCGCGGCGGGCCGGCGGGCACCACGCACGGCGGCAGGAAGGAGGCGTGCACCAGGGGGCTGGCCGGGCCGGCGCTGCTGAGGCTGCCGCTGCCCTGCCCGCGCGCCAGGCTGGCGGTGCTGCTGCTGCTGCTGGTGGGCGGGCGGGCCCGGCGGCGGGACGCCTGCGGCTCGGCGCGCCCTCGATGCTGCCCGGCGTCCTCCTCCTCTTCCACATGCCCCCCATCCTCCTCTTCGTCGTCATCGTCATCGTCTAACGCCAAGCTGTGCGCGAGGTCCACGTCTTCTGCCGCCACAGCGCCGTCGCTGCTGCCGGCGTGCCTCTGGTGGCCCGCCGCGGCGCCGGGCCGCTTGCGCCGCGCGGGTGGCTTGGCGGCGGCAGCGGCCAGCCTGGGCGGGAGGGGCGGGAAGGCGGGCGGGGGCAGGTCGACGCGCGAGGCGGTGAGCTCCTCGACCCGCTGCTGCAGCTGCTCCACCTGCAGGTTCTTGCTGTGGAGCTGCTGCGCGGTGCTGGCCAACTCGTCCACCACCTGGCCGAAGGAACGCCTGCGTGCGTGTTTTGTGCAGTCGCGTGCGCGTGATGTGCGCGAGGTGCCGCAGGCGGCCGGGAGGGCATCTTGCAAAGGTGCTAGCGCACCTGAGCTGCTGCTGCGCTAGCTGGAGCTGTTGCTGCACGCTGATGCGGAGGGCGCGCTCCTGCGCCAGCTCCTGCGCCAGAAGCTCCGTGCTGCGGTGCTCGGGCTGCGCGAATTGTGAGTGCTCAGCGACAGCTCCTGCGTTGCCCTCGCCCTGCGCAGCGCCGGCGCGCCAGATCGCGCAGGCCTGAGGTCGTGCGAGTTGTTGATCGCTGCTGCGTGCGGCGGCCTCTTGAGCGCGACGACGCCAGAGAGGGAACCTGCGCCGCACCTGGCCGCCTTGGCGCTGCCCCTCCTCCTCTTCTCTCCTGAGGGCGGCGGCAGAGCTGCTGCTGCTGCTCTGGACCACGGCCAGCGTCTTGAGCTGCCCCGTGAGCGTGTGGAGCGCCGCGATGTGCTCCCACGCGTCAGCAAAGTCCAGCGACACGCTGGAGCACAGCGCGTGCAGGTCCTCCGTGCTCAGGGGCTGCTGAGCCGCCATCCTGCCAGCTGTGTGCTGCGCTCCGGAGCTTGCTCGGAGGACGGGGACGCATGCCCTCGACAGCGCGCGCAGCGTGTGGGGTGAGCAGGGAGGAGACAGGAGGAGGAGAGGTGGAGGAAAAGGAGAGGACCAGCGTGCAGGCGTGTGCACATATGATGTCAGCGCTCCTTGAGCAATGCGCGCCGAGGCCCGCCTCCCCCCGCCCCGTCAAGCATCGGCAGCGAGCAAAAGGGGGAGCATGCGTTGATGGTGATGCCCAGGCACTGCTCCTGCGTTCTGGCGTGCTTTCCTTGTTGTTCCTGGCTTGAGGGCTGGCGAGACCTCGAGAACGCCGATGTCTGGCGATCATCGGCCATCGCCAGTAGCAGCAGCAGCGCCACCAGCTCAAGGGAGCTCGCGGGAGGACCGTGTGTGCGCGCGCAGTGCCCCGCGCGGGGGCAGCTGGCACGCTCGCGCGCTTCTTCGTTCGGCGAGGCGCCATGGCCTTCAAGTTCGACGCAGAGAGCCCGGCAGCGAAGCAGCTGGTGGGCCTGGTGTACGCCAAGCTGCAGGAAATCTGGGACTCGGCGCTCGCAGACGACTCGGTGGCCGTCCTGGCCGTGGCGCTTGTGGCCCGGGGATGGGACAGAAAGAAGGTGTTCAGCAAGCTGCAGCAGCTGGTGAATGACCAGGACGTCACCAACGCGCTGCTGGACATGTGCGTCAAGAGGCCTGTGCACACGGGAAGGGGGGGGCGTGCGTCTGGCGCGATTGCCGCAGCGACGACGCCAGCCCTCCCCTCTGCACCCACGCAGGTTGATACCCTACGTGCTGGATCACAAGGCGGAGCTCACAGGCGTGCGCCAGGCGGCCGGCAGCAAGGCAGAGCAGGCTGCCGCAGGGGGCGCCCAGACGGGGTGAGCCGCCTCCCGCACCCAGGCCCCTCGCAGCTGCCCACAGCACAACTCGCCGCACACGCCCACGCTGTCAACACCCTCCCTCGCCGCACGCAGGTCGTCCAGCGCCGCCAAGCCCGCGCCGCAGCCCGCCAGCAGCCAGGTGCGCTCGCCTCGATGCACCACAGCTCTGCACGCCCATCCCTCGCCTCCTCCTTCCCAGCCGCTGCTCACCAGCACGCGCGCCCCCGGGGAACCTCACGCCTGCTGCGAACGCTGCTCTGCAGACGGGCGCGGCGCCGCCGCCGCAGCGCCAAGGGGCGCGGGCCCAGGAGGAGGAGGAGGAGGAGGACCTCCAGGGCGTGGACGACGTGGAGGCTCTGCTCAACGAGGACCTGCCCAGCGACATGCTCACCGACCTGGAGGAAGACGACGAAGAGGGCGACGACGAGCAGCAACAGCAGCAGCACGAGCAGCACGAGCAGGCGCAGGAGCAGGTCCACGCAGCGGGCGCCCAGCAGCAGCGGCCACTGCAGAAAGAGGAGGCGCAGGCAGCCAGGCAGCCGCAAGCAGCCAGCAGGGCTGGCGCGGGTGCGGCTGCCGCCGCCCAGCCGGCGGCGGCAGCGGCGGCGGCGGCGGGGCCGCTGACGCGTGCGGGGTCGGCGGGTAAGGCAGCGGGCAAGCCCGGGGCTGATGCGCCTCGTGCGGCAGCGCGGAGGCAGCACCAGCCCATCCAGCCGCCGGCGCCGCTGTCTAGTAAGGCAGACGAGCCCGCCGCGGCGAGGGCGGAGCTGGCGCCGGCGGCAGCGGCGGCGGCCGCCTCAGCCAAGCAGCAGGAGCAGGAGGGGGGCGCGGGGGGCGGGCGCACGCGGCGGGCCAAGGCGCCGATTCAGTGGATGGACCCGGCGGCGCCGCCGGACGGCGACGCGCCGACAGCGGCGGCGGCTGCGCAGCCGCCGCCGCAGGATCAGCAGGCGGCGGAGCTTGCGGCGCGGCGGGCGCGCTTCGGGCAGGACGCCGCGTCTGCCTCGCAGCAGCCGCAGGCGGCGGCGGCGGCGGCGGCGGTACCGCCGCAGGAGCAGCAGGCGACGCGGCAAAGAGGGCGCAAGGGCAGCACGGTGGCGGCGGCGGCGGCGGCGGCAGCGCCAGGCACGGCCGCCGCCACCCCTGCGGAGCCTGATCCGTCGGGACGGGCCCGCGCGCGCAGCCGAGGTGGCAAGCGCAGCCGCTCCGTGTCGCCCGGCCACCCGCATGGCGCGCCGCCCTCGTTGGGGCTTGTGGCGGCGGCGGAGCCGCCGGCCGGGCGGCCCGCGCTGCGCCCCCAGCGCGGCAGCGGCGACCTCCACCACCACCAGCACCAGCACCAGCAGCCTCACCCGCTCAGCGGCGGCGCGCACGCCGACGCCGGCGGCCCGCCGACGCAGCAGCAGCAGCAGGGCCGGCTCCCATCCCTGACCGCTGGCGTGCCGCTTCGGAACCGCCTGCGCCCCCGCGTGGACGCCGCACCCCTGGACGCCGCGCCCCTAGCGGACGAGTACGACGAAGACGTGGGCGTCGGGAGAGGCGGCGGGCTGGATGGGTGGGGGCCGGCGGTGGAGGAGCCGCCCCCCTTGGTGGTTGGCGCCACACGGATGCTGGGCCGCAGCCTGGCCAGCGCGCTGGTGGAGCGCTTCGGCCCGCGAAAGCGCACGCTGCCGCTGGTCCGCAAGCGGTCGTCTGGGGAGGCCGACGGCGCCGCGGAGCCGCCGCAGCAGCAGCGGCGGCAAGCGGGGCGGGCGGCGGCGGCGGCAGTTGCGGACGGGGAGGAGGACCAGGAGCGGCTGAGCGTGTTTGAGCGCATGCGGCGGCAGCGGGCGTCGGCGGCGCGCGAGGGCGCGGGCGGGGCGCCGCAGGACGGCGGGATGGTGGAGGAGGGCGCGGGCGGTGCGCGGGGCCAGCGGTCAGGTGAGCGTGCACTCGGGGCGTTTGGCGTCGCTGCAAGGGAAGCGCAGCAATGTGAACAGGGCGACCCACTTGCTTTGCGCACACGCAGGCAGCAAGCGGCCCTTGCCCGAGGCGCAGGCTGCACCTCAGCCCACCCGTCAGGGGCCCTCAGGGGACGACCGAGGGGCCGCCTTCGCCCACGGGCACGCTGGCGCCCCCGCCGGCAGCTGGCAAGCGCCGGGCGCCCCTGGACCAGGCGGCAAGCCCTCGCAAGCACAGCAGCACCAGCAGCAGCAGCAGCAGGCGGCAGCGGCGGGCGCAGGGTCCCGCAAGGCGCAACGGTCAAACGGCGCGGCCACGGCAGGCACGGCAGCTTCCGCGCAGCTCCTGCAGCGGGAGCCGGAGCAGGGCTGGCCGCCGCCGCAGCCCTGGCAGCCGCCACCGCAGCAGCAGCAGCAGCAGCAGCAGCAGCAGCACGCGGCGGCGGCGGCGCACGCGGGCGGGGGCACTGAGGTGCCGGAGCGTGGGCTGGTGGCACGTGCCAAGGCACTGCAGGCGCGGCAGCAGCTGCAGCAGCAAGGAGGAGGAGGACTGCAGCACCAGCAACAGCAGCAGCAGCAGCAGCGCGCCCCGCAGCCGCAGCCCGCGCCGCCGCCCCGGCAGCAGCCGCAGCAGCAGCAGCAGCTCCAACCCGGCGCGGCGGGCAGCAGGGCGGCGGCAGTAGCTAGCGCAGCGGCGCCGCAGCAGCCGCAGCAGGCGGCGGGCGCGGGCGGGGGCGCCAAGGCCGGCGGCGGCGCGGGCAAGGCCGCTGGCGGCCACGCTAGCTCGGACATGCAGGACCTCAAGGAGAAGCTCCGGCAAAAGGAGCTGGAGATCAACCGCATGAGGGTGCGTCAGGGCGGGCCACCGAGGCAGCGGCCGCTTTAGCTGTGCAGCCAGACGAAATAGTTTTGTGTAGTTGGGCCGTGCCTCTGGCGACCTGTGGGGTTGTTTGCGTGTGGCGCGTTTACCGTTGCCGCAGGGGCAGCTGGCGCTGCAGTCGCACCAGCAGCAGCCGCACCAGCAGCAGGCTCAGGAGGCGGCGCGGCGCAAGCAGCAGGAGGACGCGCGCTCCATCGTGGTGCACGGGCTGTCGCCGCTCGTGACGGAAAAGACGCTCTCGGCGCACTTCAGGTGCGCCGCACGCCGCTGGCACCTCGGCACGCCGCACGCCCCTCGACTGACGGCGGCCCCCCTGCCAGAGCGACTGCTGCACAATCCGAACAACAAGGCAGGCCCTGTGTGACCCCGGCCACGCGCACCACGCGCGCCCTACCCGTCCGCTCGTGCTCTCTTGCCTCACGTCCGTCCTGCTGCTCACACCCTCTGCCCACTCGCCTCGCAGCGTGGCCGGCCCGGTGTCGCGCGTCACGCTGCTGCGCCACCCCGTCACGCGCGCGCCGAGCGGTTCGGCCTTCCTCGAGTTCCTGGCGCCCGATGCGCGCAACAAGGCGCTGGCGCTCACGCAGTCGCTGCTCTTGGGAGAGCCCATCGTCGTGCTGGCCAAGGGCACGCCGGCCGCCGCCGCCATGCTGCGCCAGCCGCAGGCCGTGCCGCTGCTGAATCCCGGCGCGCCGGGCGGCGGCGTGCTCAACCCGGGGGCGCTGATGGGCGGGCCGGGGCCAGGGGGGCCGGCGGGGTTGGGCGGCGGGATGCCGGGGCCGGCGCCGGGCGTGGTGGGCGGGGCCGGGATGCCGAGCATCATGATGCCGGGGATGCTGGGGATGGTGCCGGGCCAGGGGGGGCCGGGCGGGCCTGGGGGAATGGGGGTCCCGCCGCCGATGCACTTGCTGCCGGGCGCGGCGGGGCCGGTCGGGGTCGTGCCGCCGGGGCAGCAGACGCTAGGCCCGCTGTCCTGGTGATCAAACAGCGTATAGAGTAGCGCTATTCGCGGCTGTTGCCGTGCAATCTCGTGCGTGCAAGCTGTTGGCTGGTGCCGCTCTTCGGGCGTGGCGTGGCGCGGGCAACGGGACTTTGGGGTTGTTTGAGACGCGAGCACTCCGTCTCGCCAGAGCTCAGTGCGACATTCACTCGCGATTCGGTGATCACATGTCGATGCGCACTGGCGCTCGCCGCGCGCCGTGGCGCGTGGAGGTCGTCCCGTAGAGTCAAAGTCGCATCAGCAGGAGAGGAGAGCGGAGAGAGAGAGCGCGCAGAAGCACACAAAGAGCAGAAGCAGGACTAAATGACGGAGGCACGGCGACAGTCCCGCGTGAGCTGGGACGGCGACCATGCGCACCACGGCGGGGAGCGCTCCTTCCGCAGCGCCGAGGAGGCGCTGAGCCATGCCACCAAGATGGCAAACCAACACAAGCGGGTGCGTTGCGCTTCTTCTCACAACCCCGGCCACCTCCCTGCCCGTCATGGCAGCTGCGCAGGCGCGCTCAGACCGTGCCCGTCCCGCCGACGCGCAGGTGAATGTGGAGCAGCTGCTGCACGGGCGCAGCGCCAACCCGGCCCAGCATCAGCCCGTCACGGTGGACCTCGTCCTCGGAGACTCGCCGGCCAAAGCCGGGCGCATCAAGTTTGCGCTGCACAGGTACGTCCGACCTCCCTGCCCTCACGTCCCACGCCTCCCATCGCAAGCGGCCCTCACTCGTAAGTGTGCTGCCACTGTGGCTCAACTTGTGTTTTGCTGCGCAGCAAGGACTGGCGCCCGAAGATCCCAGGCCGCACGCCGTCGTCCTCTGGCTCGGAGGACGACCCCGACCTCACCAGCCGCAACCCGCTCGTGCGCCAGGCCTCCCTGCGCCTGCTGGCCTCCAGCGGCTCCTTTGGCGCGGCAGCAGCTCCACGGGCGAGGGCCTGATCGGCGGCGAGGCAGGCGCGGAGCACCCGCGGGGCCAGGCGGCGGCGGGCGAAGAGGCCGAGGCGCGCGGCGTGGCCGGCGCCGTGGCGGCGGGGGAGGGCGGAGGCGAGGGCGCAGAGGTGCCGAACCCGTTCAAGGAGCACCAGCAGCAGGTGCTGATGGGCGGCGTGCGGCGCACGCAGTCGCATCTGGAGCACAACGCGCGGCCGTCGCTCGCAGGTGCGGCGCAATGCGCATCACGCCGCCGCCCATTGCGCCACGCCACATCTTTGGCACAACGACACCAACAACTTGTGCCGTTTGTGCGAGTGCGTGCAGACGGCGCGCTGCTGCAGCTGTGGAGCATGGACTGCGAGGACGCCCTCAAGGCTGCCTCCGCACGCTCGGCCAGCCGCCGCCCGCCAAAGCCCCCCGACGCGCGCCGCCGCAGCCTGCAGTCGGGCCACGTGCACTTTGCCGAGCAGCAGCAGCAGCCCGGCGGCAGCCCTGCCGCGCCAAAGACAGCGGCCGCAGGCTCGCTCGACGGCAGCGAGGCCTCGTCCTCCTCCGCAGGCGGAGACCGCCGCGACGGCGCCCGCGCCCGCCAGGGCAAGGCGGCGCCGCCCGAGGTGGCAGCTTTGCTTCGCCGCAAGTCGGCTGACGCGGCGCATGCCTGGGGCCGCCCGGCGCACGCGGTCCGGTCTGTGGACCAGCATGGGGTGGAGCGCTCGGCCCGCTCGCACGGCGGTCACGCGTCCGGACCGCAGACGCCGCTCGAGGCGCCGTCGGTGGCGCGGCGGCACAGCGGCAGCGGCCGCCCGCTGGTGCCCACGCCGCTGGGCGCGGCGGCGGCAGCGAGGCACCCGCAGCCACACCATGGCAGCGATGCGCTGGCGGCGGCGCCGGGCACGGCGGCGCGGCGGCTGTCGTACAGCGCGCGGACCGCCGTCATGGCGGGGTGAGCAGGTTGCTGTGCATTGGCGCCAGCATGTCGCCATAGACAGCTGTTCACCAGGTGCAGAGGTCGAGGAGTCACATGCACCCTGCACGGGCGCAGGTACCTGGATGGAGTGGAGGTGCCCGATGCGTCTGCACTAGAGCTGGACGAGGTCCGCAAGTCCACGGTGCTGCAGCCACCCGCCAGCCGGCAGTCCGACCGCGCCCACGCCGGCCGTCACGAGCCGCACGGCGGGGGCAAGCGTCCCGAGACGCCGCTGGACGCCCTGGCCACCGCCCCGCCCACCTTCCCCGCGCCCTTCCTCATGGGTGCGCCGCCGCCTGCGCCACCCTCTCGCCTTCGTCCTGCTCCCTGCCAGGCGCAAGCGAACCGCTCGACCGCTCGCCGTTCTCCGCCCTGTTGGCACACCCTGGTGGCTGTTTTCTTTGTCCCTGTGTCGCGGCGCAGGGCTGCCGCTGTCGGCGCTGGGCAGCCTCAAGGCGGCACCATCGCTCACCGCCGTGGCCTCGGCGCACATGTGGCACCCGCCCAAGGAAGGGCTCACCCGCTCAGGCCGCCATGCGCAGGCGCACGCGCTGGCCGACGTCATGGGCGTGGCAGCCGAGCGGCGAGACGCCTTTGTGCAGTCCTTCCTGACGCTGGAGCAGGCCGCCGGGGACGAGCCGCCGCCGCCGCTGCCTCCCGGGCCCCGCCACCAGACGCCACCCCACCGCGCGTCCGTCGAGGGCGCCGGCGCGGCGGCCCGGCCCGCACGGAGCCTGACCGGCGGCGTGGACGCCGGCGTGGCGCGGCTGCGGACGTCGCTCAGCCACGGCGGCGGGAGCGGCGGGAACGGCGGCGGCAAGCACGGCGGCGCCGCGGACGCGGGCATCACCGCCGGCGTGCGCGACTTGGCATGGCTCACGGCCGCGACGCAGGGCTCGGAATACCACCGGCCAGAGTTCGGCGGACGCGTGTCAGGGACGAGCGTGGGGGGCGCATCGCCGGCCGCGGCTGGCCGGGCCCTCCACGACCTGCTAGCTCCGTCCCTTTACGCTGCCGCGGGGGGGCGCCGCCTCAGCGGGGAGCCCTCGGCCCACGCGCCGAACGTCGGGCAGCACCCGCACCAGCACCATCAGGTGGTGGTGGGGCACGAGCCGCACGGCGCGCCCGGTCACATGCAGCACCCGCACCCTCCCGACGCGCCGCGCCCTCGCGACATGAGGACGCCAGGTGCGGCACCGCAGGCGGGTGACAATGTCGGTGGCAGCAGTGTGGCGGGGGCGCGGCCGCCCAGCGTGGGGCAGCTCAAGGGCGGCCGGAGCAGAGGCACCGCAGCAGCCACGCGGCTGGGCACGCCTGCGGACGCCATCCGCTCGGCCTGCAAAGCGGCGGCCACGCGCAGCAGCGTTGACCTCGCGCGGACTTCGATTACTAAGGAGTCCGAGTGAAAGAAATTCTTTCACTCGCTCTGCACCTTGGCGCTGAGATGATTGATTGACTGCGCTCGTGTGCATTGAAGGTGGCGCTGCTCCGGAACTCCGTGCACCGTCGGATCTTGCAGTGTTGGTTGATGAGGGAGGTGTACATCGAGCTCTTGAACGCGGAACGACCAACGGTCACGTGGGGGGACAATCGCCGCCACGACTCGCAGCAGCAGAGGCGACGGGTGGCCCCACGCTTGATCTCAAAGCTTCACTAGGTGTCAGTCACGCGAGAAGTCAGTCACAGCGGCGTTGCAAGGGCCACGCCTTCATAGACCTGGAGCTCCCCCCGCGGGTGGGCGGGCTCACGCCCCGCAAAGCACGGGCGCACATGACACCATCCCGTTACCGCCCCCCTCCAAAAGTGGGACATTGGTCCTCACCGCAGCACCCTGCAGAGGCCTGGGAGGTCTGGCAGCGGCTCCCAGTCAGCGCAAGAAAAGGGCACGTGGGAAAACACTGCGCAGGCCAGGGCAACGCCCCGCAGTCTGCATCGGAAACCCGCTCACACAGTGCGCGCTCCTCCCTGCTCTCACATCAGCTCGCTCGACTCGTCGTCAGAGGAAAGACCTCTTGCCAAACGTGTGGCCCCGCCTCCCTCGGAGGTCAGCCCACGCCCGCAGGCCCCCCACAAGACGCCGCGCTGCCACAAGTGAGGCTGCCGGGAGCACCGCCACACTGCCGGCGGCGCCCCGCTTGCTTACATGGCCTCTCTCTCGCGTGAGCGCAGGAGCGCTCAGAACTCGGGCAAGAAGTACCGGTGTGTCAACGCCTGCCCCACCGAGAGGCGGCCCCTGCAACCACGCCACCACCACCACCACCACCACCACCACCACCACCACCATGAGCATCGTGGAGCACGCAGTGTGCGCCAGCGTGCATGCTCCCCGGGCCCACACTGGGTGGGTTCAAGGGTCACCAGCTGTCCTGGCGCCCCAACCCCAGCCCACACCCTGGACCCACCTGTTGAGCGGGTCGCGCTTGCACACGAGCTTCTTGGCCAGGTCCCAGCCGGCGCCGCCGTTGCGGTCCAGCAGCGTGAAGTCGCACTTGAAGCCGCGGTACTCGCGCCACCTGCGCTCGAGCGCGCACGCACGGGGCAGGCAAAGCGCGCGCAGCGTGAGCAACGGCCCCGCATTTGACCGAAGTGTGCTGCTGTGCTGCATCGACCACAGGCAGAGGTGCGGGGTGTGTGCGTTGGCGTGCCGCCAAGGAGCACCGCTGCGCGTCCCAGGCCCAAGGCAGGTGTGGCGCTCACGTGTCGAGGTTGAAGTCGCACTGCTTCATCTCGGCGTTGAACAGCCGGATGTTGGTGGTGGAGCGCAGCTGCGGAACGCTCTGCGCCACACACACACACACAAGGGCGCGCGCGCGCGCCCGCGTCACCTCCCGTCCCACGAGCAAGCACCACCTGAGGCTCGCTCAACGCCAGGAGCGCGGTGGCGCGCCCCTGCCTCACCATCTGCATGAAGAGCACGCCCACGCTGTAGGCGTCAAAGAGGTCTGGCCGCCCGTAGAGCCAGGCAAACGGCGAGAGCGCCGCCGCGACGATGGGCGCCGGCGCGCGGGGGAAGTCTGCGCGACGGGCACAGCGCACACGGCACGCGCGCCGTGGTTCCAGCGTGCTCCGCAGGCTGCTCCGCGCTCCCCTGCCCAGGGCCGTGCTTCCGAGCGCCACGCTCCCCCCCAAAAGGCAGTGCAGGCCGGCGATCGCTTAGGCGCCCCATCCTCTAGATGTAATGGGTTACGCGCCCCCTTCCTGCCCCCCCCCCCCCCCCCACCCCAAAGGCGCACCGCGGGGCATAACGAGCTCCTCTGGCGGCGAATAGCGCGGGTCCAGCATGCCGTACAGCGGGTTGAAGTTGATGCCCGTGCACATGTCCACCGCCGCGCCAAAGTCAATGATCTTGACCTGCGCAGCGTGCGCGGCCGCCACGCAAGTGGCACCTCGCGCGTGAGCCACGGAGCCCGGCCTCTTGGCCTCGCCTGCGCCCAAGCAGCCAAGGTGAGGTCCCGCGCCTCTCCTCCTTCTCTCACCTGCCCGTCGGTGGTGATGAGGAGGTTGTCGGGCCTGCGCACGCAGCGCGAGGTGGCAGGCAGAAGGGGCGCGTGTGCTTCACGCGGTGGGTAAGCACCTCCAGGGCCGCTTCCTGGGGCAGCAGGCAAAGAGGCCTGTCGCCACCCGCGGGTCGGTGACTACGTCCCTCCCTGTGCCTGCCAGCCCCAATCCGCCCGCTGGGCGAGCTCACTTGATGTCGCGGTGCACGATGCCGATGCTGTGGAGGCGCCCCACGCCCGTCAGCACTTGGCGCATGATGGACTTGATCACCTGCGCGCCCCCACAGCGAGGCACCCCGCCAACGGCAAGGGCGTCCCGTCAGCTGGCGGCCAATTTGCCGGTGCTGCTCCCCTCCAGCCTGCCCTGCTGCGCCACGGCACAACGCCAGGCTCCAATCGCCTGCAGGCCTCGCCCCCCAGCCTCGCCCTTGCGCCCGTTGGTTGCTGCCCCTCCACCCAGGCGTGGCATGGCGTGTGGTGCCAGGCCGTGGCACCGCCACGCATGCCAGCGCGTCGCGCACGGTGCCACCCTGGCCGCGGCTCCCCGCCCCCGTGCCCGCGCTCAACCAAGAAGACGCACCAGCGTGTCGCGCTTGTCTGTGGCCATGGTGGAGCTGACCTTGCCCAGCACGTACTCCTCGAGCGAGGCGGGGAACTCGCCCAGCCGCCCGTCCAGCGCGTCGCCCAGCGTGGCGTCGCTCTCAAACTTCCACACCAGCCACTGGCTGCCCGATGTGAAGGCGCCCTCCGACCGGTCTGCAGCCAGCCACGCGCCACCATCACCAGACACCACCATCAGCTGGTCGCTACGCTCCTCCTCCCGACGGCGCCAGGTGGGCGCCCTTGCTGAGGGCCAACGGCCACGGCGGAGCGTGCTGGTGGGCGCGCCCGCTGCCCAAAGCAAAGACTGCGCGTGCCGGTGAGGAGCTGCGCACCGGCGATGAAGTAGCCCAGGTACTGCGCGCAGGACTGGCTCACGATGGGGTTGCGCTTGACCTTTGCGTTCATGTAGCTCTCGACCCGCCCCGACTCGCCGGCGCCCTTGGCCATGGTGCCGCCCTTCTGCAGGAAGTCGCCCCTGCGCCACCAGTGCGCCCCCCACAGCGTGTAAGCGCCCAGCGCCGTGGGTTCCTTGCGCTCCTGTGCGGCGGGCTGCGCGTGAAGGCCTGCAGGGGCGCACCGGATGAGGCTCTTGTCCTGGTTGACGCGCTTGAGCACCACGCGCCGCTTCTTCTGCTCGGGCGTGAGCTGCCCGCGCTGGGAGATGGAGGTGCGCTGCTCCTTGGGCTGCGTGCACGCGTGGCGGGTCGCGAGGGTCGGGAGGATATCCTCGCACGTCGTGCGGCAGCGGCAGGGCCGCCCCGCGGCCCCAACGGCGTGGCAATGGCCCTGGTGGAATCGCGTGGCGTGTCTGAACGCTGCTGATGCCGCAGGGGCCTGGCTGCTGCCACTGCCGCCCCGACAGGTGCGCCACGGCCACACGTGCGGCATCGCCCTCCCGCACGCCGTTCCACTCACGTCAACCTGCACGCCCTCGTAGGTGACGCCAAAGTTGCCGCCTCCCAGCTTGTCGCGCAGCACGAATGAGCCGGGCGAGTACCTGTTCTGCGCCGTGTCCAGGACGGGGCCGGCCAGCCAGTCGAAGACGCCATTGGCCGGCGAGGGGCGCGTCAAGAACGTGTAGTACAGCGCCTGCGGCGTGTAGCGGGGCGCAATTGGGGTGAGGAGGCTCGCGCGCGGGCGTGCGTTGATCAGGCTGGCCCCCGAGCCACAGAAAGCGCCCTCACCCCGAGCCTGGCGACGCCCAGCGCGGTCGGCGCGCCCGCAGCCACGGCGGCAATGTCGCCTCCGATGGTGGCCACCGCGGGCTGCAGGGCCGTGGGCGTGACCGAGGCGATGGAGTCCACCACGCTCTGGACGGAGAGCGCCACCTCAGCCAGCAGCGCGCGCGCGGCCGTGTGCCGCCTCCTGCTACACCGATGCAGAGCCGCCGCTGATGGTGCCGCTGATGGGGCGCCGATGAGCACCGATGGCCGGCCCCCACACCGGCCCCCAGGCGCGCTCTGCCTGTTGAGAAGCATCCTCAAGAAGGAAGAGCAGGCTGTGCTCCCTCAGCGCTGGCACACACTGGTGATGGGACTTTTGCACAAGGCTTACTGCGCTGAGGACGCCGCAGAGGTGGGGCGAAAGCGGACGACGGAGCACGCGCAGCGGGTGTTTGAACGCACACAGAAAAGCAGCAGCTGCTGTCTCAGAGAAGAGAGAGAAGAGCAGAGAGAGGGGAGAGAACAGGTCCGAATGCACAGGTCCCCGCACCGATGTGCGTGCGTGTCGTCACGATCCCGTCCCTGACCAGTGTGGTCCTCATCCCGCACGCTGCAGCTGTTGGTTGCCGTCATCATCAAAGTGCCGCCACACCACTGCACCTCACACATCAGTGCACCGTGCTGCGTGGCCCGCGGAACGCCGCTCCTGGCCCCCCACCATCCACCGCTTCCCCGCCACCCCCGCCGCTCTCGCCCCCGGGCACCCCGCTCGCCGTCGCCGCCGCTGACGCCGCCAGCGCCCCCGCCCCGCCCCGCCCCGCCGCCTGCGCGCCGCCGGGCACGCTCACGGACGGCTGCCGGCCCAGCGAGCGCTGCTGCTGCAGCTGCGCCTGCTGCTCCAGGTTCTGCCACATCTGCAGCAGAGGGCTCAGCTTGAAGCCCTGCAGCTCGCGCTGCGCGCGCTTCGCCGGCGGGCCGCCCTCCGCGCCGCCATTGCTCGCAGCGGGGCCGTCACCTGGCCGTGCGGCGCCCGCCGCCGCCGCCGCATCCGCCGCCTGCGAGGCACACACGCGTGCTTGCACACCAGTCGGAAGTCGCACGCCGGCCACGCAGCTGCCAGCGTGCAAGCGCTTAGCAGCGTCGCGCAGTTCAGAGCCGACCCACCTGCCCGTCGCCCGCGGCGCCGGCGCCGTTCTGCCGCCCGCCGCTCGCGCCCCCGGCCTCCAGCAGCGCCCGCTGCTGCTGCTGCTGCCTGATCTGGTAGGGCAGCAGCGGCTTGCTGCCGGCGCGTGGCAGGGCGGCGGACGAGGTGGGCGACAAGGAGGGCGCCGCCTGGAAGCGCTGCAGCTGCTCCTGGAAGCGCCGCCGCTGCGCCAGGCGCCGCTGCCGGTCCAGCTCCAGCCTCGCCGCCTGCGAGAGAGGTCAGGCAATGCGCCGCAGCAGCAAGCGCCAGCGTCTGCTTCGCAGGGCCGCACCAACACGACGCATCGCCGCCCAGTGCTCCTGCTGAGCACTGGTGGTGCAGCGGCCGCCGGCGCTGGCGCCAGGGCGAGCGAGAGGGAGGAGTTGAGGGAGGAACCAGCTCACCTTTGCCCTCCAGGCGGTCTGCAGCACGAGCACCGCCTTCTCGGCCGCCACTGCCCGCAGCACCACCTGCCGGAAGGCCTCACGCAGCCGCGTGCCCCGCCGGCTGCCCCGCCACGCCCGCTGGATGCGCGCCGCCGCCCGGTGCAGCGGCAGCAGCGCCGCCCAGGCACGCCGCTGCGCGCGGCCCCGCCACGCCGCCTGCAGCGCCACCGCCGCCCGGTGCTGCGCCAGCGCGTGCGCGTGCAGCGAGCGCGCCGCCCGCGCCCGCCACGCCGCCTGCAGCAGTGCCGCCGCCGCCTCCCTGCGCGGTGACGCACACGGCAGCGGGTTCACACACAATTTGGGCGCATGGCGTGACCTCTCAAGTGCGCCGGTCCCGAGCCTCTGGGGCGAGGGCAGGAGCTTTCCACGGTCGCGAACCTTTGGTGCTGCACAAAGGCGAGGCGTGCCGCCCTGGCCCGCCACGCCGCCTGCGCCGCCACCACCGCCTCCCTGTCCCGCGCCCACTGCCGCCGCGCCTCCCTCGCCCGCCACGCCGCCTGCAGCGCCGCCGCCGCCCGCTGCTCCCGCAGCCGCTGCGCCTCTAGCCGCGCCAGCGCCGCCCGCGCCAGCCGCTGCAGCGCCACGGCCGCGCAGCGCAGCCGCTGGTAGGCGCGCTGCGCCAGGAAGCGCCGCCACGCCGCCTGCACCGACGTCGCCGCCCGCCCCAGCAGCATGCCCCGCTTGCGCTCCAGCTCCGCCGCCTGCACGACCACAAGTAGAATGTGGCGGAGGCCTGCTGTCAACTCGGCCTGGACCTCCACGAGTAAGGTGCAAACGCCCGCGCCCCCCACCCCAAGAGAACGCACACAAGCGCACAGGAGCAGATCTGCCGCGCGTTCAGCATCGGCAGCGCACCTGCTGCGACTTGAGGAAGAGCTTGGTCTTGCCCAGGTGGAAGCTCCCCACGCCCGCCGCCTCCAGCACCTCCCGCGCAGCTTCCCGCAGCACCTCCACGTCCGCCGCCGCCAGCTGCGACACCAGCTGCGACGACGACGGCGGCGGCCGCTGCTGCTGCTGCTGCTCCTGCGCGCCGAGGACGCTCCCGTTCCCATCGCCGCCGCCGCCCCCCTGCCGCCCTTTCGCTGCTGCCGCTAGGTCGCCCTCGCTGTAGTGGTGCTTCATGGCCCCGTTGGAGGCGGCGGCGGAGGCGGCGCGGACGGCGTTGAGCGCCGCGGGGCGCAGCGCCCAGAACTGCGAGAGGAAGGCCGCGTACGGCTGCTTGTAGGCAAAGCCGGCGCAGCTGATGCGCACCGCCTCCATCACGCCGCCGCACCGCAGCTGCGTCAGTGCGTCTGCGAGCAGTGCACATGAACACAGGCGGGGGCGTGGGGAACGCCACCCGCACCCTGGGGCGGCATGGGGCCGAAGAACCAAACTCCCGACGACTCACAGCGCGCGTCAAAGTCTCCCGGGCGGCTGGCGGCGTTGGGCTTGATGCAGCGCACGTAGTGCGGCTGCATGGCGTGCAGCGTGGCCATCAGCTCGCCCAGCTGCCGCCGGAACTGCGCCGCCACGCTGTCAAACTTGAACGCCGACCCCGCCGCGCCGCCGCCGCCGCTGCGCAGCGCGCCGTTGCCGCTGGGCGCGCGCGGCGCGCCGCCGCCGTTGGGAGGCGGCAGCGGCGGCGTGCCGTTGGCGGTGGCGGCGGCGGGCGCGTGGGCGGTGCCGCCAAACAGCTCGGCGACGAGCGGCGAGGAGGAGGTGGAGAGCAGCGCTCGGTGCTCGGCCACGACGAAGTCCTTGTTCTTGTCCAAGAAGTTGTCCGTCACGTACCGCACTGCACACGCGGTTCGAACTCACGCCACGCACCCAAGGTGGTGTGGTACCGGCGGGGCTGGCAGCTGCCCATGCGGCGGGCCTTCTCCTGCGCCCTGGTGCCCACGGGCAGCGGAGGCAAGGTGTGCTTGCCTGAGCCGGCGTAGTGCTGGATGGCGAAGCCGGTGGGCGGCCGCCGGAGCTTGTCAAAGCGCTTGGAGCCGCTGACGGCTAGCGTGCTGGCGTACTTGTGCGCCAGGTCGTCCGCCGTCGCCTGCGGGCAAAGGTAGTGCCGCGTCCCCAGCAACGGTCTGAGCTGCGCTGCTATGCGCCCGCTTTTCAGTCGTCAGGTTGATTCACAGCCGTCTCCGCCGCGCCGCGCCGTGTCGCGTCGCCAGGTGAGCCAGCGCAAGCAGGGCAGGCAACCCTGGGAGGGGGGCCAAGGCGCACCGTGGGGAACCTGCACTGCTCGTCCAGGAGGTCCAGCAGCCCCATGCGCCCCTCCACCAGGTCCAGCACCTCCTGGTTGTCCACAAACTCAATGTACCGCCAGTCTACGCCCTCGCGCACGTACTCGGCCTGCGTGGCGCGGGACGCGTGGCACACGACGCGCGCTCCACCACGTGCGTTGCGAGAGGGGACCACGCTGCGCCGTGCTCCGCTCTGGGTGTGCGCTGGCGCACAGCGCGCGGTGGGTCGGAGGGAGCGGAGCCGTGCCTCTGCTGCGTCGCGCCGCCAGCAGGGCGTGCAGCAACGCACCTGCTCCCACTTGAACACGTGCTGGTTGAAGTGCTGCTGCAGCTTCTCGTTGGCCAGGTTGATGCACAGCTGCTCCAGGTCGTTCACCTGAAGCGAAAGGAAAAGGGAAAGGAAAGAGCACGCGCAACCGCAAACGAAGGCAAGGCAAGCGACGACGTCGCGGCCAGAGCAACGCTGGTGGGCCGCGGAGTCAGCAAGACACCACCACCAGCACCGCCACCGCTGCCTCACCTCGAAGGACTCGAAGCCGTAAATGTCAAGCAGCCCAATCGTGTGCTGCGCCGCCGGCGCCCCCGCCGGCTCCGCCGCCACGCCGCCCTCCCCCGCCACGCCACCTCTCCCCGCCAAGTGCCCCGAGCTGTGCACCCGCGGCGCCTGCCCCCGCCCCGCCGCCCCACGCGCCCCCTCCCCCTCCTCCTCCTCCTCGTCGCCCGCGCCGTGCCGCCGGCCTTTCCGCCGCCGCCGCAGCGACACGTTGACGCGCGCCACCAGCCAGCCAAACACCCGCGCGTACAGCACCTTGGCCAGCGCCTGCCGCGCCTCGTCGGCGCCGGCCGGCGTCAGCGGCGACGTGATGGGCCCGTCCGTCGTGTGCCGCGTGCGCGTCGCCAGCGATGCCAGCAGCCCTGCCAGCGGCACGCCCAGCAGGCCTGCCGCCGTGGCCAGCGCCCGCCAGCTCGCCGCTTCGGCGGGCAGCGGCGCCTCGGCGGCGGCGGCGGGCGGCAGCCCGGCCGCCTCGAGGAACGACGCCCCGGCGGCGCCGGGCCCGCCGTTGAGGTGCGGGTGCGCCGGGGCGCCGTTGCCGTTGGCGGTGGCGGCGGGGGCCGGCGTTGAGGTGGGGAGGAGGTCTGAGGGGGGTGGAGGGCAGGCGTCGGGGTGGGCCCAGGTGACGTTGCCGAGGTGGAGGATGGCGGAGACGGCGGCAAAGACCTGGGCCTGCTGCTTGGGGGGGATGCCCACGCAGCCCATGGCTTGGCACGTCACCTGTGGCCAAAGGCGCGTGCAGGTTCGGGCGACGCCGAGTTGTTCCCTCGGCGTCATGCGGACGGCTGAGGTGCTGCAGCGAGCATTCGCGCGCCGGCAGGCTGTGGACACTCCCTCAGCGCTCCGCTCGTGGAACACTGCTGCACCGTGCTCCGTGTGATGGCTCCGCGACGACGACCAAAGGCGAACCTCTGCTTCCGATTGATGGCCGCACACCATCGCCCGCCTGCCCGTGGCGAAAGGGGAAGGGAAGATCATGGCGTGCGCACCTGGAACTCGTGCGCGTCGTCCACGTGCGGCAGGCGCACGCACTCGGACTGCCTCAGCAGCGCGTAGTCGGACGCCGCGCCCACGTGCCACGCGCGGCGCTGCTCGGCGCTGGCGCCCGCGCACAGCTGCGCAGCAAGGCCGAGGCCGTGGAGGGGAAGGGCGGAAAGCAACAGCGGCACGCCATGCGCGCTTGAGCTCAAGGGAAGGGAGAGCAAGCACTCGTCCCCCACACACGCGCGATGGGAGGACGGCGGATGGGCCGAGCGCAATGCGCCCTGGCGCAGGACGCCAGCTCGAGCGAGAGAGGGCTGCACAAGGCCACTTCGCGCACCTGGTAAGAGACGTGGAAGCACCTCTCCCCTGGCTCCAGGTGCACCGCTCCCAGCGCGTCAGGCACGCACCTGGTAAAAGGCGTGGAAGGACCTCTCCCCCGGCGCCAGGTGCACCACGCGGCTGCGCTCCAGCAGGTAGGTGCGCACGGCGGCGCCCCTCAGCGCGCCTGACCCGTCAAACTGAATCTCAACATACCTGCGGGCACCACCACCAGCAGCACACGCAGCACCACCACCACAAGCCTGCTCAGCTCTCCTCCAGCCCCAAACCCGTGGACGCCGGCCGCAAGCTCGCCACGCTCTGCCTCTGCCCCGCGCGTGATGCTGCGCCGCGCCGCCGGCGGCGCGCGCCCCCTCACTTGAGCCCGGCGACGCTTTGCCCTTGCCAGGGGCCTGACTCACTTGCCAAAGCGAGAGCTGTTGTCGTTCCTGGACGTCTTGGCGTTGCCAAAGGCCTCGAGCAGCGGGTTAGACTCTAACACCATCTGCTCCACGCTGCCGCCGCCGCCGCCGTCGCCGCCGTTCGTCGCCGCATGCCCGTTTGTGCTGAGCTGCTGCTGCGGCGCGTGGAGGTCGGCGGTGGCGGCGTGGCTGCCCAGGTGCGCCAGGCAGCGCATGATGAGCTTGCAGGTCTCTGTCTTGCCCGCGCCCGACTCGCCTGTGATCTGCAGGCACGCGCGGCAGCAAGCGCCCATTTCGCTCTCGCACCGCGTGCTGATCCCTCGTGGACAGCTGCAGGGCTGAAAACTGCGCACCAGGATGGCCTGCCCCAGGCCGTCCCGGAGCATCTGTTGGTAGGCGCGGGTGGCGGTGCCAAACACGTGCGGCGGCAGCGCCTCGCCCTGCTGCTGCTGCTGCTGCTGACTGGGCGGGGCGTGGGTCGGCTGCCGCGCGTAGCGCTGCATCACGTCGGGCGCCACGAGGTGCGGCAGCGGCCTGTGCGGGTTGATGGCGATGATGATGGAGCCGGTGGCCGTGTAGATGAGGTCGCGCGCGTAGCGGCGCCGCAGGTTGTGCAGCACGCCGGGCTCGTGCAGGTGCGTGAGGCTGGTCATGTCCTACGCACGCCGCGGTGGGGCACGCCGCGCAGCATCGCTGCTCAGCACACGGCCGGCTGGTGAGCACGCCCTAGCGCCCCTGCTCCCCATCACCGCGACGCTTGTGTGCCGGCTGGTGAGCACGCCACGCCCCTGCTCCCCATCACCGCAAGGCTCCTGCGTGGGCTGATGAGCACGCCACGCCCCTGCTGCCGGCGCCCATCACCGCAAGGCTCCAGCGCAGGCTGGTGAGCACGCCGTGCCCCTGCTGCCCATCACCGCGAGGCGACTCGTTTGAATGTCGTGCCGGCTGCCGCACCTCGGCCTCCTCCGCGTTCTGGAGCTCCAGGCCCCCGAGCGCCTGCAGCTCCACGACCGTCGTCTCGCCGTCGAGCTGCACGCGCGTGGAGCTCGCGTCCTCGACCACGCGGGCGCTCCGCCAGTTCCCCTCCTCCTTGGCCAGCCTCACCCACACCGCAGCGCCCGCGTGCACAGCTGCCGCCATCAGGCTGCTGCCTGCTCACGAGCGGCTCCTGCCAACAGCAGCTGAGGCTCACTCCTCTTCACCTCACGGCTGCTTGCGCCCGCGTGCGCACACTCGTGCTCCCATCTAGGTGGGCAGCCAGCTGGTCCAGGAGGAAAAGGAGGCCACACAACCTGCTTGCGGAGCGCGTGTGCAGGCCACTCGCGACGGCCCCCTCCCTGAGCCTGCGCCTGCGCATGGTGTTCCACCGATAGGGCATTCTGTTCTGGCTCGGCAGCGACAGCGGCTGCAGCCCGCAGCAACGCCACGCGCAAGATGCAGCGAAAGACGCGCCCGGAGGCCTTGGCGCTGCCGCAGGAGAAGAAGCAGACCTACATCCTGTGCGTTCTCGCCTCGGGTTGCGTGTGGAGCAGTGTGGGGACGTCTAGCTCGCAGGGCAGCTCGCAGAGCGCGTGTGCTGAAGAGCCGCGCGCGTGGCACTGGCGCCAATGCGGCTCCACCTCGTTGCTGCCTCGTCTCTTTGCGCTTGAACACCGCGCAGCACCAACTCGGGCAAGTTCACCGAGGGCGACCTCACCATCAGCAAGCAAGGCCTGCAAATCAGCCAGTCGCCAAGCAGCACGCGCCCGAGCTCGGCGACATCCGAGAACGACAGAAACAACCCTGCCAGCGCCAGCAGGGTGCGCACAGAGGTCTCAAGCAGCACGCGTGCGGCTGTTTTGTGCAGCAGCGCCTCTGTGCAGCTCATCCTTGGGGGCGGGGGCCTTGAGGGGTGGGGCGCGTCGAGACGCTTGCGTGCGCCCCGGTGCGTGCACGCGTCCCCGCAGAGCGGGGATGAGGCAGCCAGCACCAGCGGCCAGCAGGAGCTGGCGCTGGACGACCTGGAGGACCTGGGCATCATAGGCAGCGGCAGCAGCGGCGTGGCCAAAAAGGTGCGGCACCGGCCGACCGACAAGCTGCTCGTGCTCAAGGTCATCCAGTTCGACGTCAGCTCGGACGTCATCCGCAAACAGGCAAGTACACATTGGCAGCAATGTGCCGGGAGGGGCGGCTGCGCACCAGGGCGCTCTGCACCCTGCGTCGGGGCCAATGGGGCGCAACACGTTTCTCAGCCTGCTTGCGTCCGCCTGGCGGCGGCGGCGTGGGTCCTGCTGGCCACCCGCAGGTGACGACCGAGCTGCGCACGCTGTACGGTGCCAGCAACCGCAACATCGTGCGGTACCACCAGGCCTTTTTCGACAACGGCGCCATCACCATTGTGATGGAGTACTGCGACGGGGGCAGCCTGGCCGACGTGCTGCGCGCCATGGGCAAGACGCGGCCGGGGCAGCCGCTGCCCGAGCGCTTCGTGGCCGAGATTGCCCGGCAGGTCAGTCGTGGTGTGCGGGCGTGGGCGCGCGAGGGACTGGGCGGGCGCTCGCGTGAGGTGTGTGGGAGGGCGCCGCAGCCGCTGGGCGCAGCCGTGCTTGAGCGGTGGAGCGTGGCCCATCTTGTTGCATGTGGCGCTCTCGTGACTGTGGGCAGCTGACCCGTTTCTGCGTGCTGGTGGTGCTGGTGCGCGCCTTATCAGCTGGGACGGCTGTTCGGGGCGAAGAGCACAGGATGACGAGCGATTTTTCCGTGCCGGCGTGCGCAGATGGTGGCGGGGCTGCTGTACCTTCACAAGGAGCTGCACGTGGTGCACCGCGACATCAAGGTGCGGCACCTACACGTGTGGTTCTCCCTTGAAGCCTGCTCCAGCACCGCCACTCCGCAAGAGAACAGAGAGATGCGCCTCGCCATGCCGCCGGTCGCCGCCTTGCACCGGGCGCCTGCTGACCTCGCCGTCTCGTGCGCACTTGCGACGTGGCCGCAGCCGAGCAACCTGCTGCTGACCAGCAAGGGCGACCTCAAGATCAGCGACTTTGGCGTGAGCGGGCAGCTGACCAGCAGTGTGTCCAACTGCCTCAGCTGGGTGGGCACCGTCACCTACATGTCGCCCGAGCGCATCCGCGGCGACGAGTACTCTTACGACAGCGACGTGTGGAGCATGGGGCTCACGCTGGTCGAGTGCGCGCTGGGGAGGTACCCCTACCCGCCCGCCGGTGAGGAGGAGGGAGCTTCCTGAGGGCGGACGGGGG
>VFQP010001927.1_pt1 | contig 25014 bp, 20 predicted proteins | sample 3512351 | NCBI WGS metagenome assembly VFQP01 (sample SAMN10412372, study PRJNA504923) | tailings metagenome | isolation source: Relicate 1 Philex TSF1 revegetated site | place: Philippines: Tuba, Benguet | collected 2017-08-29
CATGTTAATAATAACTTATAACGGTATGCATACGATGCCCGGAGATATTTGGTAAATTACGTAAACCTTTAATCGTATGCGTTGGAGAAAATTCAATGGCGAGCACATTCAGTTGCCCATTAAGGAGGCAGTTGCTGAAGCCATAACCAGGGAAACCGCAAATGGCACAAAACTGAAAGTATGTATTGGCACCGACAGTCAGGTAAAGGGAGACGACACGGAGTTTGCCACCGTGATTGTTTTTCTGAGGGAGCACAATGGTGGATTCATGTATATCCACAATGAAAAGACCAAGCAAAAGTACCACATCAAAGAAAGGATGCTGGTAGAAGTGGCCAAGAGTATTGAAGTGGCGTATGAGCTTTGTGATCTGTTCATTGAGCACCATGTTGATATGGAAGTTCATGCCGATATCAATACCAATCCTCAGTTCAGGAGTAATGATGCTTTACGGGAAGCCATGGGCTATATTCTGGGGATGGGCTTTGCTTTTAAAGCCAAGCCGGAAGCCTTTGCCAGTAGCTGCTGTGCCGATAAGGTAGTGAACTGAATCTGAAACGATAGGTCTTCTCTAAACACCTGTTGCGATGGGTGAGGGGCTTTGTCACCCCAATGCATAATACTACCCCTGGTCATTCTCTTCAATAAAGGCCAATAGTTCATCTCTTCCGATCTTCTTCTCTGCACTCGTTACAAAATACCTGGGAAGGAATTGACGAAAGGCCAATAGCGCATCTGAAAAGGCCTTGATATTACGTTGTACAACACCAGGTTTTTCTTTGTCTGTTTTAGTAAATACCACACTGAATGGCACGCCCCATTTATCGAGGTCTTGAATAAATGAAAGATCATTCTTCTGTGGCTCATGCCTACTGTCTACCAAAACGAATACCTGTGAGAGATTGGTTCTTTTACGGAAATAGTTTTCAATCATCTGCTCCCATTTCCTTCTTTCCGATTGTGAGCGTTTTGCATAGCCATAACCCGGAAGATCAACAATATACCATTGTTCTTTCTGTCCTTTTTGTCCGCTGCCACTCTCAATCAGAAAGTGATTGATCATTTGTGTTTTTCCGGGGGTAGCAGAGGTTTTGGCCAAACTACGTTGTCCGGTTACCATATTAATGAGCGATGATTTGCCCACATTACTGCGGCCAATGAATGCATATTCCGGCTTGTCGGGCTTGGGGCATTTATCGTACGAGGGACTTGATATTAAGTAAGCAGCTTTGTGGATTACCATACTGCAAAGTAAATGAAATCTCTGCGAATGGGGTATAAAGAGGGGGCTGCTAGACAACAGCCCCCGATTATTGAATGAGAAATAAGAGACAAACTTTAGAAATTCACCCGAACACTCGCTATCAGCTGACTACCCGCAGCTACCACACCAGAAGAATAGGCGCGGTAACGTTGATTGGTCATATTGTCCCATCCTAGTTGTGCACTAACATGGTCATTTACTTTGTAGGAGGTTTTGATGCCTACTGAATACCAGGCGGGGCAATAAGGCCTGCCATTGGCATCGGTAGCATAGATGAAGGTTTTGGATTGTTCACTAGGAGCCAGGTTGGCATTGGAGATCTCACTATTGTATTCAAGAGATAACTGCGCAATGAATCTTCCTTTTTCATAAGCGATCTGTGTGCTTCCGAAGAAAGGGGGTGCATGTCGTAATGGTACCTGTATATTACGGGTATCATCCGTTTCCTTACCATGTATATAATTGATCTTGGCGCTCCAGCTAAGGGAAGGCTGAATAAATACCTGCCAACCTGTTTGTATGCCCCATACACGTGCTGTAGCCACATTCTGAATTGCTTCTACGCGGCTGCGCACACCATCGTATACAATCGAATCCTGGCCATTGAATTGAAATGGCCGGCGGGTAAGGGCATTATTCAACCAGGTATGGAAGATGTTGAAATAAAAATTGAATTGACGGCTACGCTCATACTGGATACCCCATTCTGCATTCCAGGCATATTCCGGCTTGAGGTTTACATTCGGTACCACCACTGTTCCCGGTGCGCTTTCAAATACCTTCCCCACATCATCAATATTGGGCATTCTGAAACCGGTTGAAACTACCGCATTCATTTGCCATCCTTCTGCGAAGCGATATACCAAACCTGAGCTGGCAGTAAGGTTACCTGCATTCAGTGAGGTATTGGTGAAGGGGAATTTAAAGAAGCTGGTATCGAATGTAGCTTTCAATGAGCTATGGTTATAGCGCATGCCAGCAGTGAAGGTAAGTTGCTTGCTCAGGTTGTTTTTGTAGCTGGCATACAATGCCAGTGAGTTCCAGGTAGAACCATCAGGATATCGGGTAGCTACAGGTGTAACAGTATTGGTACTGATATTTTGGTTGATACCTGTAGAACCAACATGGTTGTACACGAATTCAGCACCATAAAAAAGATCCTGTTTCGCATTGATATTCTTTTGCAGATCGAGGTTTACGGCAGTGGCCAGTACCTCTTCTGTTTGTGTACGTCGGTTATTGTTGGCTCTTCTTCTGTCAATTCTGCTCTCCTCATAGTCTTGCAAAGAAAGGGTCATGCGTAACTGATCATAGAAGCTATTTTTTGCTTTGTGCTGTAGTTGCAGGCTGTGCATGATCCATTTTTGCGGGCCATAGTTCCATTCTGCAAATCGTAAAGCACCACTGGCGGTTTCAATCAACCTGTCGTAGCGCGGAATATTGGAAGTGGTAGAATAATGGAAAGCATATTCCATATCCCAATTTTCCGAGGGTTTGTACCGCAGTTTACTGATTAGGTTATATTGTTTGTAACCTGTAAATTTTTGTACTCTTGGATCTGTGTTGGTGGTGATTACATCTGCATTATTAATGCGTTCAACATATTGCGGGCGCAGGTAGCTATCGGGGCCACCATTCTTACCCATTTTCAGATCCCCGAAATCACTGTAGGTAAAGCTATTCAGCCAGGCCAGTTTTTTACCACCCAAGTTCAGATCGGCATGAATGGTTTTTTCATTATTGGCACTTGCATAACGGGTAGTGGCGCTACCATTCACCAGCATTCGTTTTCCATTAGAAAATTTAGGGCGGAGTGTATGGAAATCCATCACGCCGCCAATGGCATCGCTACCATAAATGATAGAGCCTGGTCCAAAGATTACTTCTGCATCTTCCAGTGCCAGTGGATCAAGTGATATTACATTCTGGAGGTTACCGCTTCTGTAGATAGCATTGTTCATACGAACGCCATCAACAACAATCAGTACCCTGTTGGTTGCAAAACCCCTGATCATGGGACTTCCGCCACCCTGCTGGCTTTTTTGAATAAACACCTCGCCAGTGGCACCTAATACATCGGCCATGGTTTGCGGGTTGCGGAGGCGGTTTTGTTTCAGGTTTACTTTGGTGATCCTGTTGGGTATCTCATTGAGTTTTTGTTCCCATTTATTATACGACACAACTACTTCCGATAGTTCATGAATAGAAGAAGTATCGCGGGCTTGCTGTGCAGTAGCAGCACCCACGGTAAGTAGGCAGCCTGTTATATATAAACAGGCACTGATTTTCGTCATTTCTTGTTCAATTGATGTAAGTGAGAATTGGTTGCATCACTAAATTGCACGCATAGCCAAACAGGTGTGAACACCAGGGTTCACCCATGACATGGAGTAGTATTTAGTGATCATATACTGAGAAAAATAAAATGTGCTTCTCTTTTGTGCAGAATAGCATGTTCAATGCCTGCATGATCTGCAAACAGAGTTACAATCAACAGTCATCGAAGCTGCTATGCACAAAAGAGAAATTCAACGTGTAGTTAGATACACTTGGGTGGGGGATATAGTATGCCCGGTTCAAATTGGGCGATCAAATTAACATAGGATTGATTCCACTTAACATCAATGATCCGATAGTCCATATCGGGTAATGATGAAACAGGATGTTCGCAGTTGATACAGCAAAAAGCTCCGGCGAGTAATAGTGGGATGTCTTTTTGTGAATGGGTGGCAGCATCCATCTGGCGATGTAATTCCTGCTCCTGGTGATCAAAGAGACCTTTTACCAGGTACATGCCATCCGGTTGAAGCTCAATGGAGCTTACGTCGAATAGCACGCCATCTACCAATATTTCCTTGTCGGCTTCATACCAATGTAATTGTTGTATACGAATGGTACTTAATTCTTTTTGTTTGAATGCCTTTTTCACAGCTGCACGAATGCTATGTTGTTGCATATGGAACAGCACAACACTCATTAGTGGAAATATCACCAATGACAAGAGGAATACAGCTATGCCTTTACGGAGGCGTTTCACATCATTTATTTTTTTCTCACCAAACTATCGATTGGATAATGTGCTTTCATTGTATCCATAACACTTTGAGCCCAACTCGTTAACACAACACGTTCTTCAGTGCTGAGTTTTGCGTCTTTATGAACCCAGGTATAGGAATCCAGAGGCATTTCTTTTTCTTTCACCTGCTCAATCACTTCTTCCAGTTTATGGAACTGCTTGCGAAGACTGTAAGTAGTGAACTCATCAAAGTTCAGGTGTTTCTTCCCGTCTTGCACATGTTTGTTCAACCACCAGTTTACAGGCTGTATGGCAGCATACCAGGGGTATACTGTATTATTGGTATGGCAATCATTACAGGCTTTAACCAGAATGGTGTTTGCCTGATCGGGTATGGCATACAGGTTACTGATATGTTTTGACCGATCGGCCGACACATTTTTTTCTGGGCGAAAGAACTGAATGACAATGAATGCCACCAATAGTATCCAAAGGATTTTCCGGAGCATTGGCGATGATTTAAAGGTTAATGATGCCCTTAAATTAACACATTTCCAGTCATTTCCCTGGGAATATTGATACCCATGACCGTTAAGATCGTGGGAGCGAGGTCGCCCAGCTTGCCAGCTTTGATACTGCCGTTCCATTCCTTATCAATGATAAAGAATGGAACGGGGTTGAGTGTATGCGCTGTATTCGGGCTGCCATCTTCATTAATCATAAAGTCGGCATTACCATGATCGGCTGTGAGGAAGATGGTATAGCCATGTGCCAGACCAGCGGTTACAATCCTCTGTACGCAATGATCTACCGTTTCTGCTGCTTTCATGGCCGCACTGAATACGCCGGTATGTCCAACCATGTCGGTATTGGCAAAATTGAGGCATACAAAATCTGCTTCTTCCTTCTCAATCTCAGGTATTAATAAATCTGTGATTTCATTAGCGCTCATTTCAGGTTGCAGGTCATACGTAGCTACTTTGGGTGAAGGCACCATGATCCTTGATTCACCATTGAAAGGTTGTTCTCTGCCGCCACTAAAGAAGAAGGTCACATGCGGGTACTTTTCTGTTTCAGCAATACGGATTTGTTTTTTGCCATTGGCTTCCAGTACTTCTCCGAGGGTATTGACCAGGTTATCATTTTCGAAGATCACGTGTACCTGCTTAAACTGCTGGTCATATCGGGTCATGGTGGTATAGTGCAGTTGCAGCGGCGTCATGCCTTGTTCCGGAATAGCTTGCTGGGTCAGCACTTCGGTGATTTCACGGCAGCGATCTGTGCGGAAGTTAAAGCAGATTACGGCATCATGCTCCTGAATGGCTGCAATGGGCTCTCCTTGTGCATCTGTAATAACAGTGGGCAGCAAAAACTCATCGGTAATATTATTAGCATAAGCTGTACTAATGGCTTCGGTAGCAGATGCAGCTCTGGGTCCTTCATTTTTTACCAAACAATCATAGGCCAGTTTAACTCTTTCCCAGCGTTTATCGCGGTCCATGGCATAGTAGCGACCACTTACGGTAGCAATACGGCCAACACTGGCCGCAAGGTGTTGTTCCAGTGAAGTGATGAAGCCAAGTCCGCTCTTTGGATCAGTATCCCTACCATCTGTAAATGCATGGATGAATACCTTTTCCACCCCGGCATCCTTACAAAGTGTGCAAATAGCTTTGATGTGTTCAATATGTGAGTGAACGCCACCATCACTAACCAGCCCCATTAAATGCAAGGCCTTATTATTGGAACGGGCATAGTCAATCGCCGCCAGAAATTGTGGGTTTGAAGCCAGTTCTCCGGTACGGATGGCCACATTGATCCTTTGTAATTCCTGGTATACGATCCTGCCAGCACCCAGGTTTAAATGTCCTACCTCACTATTACCCATTTGTCCGTCGGGCAACCCTACATCCTCACCACAGGTAATCAGGGTAGTATGGGGGTATTGTGCGTACAATCCTTTCACAAAGGGCGTATTTGCCTGTTGTATGGCATCGGAAGCGGCGTTTTTTCCTAGTCCCCATCCATCCATGATGACCAGCATGACTTTTTTGCTCATATGTTAAAATGATAAAGGTTATTAATTGCTGATTTGATAGTAACTTTAACGAAATCTGCGTTATACCCCAAAGTTGGCATGTTTTTCGCAAAATAAAGGGTGAATACAAAATTAAGTGTATGAAAACGTTTCTAATGACCACCTGTTTGGCTATCCTGTTCTCGTCATTTGCGGTGCAGGGACCCACCGAACCTATTGTTCGCTCATTGCAGAGTGCCAATGTTGAGCAGGTAGCACAGCATTTTGATGATTATATTGACCTTAAGCTCCTGGATAAGGATGAGGTGAAGAATATGGGTAAGAACCAGGCGGGCATTGCGCTGAAGAATTTCTTCAATGAAAATGGGGTGAAAGGATTTGAAAAAACTTCAGAAAGGGAAATCGGTAATACAATGTATATGGCCGGTAAACTCCTGAATAATGCCAAGGGCTTTAATATTACGGTGCTGATGCGTCAAAAAGCCGGGCAATACCAGATCATCACGATTCGTATAAGCTAAGTATAAGAACAAATTGTAAAAGGGAATTGAAGGCTGCTCAGGCAGCCTTTTTTCGTGGTTGGAAGGGCTAAAGCAGTAGTTTTGTAATATGAGTTCATTCAATAGTGCATTGACAGATTTGGTGAATGCTGCCCTGCAGGAAGATATTGGCCATGGTGATCATTCAACACTCAGTTGTATTCCTGCTGGCAAGCGGGGAAAAGCCGTTCTTAAGATCAAACAGGAGGGCATACTGGCAGGCGTAGATGTGGCTGCTGCCATCTTCCGCATGCGGGATGCATCAGCAATCTTCACCCCTTATAAAAAGGACGGTGAGGCCATGAAGCCGGGTGAAATCGCTTTCGAAGTGCAGTCCGATATTCATACCATTCTGTCTTGTGAACGCCTGGTTTTGAATTGTATGCAAAGAATGAGTGGCATTGCAACCCTTACCCATAAATACACTCAGCTCCTTAGCGGATATCATACCCGTGTGCTCGATACCCGCAAAACAACACCCAATTTCCGGCTATTGGAAAAGGAGGCCGTTCGTATTGGAGGAGGCGTTAATCACCGTTTCGGACTTTATGATATGATCATGCTCAAGGATAATCATATTGATTATGCCGGTGGGTTGGAGCCTGCCATCCAAAAAGCATGGGACTATGTGCAAACACATCCTAACCCGGAAACAGGAAAGCCCCTACTCATCGAAGTAGAGACAAGGAGCCTGGAAGATGTGACCACCGTATGTGAGATTGGTAAGGGAAAAGTGCACCGGATTATGCTGGATAATTTTACACCCGAACAGGTAGCCGAGGCCCTGGTAATCATTAATCGCCAATTTGAAACAGAAGCCAGTGGTGGCATCAACCTCGAAACGATTCAAAGCTATGCCGCAACCGGGGTGGATTATGTTAGCGTTGGCGGACTCATTCATCAGGCTCAAAGCCTGGACCTGAGCCTGAAGGCGGTGATCATTGACTGAAAATGAAATATGCCTTGCTTGAAAATAGGGGGATTTAACTTATCTTGTCAATAGTTCTAAACCCCGCCTGTTATAACAGGTTGTACTATACCCCCTTGATGAAACAACGAGCGCAACTATTTATTGGCTGTTTGCTATGCTGTGCTACAGCAGCAATCGCACAGTCAAAACGAGCAGACTCCCTGACTGCCCTTTTACAACAAAATGCGCCCGATACACTTCGTATAAAAAGATTGAATTGGCTGTCCGAAGAGTTGTCTGATAAACTTGCAGATAGCTCTTTACAGTGTGCCATGCGCGCGCTTGATTTATCTAAAAGAGTTGGTTATGTTTCCGGTATTGGCACATCTTTAAATAATATTGGATGGGCATATTACAGAAAGGGTGATTTTTCAAAAGGTTTCGATTATTCTTTGCAGGGCTTACGCATCAATGATTCTATCGGAATATTACCGCAACTCGCTGTATCCTACAGAAATATAGGTGCCATCTTTAATTCGCAGGCCAAATACAAGGAATCGATCGAGTATTTTCATCGGGAACTGAATATTTACCGGCAGTTGAATAATAAAGAGGCTATTGGCAGATGTTTGAATAATATTGCCTTCACCTCACACCTCGGGCAATTTCGTGATTCTGCCCTTGTTTATGGGTATGCAGCACTTGAGCACAGTACCAGACTCAATGCTAAATACCTAATGTCATTTGCCTTGCGAACATTAGGAGATATCTATTTTAAGGATGGCGACATCAATAGATCTATTGAGTATTTTACCGCCTCAGCCGCTGCCGCCAGAGAAACCAATAGCAACTTCATTATTGAAACAGCGCTCTATCGACTGGGTAAGGCTTATCAGGCAAAAAAAGAATGGAAAAAAACGATTCCAATCTTTGAAGAAGCCATTGCCGTAGCAGGTAAACTTGGCGCAAAAAGTGAGCAGGCTACCATTTATCGGTTGGTCGCCATTTCCTATGATAAAATCGGAGATCATGCCAATGCCTACAAGGCTGAAGCTGCATCAGCAAGATTGAATGATACTTTATATGAAGAAAGGAATAGGACAAGATTTGCACAGATGCAGGTGCAGTTTGATACAGAGAAAAAGCAATCTGAAATTAACCTGTTAAAAAAAGAGGATCAATTACAGGACCAGAAGATAAGGGAGCAAAGATTGTATACACTGTTGTTACTGGTGGTCATGGGATTACTGATAGCATTGTGGTTGATCGCCTGGCGAAGAAATCAGTATAAGCAGTTGCTCAATGAACAATTGCGCCTGCAAAAGCTTGCCTTGGAAGAAGCTTCTTTTCAAAAAGATAAAATCTTTTCCATCCTCTCTCATGACTTGCGCTTACCGATTGCATCGCTTACGACTGTATTAAATATTGTGGAGAAACAGGGTATGTCGGAAGATGCATTCTCTAAGATCAAGGCAGCTTTGTATAAACAAATTGGCGCCTTGAACCTTACCCTCGATAACCTGCTCTTATGGTCGCGCAACCAGATGGAAGGAGTAGCGAATATTCAGCCGGAGAGAATCAATTTGCATGACATCATTGCACAAAACATACATGTATTATTGGGGGCTGCCGGACAAAAAAAGATTCTGCTGAATAATGAAACCCCGGCATTATTGTTTGCCTGGGCAGATGCACAACATATTGATATAGTTATCCGTAACCTTTTATTAAATGCATTGAAGTTTACACCAGAAGGTGGGTATGTAAATATTAGTTCTGCCGAAATCGATCAGGAGCTCACTATCCGTGTTACTGACACGGGTGTGGGCATGACGGAAGAGCAGATGGGTAAATTATTCCGCATCAATACCCACTTCACTACGGTAGGAACCCGCAACGAGAAAGGTGCTGGTCTTGGCTTATTATTGTGCAAGGAATTCGTAGAAGCCAATGGCGGAAAACTATTGGTAAGCAGTGAGCCGGGTAATGGTTCCACCTTTTCATTTACTTTGCCAAAAAAAGATCATGGGGAAAAAGAGTCAGTCTGATAAACATGGATTTGTATTCAGTACCGATCCTAACTTTCAATTTGAACCTGAACAACAGGAGGAACAGGATACACTCCCTGCTGCACAGCAGGTATTACGGGTGCGTTTGGATACCAAACAAAGGGGGGGCAAGGCTGTAACCCTGATCACGGGCTTTATTGGTAAGGAGGCAGATCTTGAAGTATTGGGTAAGCAATTAAAGAACCATTGTGGTACCGGAGGTAGTGTTAAAGACGGAGAAGCGCTGGTACAGGGCGACCAACGTGATAAAGTACTTCAATGGTTGCTGAAGAATGGGTATAAGCAAACCAAGAAAGTAGGATAAATATCTTCTATCCCTCAAACGCATGTTTTCGGTGTGAACCATCGCAATAAGGCTTCTTTTCCGAATGACCACAACGGCAAAGGGCTGTAATGCCAGTCCGATCCTCAGTTTCTCCATTGCTATGTGTGATGGTACAACTGGTATGAATAATGATCGGCCCATTGGGTTTGATTTCTACCTTACTAATCTGCCCTTCCATGCCCTTCATCTCTTTTTCCGGATGATCCTGAACAGTATCTTCTGTTGCTTCATGCGTAAAAAAGCTAAGCGCACCACTCGGACATTTTTTAATCTGCGCAATGATGGTGTCGGTATCGCTGCCTGCCATATTCACCCAGGGACGTTTAGCCGGGTCAAAAACCGCTCTTAATTCTGACCAGCAAATTTTACTGTGGATGCATTGATCGGGTTTCCAAACAACAGTGATATCGTTATTCTTATACTTGATGGTATTCAGGGGCATGTGATAAGGTTGAGGATACTATTGGTGTAACACACAATTACTTAAAAAGATACGATTTTTCATCGGGATTACCAAACATATCCGGTAGCATCGGTTCCTGTATGGCCTGTACGGTTGTCGGGAAGGATCAATAATCGATTTCCAGCTTTAATTTATCACGTAGTTCGCGAAGGAGCGGAAACTGTTCAGCTATACGTTCGAACTTCTGCTTACTGTTTAGGCGCATGTGAATAGGGACTTCTTCCTGTTCGCCGGCATCTACGAGTATGGTAAATGTGATGGCCCTGTTATTGAAGTAATTGTGCAGGTGGTCGAGCAACATCATCCTTTCCTGTTCTACAAATTTTTGTGCCGTCAATGCCGGAACGGTTACGGTGAAGCGCAGGTCATCATCTACCTGTAGTACAGCCATCCGGAAAGTACCTACAGTTGATGGTTTTTGTTGTTTTTCCAGAATAGCGGTATAGGCATCCCAGCATTCCCTTAGTTTTTGGGGTGTAAGAGATTCAGCTTCTTTTACTTCTTCAATGGCATATTGATCACCCACCTTTTCACGCAGTGCATCTAGCAATGATCGCTTGGGACCATTGGATGCGGGCTTTGGTGCTACTGGTTTTGGAGTGGCAACTGCTGCGGGTGCAGGCGCTGTGGTAATGGGTTGTTTTTTCTCTTCGATATACAGCTTGGAGCCTGAGGGGCTAGCTGTACTGGTATTGGTTGTGGTAACTGGCGCAGCAGTATTCGTGGCAGGCTTCACTTGAATGGAAGGTACTGGCCTTGCCCGGAATGCTATGGGGCCATCAATCCGTTTTTTTTTTACGAGTTGCCCCTGGTCAACTGATAATTCAATAGCCTGTTGCAGGAAATTCAGTTTGATGAGTGCGAGTTCAACATGCAGTTTTTTATTCCTGGCCATTTTGAACTGAATCTCTGCTTCATTCAGGATATTGAGGGCGCTCACCAGGTAGGCAGTAGAAACGGATGCTGCAGTTTCTATATATTTCTGTTGCAATCCTTCTACCACATCTAGTAAACTGGCCGATTTAGGATCCTTGCAAACCAACAGGTTTCTAATGAATTCAGCAAATCCATTCAATACCATATCACCTTCAAAACCCTTACGGTTGATTTCATCATACAATAGCATGGCGGCTGCCATATCCTGCTGCACTAATGAGCTCTGGAGCTTGAAATAATAATCCTCATCGAGGATATTCAGGTGTTCGAGTGTATTCTGATAGGTGAGTGTGCCATTGGTAAAGCTTACGATCTTATCCAGAATACTCAGAGAATCACGCATGCAGCCTTCACTTTTCTGGGCAATGACTTGCAATGCAGCTTTATCTGCCTGAATAGATTCTTTTTCGGCTATTTCCATCAGGTGTTCTACTGTATCCTGATTGGTGATCCGTTTAAAATCGAAGATCTGACATCGACTTAAAATCGTTGGCAGAATCTTATGTTTTTCGGTAGTAGCCAGGATGAAGATGGCATGGGTAGGGGGCTCTTCCAGGGTTTTGAGGAATGCATTGAATGCACTGGAAGAGAGCATGTGTACCTCATCCACGATATATACCTTATAGGTACCAGCCTGTGGTGCAAATCGAACCTGTTCTACCAGTGTTCGGATATCTTCTACGGAGTTATTGCTGGCAGCATCCAGTTCATGGATATTCAGTGAAGTGCCGGCATCGAATGAAACGCAGCTATGACAGGTATTACAAGCTTCGCCTTCTGCTGTTTGGTTGGTACAGTTGATGGTTTTTGCCAGAATACGGGCACAAGTGGTTTTACCTACACCCCTGGGACCGCAAAACAGAAATGCATGCGCCAGTTGCTGGTTTTTAATGGCATTCTTCAGTGTGGTGGTGATATGGGATTGCCCCACCACAGTATTAAAATTCTGTGGTCTGTACTTACGCGCTGAAACAATGAATTTATTCTCCATATCGAGCCTGCAATATACAGATTAGCCCAAAGACAAGGGCCTGACTGCTGCGATTAAATACAGGAATGTGCACAAATTTTAACTGGCTAGAGCCAATACCGTAAGCCTATGAATTGTACTCCATAACCGGATGTCGTTCGAAAGTCCTGTTGGCATTGAACAAATATCGGAAAGTGATCATGCGACGACTTGGTACTGCACCAAGGCTTTTGTAGATATTGATCATTTTAGGATTCCAATCGCCGGCCCATCCCATCTCATATTCTTTATACCATCCCTTATGCTGAATGAGGAGTGCGCTTTCATAGATCATAAAGCTATCGATACCCAGAGCCTGGTATTTAGGAACAACCCCAAAGGCCAAACCAGTGAGTCGCTTACAGGCTCCTGTATATTTTAACCAGAGCAGATGCAGCTTTTGTAGCAGCCCCATTTTGCCATTGAAGTGTTTGAAGTATTGATTGATATCAGGAATATTGATGAACATGGCGATTGGCTCTTCCTTATAATAAGCAAACCATACTACACGCTCATCCATGATTGGCTTCATGGTATTGAACAGTTTCAATACCTGCTCTTTGGTAATTTCTTTGTTTTCTCCATGCTGTGCCCATGCCGCATTGTAAACCGTGGCAAAGTCGCCGGCGTATTTGTCCAACTCGGATAACTTCACATGCCTGGCCTCATATCCTGCTTTTGCCTTGAATTTCGCATGGCGTTCCGGAAACCTGGGCGGTAAGGGATCATCTACCTGCATCGAGTAATAATACTGCTGATAATAATCATTGAAACCATAGCCTATGAATAACTGTTCATAATAGCTGGGGTTGAATGACATACCATACATGGGTTCTTTTTCAAACCCTTCTACCATGAGTCCCCACCATTTATCGCGGTCGCCATAATTAATTGGGCCATCCATGGCTTCCATACCCTGTTCCTGTAACCATTTCCGGGCCGTATCGAACAGTTTGTTAGCGGCTTGCTGATCATTGATGCAGTCAAAAAAACCAATCCCGCCGGTTGGAAAATCTGTTCCTTTATTGATGTATTTATTGCTTGTAAATGCTGCGATTCTGCCAATGGTTTGCCCATGATTATCCTGAAGAATCCATCTTTTGGCAGTGCCATATTTGAACTGCTTGTTTTTAGCCGGATCGAATACCTCATTCACTTCTTTATCGAGGGGGCGGATATAGGCCGGGTTATGACGGTTCATCGTAGCATTTACCTCTACGAATGCCCTGGCCTGTGCCGCATCGTTCACTTCAATGATTTGCATGCCTCTTCTGTTTACGCAAATGTAAGAAAGATAGGGGTGTTTTCGAGGATACGCAAATAAGGTAGTTATGCTCCTTTCTTGCGCTTCTTTTTGACAGATGATTCCCGAACAATCAGTTCCGGTTGTAGCACACGGATATCAAAATCCCTGACAGGGCGTTTGCTTTCTATCATGTTAAGCAATAGGTCGGTCGCTACCTGTCCCATTTCAAAGGCAGGTTGACGTACGACAGATAGGGAGGGAGATAGTAACTCGGTCAGGTCGATATTGGAAAAACCAATAACGGCAACATCTTCCGGCACCCTGATGCCCTTGGCCTTACAATAGCGAAGACAGTTGGTGGTTAGCTTATCTGCCGCAGCAAAAATGGCATCGGGCTTGCGTTTTTGTTTGAATAACTTGTCCAATGCTTCCTCCACTTCCTCATAAATCAATCCGCCATGTAAACAATATTGTACCAAGGATTCATCGAATGCGATGTCATGCTCTGCAAGCGCATCTGTATATCCACCCACCCTTTCCCGGGTAATGGATAGGTAGGAGGAGTTGGCCAGTGCGGCTATATGCTGATAACCATTCTGTAACAGATGCCTGGTCGCATCATATCCTCCCTTGCGGTTATCTACTGTTACTTTATGGGTATCCAGCTCATCTACCACCCTGTCAAAGAACACAATCGGGAAGCCTCTTTCGTAAAGATGTTGTAAATGACTCAGGTCACGGCTTTCCGATGCTACTGAAATCAGCAGGCCATCAATGGAACGGGATGCCAGGTATTGAACGTTACTCAACTCACGCTCGAAGGACTCATGGCTCTGGGTGATGATGACATTATATCCCTTATCATAGGCAATGGATTCAATACCATTAATGATCTGAGAGAAGAAGCTATTAGCAATCTCGGCTACAATAATGCCGATAGACCTTGTTCGTTTCTCTTTTAAGCTAAGTGCTATGGGATTGGGCCTGTAATTGATTTTTTCTGCATATTCCAGTACCAGCTTCTTGGTTTCAGGACTGATTTCGTAGCTATCACGCAATGCCCTGGATACTGTTGAGGTAGATAGCCCCAACTCTTTGGCAATGTCTTTAATGGTAACAGCTTCGTATTTCATGGTCCGGAATTGCGTGGCAATAAAATTACACTTATTTGCAAAATGAACCCTCAGGCCTTTCAAAAGGCCTGAGGGCCTCATCCTAAATAGGTTTGAAAGGTACAATGCATTGTTAAAAACGGGCATCGTTACCGGGAACGATTGCGTAAAAAAACTGCTCTTGAATGCAGGTGGGAAGTGAATATCTGAGTAGACTTGTTCCCGGATACCTGTGGGTTTCAGCATTCCAGAAGGTATTCAGCTTGCCATGGGTTTTAAACTGGGAACATATTGTTTTTGTTGGGAAGTCACCCCAAAGGTGCTTGTTCTGGAACAAGGGTGTTACCCGCTTATCACACGGGCTTGTTTATTGGGTATAATTGACGAAAGTCAATCTTAAAAGTGCTATACAGGCTAAGCCTGTATAGCTTTTTTTATGACATTCCCCTTGGATTAAATCAGTAAGATGAAGAGATCAATTATTTACATCGCTTGCCTTTTGCTTATCATGGCATTTCAATTGCCTGAAAAGAAACAACGTTTTTTCCTGATAGGTGATTCTACTATGGCCAATAAGCCATTAGAAGATAATCCTGAACGTGGCTGGGGACAATACTTTCCCCGTTTTCTTAATGAACAGGCAATCGTATTCAATCATGCGGTGAATGGCAGGAGTACCAAAAGTTTTCTCAAGGAGGGCAGATGGGATTCTGTTATGAAGCAGTTGCAAAAGGGAGATTTTGTTATCATTCAGTTTGGTCATAATGATTCCAAAGAATCCGACTCTACCCGCTATGCAGCGCCACATACTACCTACAAAGAAAATCTGCGCCGTTATGTATCTGATGCCAGAAGCAAAGGTGCCATCCCTGTACTGATTACACCAGTAATGCGCAGGAAGTTTAATGAACAGGGTGTTTTCGTTGACCAGCACGGCGACTATCCGGGTGTAGTAAAAGAAGTAGCCAAGTCTATGAATACATTACTCATTGACCTGCATGCTTCCAGTCAGCAACTCATCGTAGAGCACGGGGTGAAGGGATCTGAAAAGCTATTCCTGCATATTGATAGTGGTCACTACAAAGTAATGCCGGCAGGTAAAACAGATAATACCCATTTCTCTGAATATGGGGCACAATTGGTGGCAGGATTGGTATGTCAGGAAATGAAACAAAAAGGAATCGGAGCTGCCTATCTCAAAACATCTGTTCATCCTGAAAAAATGGAGTATGAACTGCCTGCTATTTATACACCCCACTTCAAAAAAGATACATTTGATATTAGATCTTTTGGTGCCATAAATGATGGTATTACGCTAAATACCAAGGCCATCAATGCTGCCATTAGTGCCTGTGCTGCTAAAGGCGGTGGCACCGTGCTGATTCCTGCCGGACTCTGGTTAACAGGTCCAATTGTATTGAAGAGCAATATTGAATTACATACTGCTCAAAATGCCCTCATTCTTTTCACCTCCGATCGCACCCAGTATCCGCTGGTGCGTTCTTCATTCGAAGGTGTGGTGGCAGCACGCTGTCAGTCGCCCATCACAGCCGAACAACTGGAAAATATAGCCATTACAGGTAAAGGTGTTTTCCATGGATCTGGTGATGTGTGGCGCCCTTTGAAGAAGAATAAATTATCAGAATCTGAATGGAAGCAACATATCGCTAAAGGTGGTGTGCTTTCAGCAGATAAATCAACCTGGTATCCATCGGAAGGGGCTTTGAAAGCTTCGATACCCAATAATATCGGCAAGCTATTACCCGGATTACAACTCTCCGATTTTGAAGAGATCAGGGATTATTTACGTCCGAATATATTGCGCATCCTCGATTGTAGTAATGTATTAATTAGCGGGGTTACATTTGAGAACTCTCCTGCCTGGACCATGCATTTTATTACCAGTAAACACCTTACACTACAACATGTACAGGTGAAGAATCCGTGGTACGGACAAAATACAGATGCATTGGATCTGGAATCCTGTTCCAATATACTGGTAGATGGCTGCACTTTTGATACTGGCGATGATGGCATTTGTATCAAGTCGGGCAGAGATGAAGAAGGTAGGAAAAGAGGGATTCCCAAAAATTAATTGCAAGAAACACAACAGTTTACCATGCACATGGTGGTTTTGTAGTAGGTAGCGAAATGAGTGGTGGTGCCAGAGATCTCTATGTATCCAACTGTAATTTTATTGGTACCGATATCGGCCTTCGGTTTAAAACTGTACGAGGTCGTGGTGGGGTTGTAGAAAATGTATATGCTGCCAATATCAATATGAAAGATATTCCCGGAGAGGCCATTTCATTCGATATGTATTATGCTGCCAAAGATCCTGTTCCTCAGGCTGGCGAAGTTCGGGAACTGCCGAAGGTGGAGATCCTGCCGGTTACAGAAGCAACACCGGTATTCCGTAAGTTTTATATCAACAATATTGTTTGTAATGGGGCATCAAAAGCTGTTTTCATTCGTGGTATTCCAGAAATGAAAGTGCAGGATGTAGTATTCAACGATATGGTTATGAGCACCAGTAAAGGAATTGAATGTACCGAAGCTTCTAATATACAGTTCAATAATGTTCGTTTACTGCCAGTACATGCTGATCCTTTGGTGTACATCCAGAACAGTGATCATATTTCATTCGATAGGCTCAGCTTTAAAGAAGGCATACTACAAATCATGAGTATTAATGGCGATCGCTCCAGTGCAGTTAAGGTAAAAGGCCCCAATGCTGCACAAATCAAAGCTGGAACCGGATTTTACTTTGGTGCAAAACCTTCACTGCTGGAACTGAAATAGTAACCAATGAAAAAATTATTATTCTATATCGTCATCAGCTGTGCATCTGCCACAGGCTTTTTGCAGGCTCAAACCAAGCCTGTATCAGAGCAAATGACAGAAACGGTCATGCGTTTATGGCCCGATAGTATGGCATTAAAACCAGGTCAAAGGGCAAAGTGGATTTACGATCAGGGGCTGGTGTTAAAGGCGGTTGAGAAGGTTTGGTTGAGAACTGGTAATGGCAACTATTTCAATTATATCAAGAAAGGAATGGATTTCTTTGTTGATAAGGATGGCCATATTCGCACATATAAGAAGGATGATTTTAATATCGACAATATAACTCCCGGCCGTAATTTATTGCTGTTATATGATGTGCTTGAAGATGAGCGTTATCGCAAAGCGGCAACTACACTTCGTTCACAACTGCAGGAGCACCCCCGAACAAAGGAAGGTGGCTTCTGGCACAAGAAAGTATATCCCTGGCAAATGTGGCTGGATGGTTTATATATGGGCGAACCCTTCTATGCTGAATATGCACAGCGGTTCAATGAGCCGGATGCCTTCAATGATATTGCCAACCAGTTTATCTGGATGGAAAAGCATGCAAGGGATAGTGCCACCGGCTTACTCTATCATGCATGGGATGAGAGCCGTGAACAGGCATGGGCGAATAAAACTACAGGACGCTCTCCCAATTTCTGGGGCAGTGCCATGGGCTGGTATGGCATGGCACTGGTAGATGTGCTAGAAATATTCCCGGCCGATCATCCACGAAGAAAGGAGTTGCTCAATATTCTTAGCCGTTATGTTAAAGCCGTTAAGTCTGTGCAGGATCCTGCAAAAAAACTCTGGTGGCAGGTACTGAATCAGCCCGGCAAGAAAGGCAATTACCTGGAGGCTTCTGCTTCGAGTATGTTTGTATATGCGATGGCAAAAGCCATCAGACTTGGCTGGCTGCCAGCTTCCGAGTTGAACTATATTAAATCGACCTATAACGCTTTGCTCAAGGAATTCGTTAGCTATGAGCAGGGGCAGATAAACCTGAATCAGGTATGTCAGGTAGCTGGTTTAGGGGGTAATCCTTATAGGGATGGCTCTTATGAATATTATATCAGCGAACCTATTGTCACCAACGATCCCAAAGGTATCGGGGCATTTATACAAGCAGCGGTAGAGGTTGAAATTTTATCGGACCCCAAACCTGGCAACGGTAAACAGGTATTACTGGATCGCTATTTTAATCGGGAATACAGAAAGAATAAGATGGGGCTTGAAATACCCTATCATTATATATGGGAAGATAGGATGAATAGCGGGTTTGCAAGCTGGGGTAGTATTTTTAAAGACCAGGGTGCATCTATTCGAACACTCGATACAGCACCTGGTCAAAATGAACTGTCTAAAGCCGGTGTATATATTATTGTAGACCCTGATACAGAAAAGGAAACCGCCAATCCTCATTTCATACAACAAAGAGATATTTCAAACATCGAAGCATGGGTTAAGAAAGGTGGGGTACTCGTAATAATGGCCAATGATTTGAATAATGTAGAGCTCGATCATTTTAATATGCTGGCCAGTGTATTTGGTATACAATTCAATAAGGATAATAAAAACCAGGTAACTGGTACTGCTTACGATATGGGAGCAATTACCATACCATCCGGTAATCCGGTATTTCCCCGTTCAAAGAAAATATTCGTAAAAGAATATGCTTCTCTCAAGCTTTCTGGAAAGGCAGTACCACTGGTATCGCACCAGGGCGATATCGTAATGGCAACAGTCAATCATGGCAAGGGAAAAGTGTTTGCCATTGGTGATCCCTGGTTATACAATGAATACGTGGATGGCAGAAGGTTGCCACTTTCTTTCGATAATTACCTGGCCGCTCAGGAATTAAGTACCTGGTTACTAAAAGCCGCATTACGAACTAAATGATGAATAGCTATTCACATATCAGGTACTTTTTTGCAGCTATCACTTTCGTGTTGATGGCTCTTGTGGCAACTGCTAAGCCAGTGGTACTGGTGGTAGATCAAAAAGGTGGTGGCCAATTCAAAACGATTCAGGAAGCCATCAATAGTTTACCAGATTCGGCTGCAGAACAACGCATCATTTTTATACGCTCTGGTATTTACAGGGAAAAGGTATTCATTGAAAAACATCGTATTTCTTTAGTGGGAGAAGATAAGATCAAAACAGAGATCCGTATTTCACAACCCAGAGATATTTGGCGTTGTACAAACCCAGACGACTGGGGAGTGGCAGCACTGAATTTGAAAGGGAATGACCTGGTGCTGGAGAATCTGAGTATTACCAATGCCTATGGATTTGAACACCTCAATGATACTATTGTAGGATGTGCTACAGATACAGGTGTTACAAAAATAAACGTACGCAGGTCGGGTCATCAAATGGCGCTCAGGAGTTTTACAACCACCCGACTCATCGTTCGTAATTGCATATTGCGCGCTTATGGTGGTGATACGGTGAGTCCGTGGAATACAGAAGATGGCATGTTCTATTTCAAGGACTGCATCATGGAAGGCGGGGTTGATTTTTATTGTCCGAGGGGCTGGGCATGGGCAGAGAACTGCGTTTTCATAGCACATGGCAATGTTGCAGCTATCTGGCATGATGGTTCAAAATATGAAGACTCCAAAACGGTATTGGTGAATTGTACATTCGAGGGTAATGATGGTTTTAAACTGGGCCGATACCATCATGATGCACAGTTCTACCTGATCAACTGTTCTTTTGCTCCCAATATGGCTAATCAGGCCATTTACCTGAACCCCACTAATCCGCAAAACGAGATCAAATGGGGACATCGCGTTTATTTCCATGGTTCACATACAAGCGGGGGTGATTATTCCTGGCATAAGGATAATCTGCAGGAGGCTAAAGGAAAGCCGCAATTGAAGGATATAACACTGGCATGGACTTTCAACAATAAATGGAATCCTGCCAATGTTCCTGTCGTTGATGCAAGTACGCTGATGCCGGCAACAGAAGTACAGAAAGACCCTGTGGCCGATCGTATGTTGATATATCAAAGAGCTATTGGTGGATGGCCCAAAATGGTGAAGAATATAAAAGTAGACTATGAGAAGGCGATGACAGCTGCGGAGATACTGGCAACAAGGGCTGATTCGTTACAGAAAGATGCCACATTCGATAACCATGCTACTACCAAAGAAATTCGCTATCTGGTAGAAGCCTATCAGAAAACAGGGAATCAGCATTATATAAGGGCTGCAGAAAAAGGAATCAGGTATTGTTTAATGGCACAATATCCCAATGGTGGATGGCCTCAGTATTATCCAGATTTTAGTTTGTATCGTGGACAGATTACTTACAACGACAATGCCATGATCAATGTACTCGAAATACTGCAGGATATAGTAGATCAGAAAAAAGGCATGGAACTGGTAGATCCACTCCTGATACCCAAGGCAAAACTGGCAGTAGAAAAGGGCGTGGCTTGCATATTGGCAACACAAATAAAAGCAGGAGGAAAACTAACCGCCTGGTGCGCACAGTATGATCAGCGAACCCTGGAGCCAGCCATGGCCAGAAAATTTGAGTTGGCCTCAATAAGTGGTATGGAGTCTGTAGGAATTGTGTCTTTCCTCATGCGTTTACCCAAACCCAACCCGGCAGTTATTACAGCTGTGAAAGCCGCGATGAGTTGGTTTGAAACTGTACAAATAAAAGGATTTGTGTACAAGGATATAGAAAGTGTGAATACACCTAATGGTAAGGATAGGGCATTGGTGCCAGATAGTACTGGCATTGTATGGGCCCGGTTCTATGAGATCGGAATGAATACACCTTTCTTTACCGGAAGGGATGGCGAAAAGAAATATAAGCTGGAAGCAATTGAACATGAACGTCGCGTAGGGTATGCCTGGTATGGAACCTGGCCTTCCAAGCTGATGAAAAAAGAATACCCGGCCTGGTTAACAAAAAATGGTTTGAAATAGCATAAACGTGAGCAAATGCAATTGAATAAAACAAATTTGCAGCAGTTGGTACAAACTGGTATTGAAATACCAGACAGTTCGATCTTCGATCTGCCTGAAAAAGTATTGCAGTTCGGTACGGGTGTTCTTCTACGAGGGCTGCCAGATTATTTTATTGATAAGGCCAATAAACAAGGTCTTTTCAATGGCAGGATAGTAGTCGTTAAATCAACCAGTCGTGGTGATACAGAAGCTTTCGATACACAGGATGGACTGTATACATTGCTGGAGCAGGGTGTAGTGAATGGTGAAAGATCTGAAAAGATTATGGTCAATGCCTCAATCAGTAAAGTATTGAGCGCAACAACACAGTGGCAGGATATTCTTGCATATGCTCAGAATCCGGAAATGCAGATCATTATCTCTAATACCACCGAAGTAGGTATTAGCCTTGTAGTAGATGATGCAACTGCGCAGCAGCCGGTATCATTTCCCGGACGTTTATTAGCTTTTCTGAAAGCACGGTATCAATATTTTGGAGGAAGCACGGAAGCAGGTATGGTCATTATACCTACCGAACTGATTCTGCATAACGGATCAAAACTAAAAGAGATAGTACTTGATCTGGCACAAAGATCTGGTGCAGATGATCATTTTCTGTACTGGCTGGGTCATGCGAATGATTTTTGTAATTCTCTGGTAGATCGTATCGTGCCTGGTAAACCATCGGCCGCGAAACAGGAACAATGGGAGGCAAAACTTGGCTATACTGATGAACTCATGATTATGTCGGAGACCTATCGGTTATGGGCCATCGAAACAAATAAAGAGAAAACACGCAATATATTATCATTTGCTCCGGCAGATCATGGTGTAATCATTACCGGTAATATCGATAAGTTCCGGGAGTTAAAATTGCGTTTATTGAATGGCACCCATACGTTCAGTTGTGGTTTGGCAAGATTGGCAGGTTTTATAACTGTAAAAGAAGCCATGCAGGATGAAGTGTTTCGATCCTTTGTGAAAAATATTATGATCAAGGGTATTGTGCCAGCAATCGTAAGTGATCAAATTACCTATGAGGAAGCGGAGGCTTTTGCTTTATCTGTAATAGATAGATTTAGTAATCCATATATTGATCATTTATGGTTACATATTTGTGTTCAGTATTCTTCCAAAATGGTGATGCGTAATTTGCCCCTCATTGAAAAGGCCATACAGGATGAACAATGTGATCAGGAACTGATGGCACTAGGGATGGCGGCATATATTCTTTATTGCAAGCCTGTTGATGCTGGAAAACGTCATAATGAACAAGGAGACGAGTGGAACGATGATCGCATTGATGAACTGCGACAAGCATGGACAAAAAACACTTCGCCAACACTTGTGGTAGAAGATATTTTGTCCAGTAAAAGTTTATGGGGAAAGGATGCCATTTTCAATGGCAGCTTCCAGCAAGCAGTAATTGGTCATATACTCCAGCTTATGGAACAGCCGGCATTGCTGGTGGTAGCCGAAACCGTGAAACAAAAAACAGTAGCATGAGTAGTGTGCACAGAATATTAAAAGTACATCCATCAGATAATGTCATCGTTGCACTGCAGGATCTTCCTGCTGGTGCTACACTTGAGTGGGAAGGGGTTGCCTATACCCTTCAGGAAAATATACCTGCGAAACATAAGTTTACAACCCAGCTCCTGAAAAAGGGTGATCAGGTAATTATGTATGGCGTACTGGTGGGAAGAGCCAAGCATGACCTGCTTGCTGGTACCCGTATATCGACTGATAATACCGGACATGCAACAGGTTCCTATACTTTGGGAGAAAGAAGACTGGGTTGGGATATTCCCAATATTGACCGTTGGAAGGAACGTAGCTTTAATGGGTTTCACAGAAAGGATGGCAGTGTTGGTACAGCTAACTATTGGTTAGTAATACCGCTGGTATTTTGTGAAAACAGGAATGTAGAAGTGATCAGAGAAGCACTGATTGAAGAGCTGGGCTATGCTCGTCCTAAAAAATATCATGGTTTTACCCGTCAGTTGAAAGAGCTGTATGTAACGGGTAAAGGAAAGGAAGAGATCATGGCCACCGATATGAACAGCTTCGCTGAAACCATTATCGATTCACCGTTATTCCCGAATGTGGATGGCATTAAATTTCTCACACATGATGGAGGTTGTGGTGGCATCAGACAGGATGCACAAACCCTCTGCGGCTTATTGGCAGGATATATTACCCACGCCAATGTTGCGGGCGCTACAATTTTGAGTCTTGGTTGCCAGAATGCACAGGTGCCCATGTTATTGGACGAAATTGAAAAAAGAATACCAGGCTTTGATAAGCCCCTGGTGATATTGGAGCAACAGAAGATCGGAACAGAAACGGCACTGATTACAGAGGCAATCAAACAAACTTTCGCAGGACTTGTAGCCGCCAACGAATTACAACGACAACCTGCGCCACTTAGTAAGCTTTGTATAGGACTGGAATGTGGTGGTTCTGATGGTTTCTCTGGTATATCTGCCAATCCCGCTATTGGCTATACGTCTGATTTGTTGGTGGCATTGGGTGGATCAGTGATCCTGTCCGAGTTTCCGGAACTTTGTGGTGTTGAACAGGAACTCAGTGAGCGATGTGTGCAGGAAGAGAAGGCCATTCGTTTCCAAGAATTAATGCAAACCTATAATAAACGTGCAGAAGAAGCAGGTAGTGGTTTTTATATGAATCCTTCTCCTGGTAATATTAAAGATGGTTTAATTACTGATGCTATTAAATCAGCAGGAGCAGCCAAAAAAGGAGGCACTTCACCAGTGGTAGATGTACTGGATTATCCTGAAAAAGTAACCAGGCCAGGACTCAACCTATTGTGCACACCGGGAAATGATGTAGAGTCTACCACGGCAGAAGTAGGAGCCGGTGCTACTGTTGTACTATTCACAACAGGTTTGGGTACACCTACCGGTAATCCGATTGCACCTGTCGTAAAACTGTCGAGTAATACAGCCTTATATGAAAGAATGCCCGATATCATTGATGTGAATACGGGGACTATCATTGAGGGGAAAGAGCGGATTGAAGAGGCGGGAGAAAGAATTCTGGAATATGTGATCGCTGTGGCTAGTGGCGAGGTTAAAGTGAGTGCAGTTAAACATGGACAGGATGATTTCATTCCATGGAAGCGTGGTGTGAGTTTATAAAATTTATCAAAACATAACGGATCATATCCGGTAATCATATTTGGAAGAAAGTAAAACACTTGTATGAAACAGTTCCTCGACGAAGATTTCTTGCTGCATAATCAAACAGCACGAAAATTATATCATGACTAT
>VFQP010001928.1_pt1 | contig 25009 bp, 26 predicted proteins | sample 3512351 | NCBI WGS metagenome assembly VFQP01 (sample SAMN10412372, study PRJNA504923) | tailings metagenome | isolation source: Relicate 1 Philex TSF1 revegetated site | place: Philippines: Tuba, Benguet | collected 2017-08-29
GGTCGGTCGGCTCGATGAAGGTGCGGCCGACATAGTGGTTGCGGATGATGCCGAGCTCGAAGGGCAGGGCGGCTTCCGCTGCATAGCCCATCGCGGCCGGCACGCCGGAATCGGGCACGGGAACCACGATGTCGGCCGCGATCCCGCTCTCGCGCGCGAGTTCGGCGCCGATGCGCTTGCGCGTCTCGTAGACCGGCGTGCCTTCGACCAGCGAGTCGGGGCGGGCGAAGTAGATGTATTCGAAGATGCAGAAGCGCCCCGGCTGCGGCGCGAAGGGCTTCTGGGAGGACAGGCCCGTATCGTCGATCACCACGATCTCGCCGGGTTCGACATCGCGCAGGAACTCGGCGCCGACGATGTCGAGCGCGCAGGTCTCGGAAGCGAGCACGAAGCCGCCCCCCGGCAGCTTGCCGATGACGAGCGGGCGGACGCCGAGCGGATCGCGCGCGCCGATCAGCGCGCCGTTGTGCAGCGCCACCAGGCTGTAGGCGCCCTGCACCTGCTTGAGCGCGTCGATCAGGCGGTCCTTGACGTTGGCGTAGAGGCTGATGGCGATGAGGTGGATGAACACCTCGGAATCGGTGGTGGACTGGAACAGGCAGCCGCGGCGGACCAGCGCGCGCTTCAGCGTATGCGCGTTGGTGAGGTTGCCGTTGTGCGCCACGGCGAAGCCGCCGAACTCGAAATCGGCATAGAGCGGCTGGACGTTGCGGAGCGCCGTCTCGCCGGTGGTGGCGTAGCGGTTGTGGCCCACCGCGGCGCGGCCCGGCAGCCCCGCGATGACCCGCGCGTCGGAGAAATTGTCGCCCACCAGGCCGCGGCCCTTGTGGGCGTGGAAGGTGCCGTCCGGCCCGAGCGAGACGATGCCCGCCGCCTCCTGCCCCCGGTGTTGCAGCGCGTGCAGCGCGAGGGCCGCCAGCGCCGCGGCGTCCGAGCTGCCCCAGACGCCGACGACGCCACATTCCTCATGCGGCTTGTCGTCGTCGGTCTCGAAACGCGCGTCCATCGCGGTCCTTCAGGTCCGGTCGCGCGCCGGCGGGCGCAGCAACTGGTCCAGGCTGGGTGGTTGGCGGCCCGTGCCGTCGGGCAGCGGCGGGCGGAATTCTGGCGGCAGCTGGTCGATGAGCCAGGCCGCGCCGTCGGCGGCATAGGGCAGGGCGCGCGCGCCTGTCACCTCCGCCGGCCAGCGTGCCTGGTCGGGCACCGCCAATCCGCCGACGATATAGGCGAGGATCACGACGAAAGCACCCCTGGCGAGGCCGAAGACAAGGCCGAGCGCCCGATCCACCCCGCCGAGCAGGGAGCGCTGGACGAGGTTGGCGACGACATGGATCACGATCTTCAGCACGACGAGGACGACGACGAAGACGCCGCCGATGGCCAGCCCCGTGGCGAGCCAGTCGGGGCTGACATGCGGCGCGAGCAGGGGCGTGACCTGGGGCTCGGCGAGCAGCCCCGCGACGGCCGCGCCCACCCAGGCGCCGACGCCGAGCGTCTCCCGCACGAATCCGCGGAAGAGGCCGATCACGGCGGAGATCAGGACGACCGCGAGGGCGACGCCATCAATCCAGGTCATGCTGCTCCTGCCGGTGGGACGGCGCGGGGTATAGCGGGGCCGAAGGGGGTGTGTCAGGTGGGGGCCTTGTCCCGACGCCCAGGCTTCGGCGCGAACGCCGCCACCAGTTCCGCGAGGTGCCCGGCCTCCTTCAGCGCGAGCCCCGGCACCGCCGCCAGCGGCGCCGCACCGCGTGCGACCCGGCGGGGCAGGGTCGCGGCCTCGAAGCCGAGCTTGCGGGCCTCCCGCAGCCGGGCCTCGGCCTGGGCGACCTGGCGGATCTCGCCGGAGAGGCCGACCTCGCCGAAATAGACCGTGACCGGATCGGTCGGGCGGTCGGTCGCGGCGCTGACCAGGGCGGCGGCCACCGCGAGATCGGCGGCGGGCTCCGTCACGCGCAGGCCGCCGGCGATGTTGAGATAGACGTCGTTCATCCCGAGCGTCATGCCGCAGCGCGCCTCCAGCACCGCGAGCAGCATCGAAAGCCGGCCGGAATCCCAGCCCACCACCTGCCGGCGCGGGCTGCCGCCGGCGGAGGGCGAGAGCAGGCACTGCACCTCCACCAGCACCGGCCGCGTGCCCTCGATGCCGGCGAAGACCGCGCTGCCCGAGACGTTGCCGCGCCGTTCCGCGAGGAACAGCGCCGAGGGGTTCGGCACCTCCACCAGGCCCTGCTCCGTCATCTCGAAGACGCCGATCTCGTCGGTGGCGCCGTAGCGGTTCTTCACGGCGCGGAGGATGCGGAACTGGTGGCCGCGATCGCCTTCGAAATGCAGCGTCGCATCCACCATGTGCTCGAGCACGCGCGGGCCGGCCAGCGTGCCTTCCTTCGTCACATGCCCCACCAGCACCAGCGCGAAGCCGCGCGTCTTGGCAAGGCGGATCAACTCCGCCGCGCAGGCACGGACCTGGCTGACCGTGCCGGGGGCGGAATCGAGCGCATCCAGCCAGACGGTCTGGATCGAATCGATGATGACGAGCGCGGCCTCGGGCTCGCCCTCCAGCCCGGCGGCGATGTCGCGGAGCGAGGTGGCCGCGGCCAGGCCGAGCGGCGATTTCTGCAGGCCGAGCCGCGCCGCGCGCAGCCGCACCTGCTCCACCGCCTCCTCGCCGGAGATGTAGAGGGTGCGTCGCTGCTCCGCGATGCGGGCGGCGGCCTGGAGCAGGATGGTGGACTTGCCGATCCCCGGGTCGCCGCCCACCAGCACCGCCGAGCCCGGCACGAAGCCGCCGCCGAGCACGCGGTCGAGTTCCGCGATGCCGGTCAGGATGCGGGCGGGCGGGGCGGTTCTGCCTTCGAGCCCCACGAAATCCAGCCGCTTCCCGCCGGCGGCCTTGGCCGCGACGCCAGGGCCGCGCGCCTCGGAGACCTCCTCGACAAGGGTGTTCCACTCGCCGCAGGCGTCGCACCGCCCCTGCCATTTCGGCGCAGCGGCGCCGCAGGCCTGGCAGACGAAGCGGGTGCGGTCCTTGGCCAAGCGGTGCTCCGGCACGAAACGTGAACTGCCTATGCCTAGCCCATCGGCCGGCCGAGTTCCAGGCGGCGCGCCCTTGATCTGCCGCAACGACGCATCATCGGAATGACGCTTCGATGACACCCGGACGCACCGCATGGCACGGAGGCCAGGATGCAGCAGGATACGCCGCCCCCCGAGGTCGCCGAGGGTGCACGCTCGATCACAGAGGCCGCGGCCGACCTCGCCACGCCGCCGCGGCGGGCGCCGCCACGGCGCGGCCATGACCCGGAGGCGATCCGCCGCGCCTTCGAGACCGGCGCCTATCCCTACGCCACGCGGCTGACCGAGCGGGAGTATGCGGCGCGCATCTCGCCGCTGCAGGTCGAGCTGCTGAAGGCGCAGTCCTGGATCAAGGCCGCCAATGAGCGCGTGACGGTGCTGTTCGAGGGCCGCGACGCCGCCGGCAAGGGCGGCACGATCAAGCGCTTCATGGAACACCTCAATCCGCGCGGCGCGCGCATCGTCGCGCTGGAGAAGCCGACGGAGCAGGAACGCTCGCAATGGTATTTCCAGCGCTATGTCAGCCACCTGCCGAGCGGCGGCGAAATGGTGTTCTTCGACCGCTCCTGGTACAACCGAGCCGGCGTCGAGCGGGTGATGGGCTTCTGCACCGCGTCGGACTACCTCGAATTCATGCGCCAGGCGCCGGAGCTGGAACGCATGCTGGTCCGCTCCGGGCTGCGCCTGTTCAAATACTGGTTCAGCGTGACGCGCCAGGAACAGCTCCGCCGCTTCCAGGCGCGCGAGACGGATCCGCTGAAGCAGTGGAAGCTCTCGCCGATCGACAAGGCGAGCCTCGACAAGTGGGACGACTACACCGAGGCGAAGGAGGCGATGTTCTTCTACACCGACACCGCCGATGCGCCCTGGACCATCGTGAAGTCGGACGACAAGCGCCGCGCGCGCATCGAGGCGATGCGCCACTTCCTCCATCACCTGCCCTATGAGGGCAAGGACACCGGCGTGGTGCATGAGCCGGACCCGCTGATCGTCGGCTCCACCGCGCATGTGATCGGGGCGAGCACGCATATCCTCGGCACCTCGCTGCATCCCGCGCAGCGGCGCGCGCGGGGCGGCTGACCCGGCCTACCGCCTGAGCTCCATCTGGATCGGCCCCTCGCGCTCCCCGCGCGCGAACTGGTCCACCATGGCGTTGCCCGTGGCGCCCAGCGTCGCCGCGGCGCCGGTCCAGACGATGCGGCCCTTGTGGATCATCGCCGCGTCGTCGCCGATGCGCCGCGCGCTCGCCATGTCATGGGTGATGCTGACCGCGGTGGCGCCGAGGCGCTTCACGACGTCCACGATCAGGCCGTCGATCACGGCGCCCATGATCGGATCGAGCCCGGTGGTCGGCTCGTCGAAGAAGATGATGTCGGGCTCGGCGGCGATGGCGCGCGCGAGACCCACCCGCTTCTGCATCCCGCCCGAGAGCTCGGACGGCGACAGATCGCCGACACTCGGCGCGAGGCCCACCTGCGCGAGCACCTCGGCCGCCTTGTCGCGCGCGGCGCGGCGCGTGATGCGGCGCTGGGCGAGCAGCTTGAAGCAGACATTCTCCCAGACCGGCAGGCTGTCGAACAAGGCGCCGTTCTGGAACAGCATCCCGATCCGGTCGTTCACCGCCTCCCGCTCGCGGCGGCTCAGCTTCGCGAGGTCCTGGCCGTCCACCTCGATCAGCCCGACATCGGGGCGGATCAGGCCGAGGATGCATTTCAGCGTGACCGACTTGCCCGAGCCCGACCCGCCGAGGATCACCATCGAGTGTCCCGCGCGGATGTCGAGGTCCACGCCGTCCAGCACCACCTTCGGGCCGAAGGCCTTCGCCAGCCCGCGCAGCCTGATCTTCAGCCGCTCGCTCATCGGCTGAACATCATCGCCGTCAGCACGTAGTCGCTGGCGAGGATGAGGATGGAGCTCGACACCACGGCCGAGGTCGTCGCGCGGCCCACGCCCTGCGCGCCGCCGCCCGACTGGTAGCCGCACCAGCAGCCCATCAGGGTCACGATGAAGCCGAAGGCGGCCGCCTTGATGAGGCCAGAGACGACGTCCCAGGTCTCGAGGAAATCGAAGGTGGCCTTGAGATAGGCGCCCGAGGAGAAGCCGAGCTGCTGCGTGCCGATGAGCCAGCCGCCCATCACGCCGAGGATGTCGGCCACCACGACGAGCAGCGGCATCGCGATCACGCCGGCCAGCAGCCGGGGTGCGACGAGATACTTCATCGGATTGGTCGAGAGCGTGGTCAGCGCGTCGATCTGGTCGGTGACGCGCATGGTGCCGATCTCGGCGGCGAAGGCAGCGCCGATGCGGCCGGCCACCATCAGCCCCGCCAGCACCGGCCCCAGTTCGCGGGTGATGGAAAGCACCACCACATTCGCCACCGCGCCTTCCGCGTTGAAGCGGGCGAAGCCGGTATAGGATTGCAGAGCAAGCACCATGCCGGTGAAGACGGCGGTGAGGGCGACCACCGGCAGCGAGAACCAGGCGATCTCGACGAAGGCCTTGGCGAAGAGGCGCCCGTAGAAGGGCGGGCGGAGGAGATGGCTGATCGCCTCCGCCGCGAACAATGCGACCGCGCCCGTGCTCCGCAGCAGCGCGAGCGCGAAGCGGCCGACCAGGGCGACGGCGTCGAGGACGCGATCCAAGGACTCAGGCGCCTTCGTAGACCCGCGCATAGCGCGCGCCGAGGCTGGTGAGGATCTCGTAGCCGATCGTGCCGCACCGCGCGGCGATGTCGTCAGGCGTGTTGCCCTCACCGCCGATCATCACGATGCGGTCACCGGCCTTCGCCTGCGGCACGTCCGTCACGTCGAAGGTCGTGAGATCCATGGATACGCGGCCCACCAGCGGCACCTTCACCCCATGCAGATGGCCGAAGGACCGGCCGGACAGCGCGCGAAGGTAGCCATCGGCATAGCCTGCGGCAACGGTGGCGATCCGCCGGCGCGACGGCGCGGACCAGGAGGCCGCGTAGCCCACCGTGTCGCCGGCCTCGATGGTGCGGACCTGCAGGATCGCGCCCTCCAGCGTGACGACCTGGCGCATCGGGTTGGGTTTCCCGGGCGTCGGGTTGATGCCGTAGAGCGCGCAGCCGGGACGGGCGAGGTCGGACCGGAACCTCTCGCCGAGGAAGATGCCGGAGGAATTGGCGAAGCTGCGGGGCACGCCGGGGAAGAACTCGTCGCAGAGGCGCGCGAAGCGTTCGGCCTGGATCGCGTTCAGCGGATGGTCGGGCTCGTCGGCGCAGGCGAGATGGGTCATGACGTAGAGTGGCTTCAGGCCCCGGAACCTCGCGGCCTGCGCCGGTTCGACACCAAGCCGCGCCATGCCGGTATCCAGGTGCAGGATGGACGGACGGTTGCCGGGGTCCTCGTGATGATTGGGGAAACACCACGGGGTCGCCGCGTCCATCGAATTGATGACGGGAACGAGATCGGGGTGAACGGTGCGCCAGTACTCGGGGTCGCAGCCATTCAGCACCGCGATCAGCGGCTCTGGGCCGACCGCCTTGCGGAGAGCATGGCCTTCGCTCTGGGTGGCCACGAAAAAATGCCGGCAACCCGCCTTCGCCAGTGCTGTTCCGACCTTTTCCGCGCCGAGACCATAGGCGTCCGCCTTCAGCACCGCAGCCACGGCATTCCCGTGCACGGCGCAAAGCTGACGCCAATTCGCGACGATCGCAGCGAGGTTTACGACGAGCCACGAGTCGAGTGGGGAACTCACCGCAGCGCCCTTCCCCGCTGCAGCGCCTCCCTCCCCCGCAATGCGGGGGAGGGCCGGGGTGGGGGTGCGAAGGTGAGCGCGCCCTTATCCTCGCACCCCCACCCCGACCCTCCCCCGTGGACGGGGGAGGGAGCCAACTCAATCCCCATACCCGCCCTCATGCTGCGTATCGAGGTCGCCGAACCGGGTGAACTCCGCCTCGAAGAACAGCGGAATCGTCCCCGTGGGCCCGTGCCGCTGCTTGGCGATGATCAGCTCCGCCTTGTTGTGCGCGGCCTCCATGTCCGCCTGCCACTTCTCCACCGCGGCGCCGAACTTTTCCGAGTTGTCGAAGCTCATCTCCTTCGGCTGGCGCTGCGCTAGGTAGTACTCGTCGCGGTAGATGAACATCACCATGTCGGCATCCTGCTCGATCGAGCCGGATTCGCGCAGGTCGCTCAGCTGCGGGCGCTTGTCCTCGCGGCTTTCGACCTGGCGCGAGAGCTGCGACAGCGCGATCACCGGCACCGCGAGTTCCTTCGCGATCGCCTTCAGCCCCTGGGTGATCATGCTGATCTCGAGCACGCGGCTTTCCGGCCGCGTCCCTGCCGCCGGTCGCATGAGCTGGAGATAGTCCACCACCACCAGGTCGAGCCCCTTCGTGCGCTGGAGCCGGCGGCAGCGGGTGCGCAGCGCGCTGATGGTGATGGCGGGCGTGTCGTCGATGAAGATCGGCATCGCGGCCAACTCGCGGCTCACCTCCACGAAGCGGTCGAAATCGCGCTGCGCGATGTCGCCGCGGCGGATGCGGTCGCCGGAGATGCGCGATTCCTCGGCCAGCAGGCGGGTGGCGAGCTGATCCGCGCTCATCTCCAGCGAGAACAGCGCGACGCCGCCGCGCGGCACGGCGTTCGGGTCGTTCTCGCGCGCCAGGCGCAGCACGGCGCGCGCCGCGCCGAAGGCGATCTTGGTGGCAAGCGCGGTCTTGCCCATGCCGGGACGTCCCGCGAGGATCAGCAGGTCCGATTTGTGCAGCCCGCCAGTCTTGCGATCGAGGTCGCGCAGCCCCGTCGAGAGGCCCGAAACGCCGCCCGGATTGGAGAAGGCCGTCGCGGCATGCTGCACGGCATCCGCCAGCGCGCGTTCGAAGGCGACGAAGCCGCCCTGCGCCGCATTGTCCTTGGACAGGTCGAAAAGCTGCTGCTCGGCGGCTTCGAGCTGCTGGCGCGCGTCGAGCTCCGGCTCCGCGCCGAAGGCGCGGTTCACCACGACCTCGCCGACATCGATCAGCTGGCGGCGCATCCAGGCATCGTGGATGACGCGGCCGTATTCGCCGGCGTTGATCACGCCGACCATCGCCTTGAGGAGCTGCGCGAGATAGGGCGCGCCGCCGACCTCGTCGAGCAGGCCGCTCTGCGCGAATTCGGCACGCAGCGTCACCGCATCCGCGAGCTGCCCGGCCTCCACCCGGCGCTGGATGGCGGCGAAGATGCGGCCATGCACGGGATCGGCGAAATGCTCGGGTGCCAGGAACTCGCCGACGCGCTCATAGGCCTTGTTGTTGGCGAGCAGCGCGCCGAGCAGCGCCTGCTCGGCTTCGAGATTCGCCGGCGGCAGCCGCTGCGAGAGGCCGAACAGGCCTTCGCCGGCCACGCCGCCCGGGGGGAAGGTATTCATGATCCCCTTTTAGCGCGCCCGCCGAGTCGCTGGCTTCCCCCCCGGGGCCTGTGGGTTCGGTGGATAGCGGGGGCGGCGGGCGGGTTCAGGCGGGAAGCGTCTCGCGGGCGGCGACGCGGCGCTCGTATTCGCCGATCCAGTCGCGGGTCAGCGGCAGGGCGTGGCGGTCCCGCGTGAGCTGCAATTGCCAGTTCATGTGGTCGCCATGGCGGAAGGTGAACTCGCAGCCGGCCAGGTAGAACTCGAACATCCGGCAGAGCCGCTCATCGTACATCGCCTTGATCGCCGCGCGCTCGGCGGCGAAGCGGCGGCGCCATTCGGCGATGGTGTGCGCGTAGTGCATGCGCAGGATCTCGATGTCGGTGATCCAGAGCCCGGCCTTCTCGACCGCCGGCACCACCTCCGAAAGCGCCGGCGAATAGCCGCCGGGGAAGATGTATTTGGTCAGCCAGGGATTGGTGCTGGCGGGCCCCGACATGCGGCCGATGGCATGCACCACGGCGACGCCCTCGGGCTTCATCGCATCGCGCACCACCTCGAAGAAGCGACGGAATTGCGGCAGGCCGACGGCCTCGAACATCGCGACCGAGAGTACGCGGTCCATGGGGCGGTCCCAGGCCCGGTAGTCCATCAGCTCGAACCGGACGCGATCGGAAAGGCCCTCCGCCGCGGCGCGCTCGCGCGCGACGGCGAGCTGCTCCTGCGAGAGGGTCAGGCCGGTGACGCGCGCGCCCCAGTCGCGCGCCAAGTGGATCGCCATGCCGCCCCAGCCGCAGCCGATCTCGACCACTTCGAGCCCCGGGCGATCGAGCCGCAGTTTCGCCGCGATGTGGCGCTGCTTCGCTGCCTGCGCCTGTTCCAGCGTCTCCTGCCCGGTCGCGTAGTAGGCGCAGGAATACTGCATCTCGGGGTCGAGGAAGCGGCGGAACAGGCGGTGATCCAGGTCGTAGTGATGCGCCACGTTGCGCTGCGACCTGCCGGCGGGGTTGAGCTGGGCGAGCAGCCGGGTGACCCGGCGCAGCCGGCCGAGCCAGAGATCGAGCGGGATCGGCGGGCCCTGCCAGTGGTTGAGCACCATCAGCTCGGTGAGCTCGCCGATGTCGCAGCCCTCGGGCTCCAGCCCGCCCTCCATGTAGAGCTCGCCGAAGGCGAGCGAGGGGTTCAGCACCAGGCGGCGGACCGCGGCGGCATCGCGCAGGCGGAAGCCGGCCTCCGGGCCGGGGCCACCGGCATAGGTCTCGAGGCGGCCATCGGGGTAGCGGAGCCTGAGCCGGCCATGCGCCACGAAACGGGCGAGCGCGGCATGCAGCAGGCGGTCGAACATGGCCCCTCCGGACGCAAGGGGCGCCGGGCACGGCCGTCCCCCTTTCGGCGGGGAACAGTAAAAAGAAATGTCGGTTCGGTTTCCAGCCGTCCATGCGGCCGGACGGGGAAGGGGCGGGCCTGCCCGCCCCGCCGGTCCCGGCCCCCGCGTTCCGGGGGCCGGGCCGTGGCTCAGCGATCCATCGCGGAGCCGAGCTCGGCGAGCTCGGCGGCGAGTTCGGCCTCCAGGCTCTCGGCTTCGGACTGCTCGGCGGCGCGCAGATCCTCGCCGCGCGCCTGCTTCTCGGCCTCTTCCTGGCTGCGGGCGATGTTGACGCCGACCTGGATGATGACCTCGGGGTGCAGTTCGACGCGGACCTGGCGGATGCCGGTGGTCTTGATCGGCTCCTCCAGCAGGACCTGGCTGCGGTCGAGCGTGAGGCCGTTGGCCTTGCACGCATCGGCCACGTCGCGCGAGCTGACCGAGCCGTAGAGGCTGCCCGATTCGCCGGCGGCGCGGATGATGACCACGGTGAGGCCATAGACGCGCTCGGCGACGCGCTCGGCCTCCTCGCGGCGCTTGAGGTTCTGCGCCTCGAGCTGGGCGCGCTCCTTCTCGAAGCGGGCGAGGTTCTCCTTGTTGGCGCGGATGGCCTTGCCCTGGGGGAGGAGGAAGTTGCGGGCATAGCCCGGGCGGACCTTCACGATCTCGCCCATCTGGCCGAGCTTCTCGACCCGCTGCATCAGGATCAGTTCGATCATCGTCTGGGTCCCCCGCTCAATCGTTGATCACGTAGGGGAGCAGGGCGAGGAAGCGGGCGCGCTTGATGGCGAGCGCCAGCTCGCGCTGCTTTTTCGCGCTGACCGCGGTGATGCGGCTCGGCACGATCTTCCCGCGCTCGGAGAGGAAGCGGGACAGCAGGCGGACGTCCTTGTAGTCGATCTTCGGCGCGTTCGGGCCGGAGAAGGGGCAGGACTTCTTGCGCCGGTAGAAGGGGCGGCGCGCGCCGACGGCCGGGCGGCGGCCGGCGGGGCTCTGGGCGGTGTCTTCGGCGATATCGGACATGTCAGGTCACTCCCCGTCCATCCCAGGGTCCATCTCGTCGCGCGGGCGGGCGCGGTATTCCTCGCGGTCGTCGCGCTCGCGCCCACCGCCGCGGCCGGAGCTGAAGCGCCCGGCGGGACGCGGGCCGCGGAAGCCGCGGTCGCGCTCGCGGTCCTCGCCGCGGCGGGCGAGGATGGCGGAGGGGCCTTCTTCCAGCGCCTCGACCTTGATGGTCAGCGTGCGCAGCACGTCCTCGTGCAGGCCGAGCTGGCGCTCGGCTTCCTGCAGCGCGGCGGGCGGGGAGGAGACGCCGAGGAGCATGTAATGCGCCTTGCGGTTCTTCTTGATCTTGTACGCGAGGCCCCGGAGGCCCCAGTATTCGCGCTTGCGGACCTCGCCGCCGCCGGCCTTGAGCGTCTGCTCGACCTGGTCGGCGATGGCCTCGACCTGCTGCTGCGTGACGTCGTTGCGTGCGATGAGCACGCATTCGTAGAGGGGCATCGGGACTCCCTTCGGCTGTCTCAGCCCTGGGCGCCCGGCGGGATGCCGGGACGCGAACGGGCATAGCCGGGACCGATGCCACTCGGGTCCCGGCAGGGAAGCGCGGCGTATAGGGCGGGAGGGGCGGTGGGGGCAAGGGGCCTTGACGCCCCCCCGCCCCTGCCCCTAGGCCGCGCGACCCGTCACACAGCCGCAAGACAACGCACATGGCGCTCGCCTTCACCTTCCCCGGCCAGGGCAGCCAGGCCCCCGGCATGGGCCGCGACCTCGCCGCCGCCTTCCCCGCCGCCCGCCTCGTCTTCGAGGAGGTGGACGAGACGCTGAAGCAGAAGCTCAGCAGGCTCATGTTCGAGGGGCCGGCGGAGGAACTCACCCTCACCGCCAATGCCCAGCCGGCGCTGATGGCGATGAGCCTCGCGGTGCTGCGGACGCTGGAAGCCGAGGGCGGCTTCGTGCTCAAGGACCGCGTGGCGCTGGTGGCGGGCCATTCGCTCGGCGAATACGCGGCGCTCGCCGCCGCCGGCACCTTCGACGTGCCGACCGCGGCGCGGCTGCTCCGCCTGCGCGGCGAGGCGATGCAGAAGGCGACACCCCCCGGCACCGGCGCGATGGCGGCGCTGCTCGGCGCCGAACTCGACCAGGCGCGCGCGATCTGCGAGGCGGCGGCGGCCAACCCCGAGAGCGGCAGGCGCGAGGTGGTGGAGGTCGCCAACGACAATGGCGGCGGGCAGATCGTGATCTCGGGCGCCGTCGCGGCGGTGGATCGCGCGATCGAGAAGGCGAAGGAAGCCGGCGTGAAGCGGGCGATGAAGCTGCCCGTCTCCGCCCCCTTCCACTGCGCGCTGATGGCGCCGGCGGCGGATGCCATGGCGGAGGCGCTGGAGCAGGCCGCGATGGCCGCACCTGCCGTGCCGGTGGTGGCGAACGTCACCGCCGCCAAGGCGACCGACCCGGCCGCGATCCGCGAACTTCTCGTGAAGCAGGTCACCGGCACCGTGCGCTGGCGCGAATGCATCCTGGCCATGGGCGCGATGGGGTGCGACCGCTTCGTCGAGATCGGCGCGGGCAAGGTGCTGACCGGGCTGATGAAGCGCCTCGCGCCCGAGGCGAAGGCGGAGGCCATCGGCGCGCCGGCCGAGATCGAGGCCTTCCTCAAGTCGCTGTGACGACCCTCACCCTCTCCGGTGACGAGGACGCGGCCGAGGAAGCCGCGATCCGGAGCGTTCTCGCGGCACACAATGCCGAGGCCGGCTGGCCGATGGATACCGTGCCGCTCCGCATCGTACTGCGCGACGCGGCGGGCGCGATCCAGGGCGGGCTGCTCGGGATGACGACCTGGCGCTGGCTCTGGGTGCGCAACCTGGCCATCGCGCCCGGGCTGCGCGGGCAGGATATCGGCTCCCGGCTGCTCGCGGCGGCGGAGGCGGAAGCGGCGCGGCGGGGTTGCGTCGGCGTCCGGCTCGACACCTATTCCTTCCAGGCGCGCGGCTTCTACGTGAAGCGGGGCTACACTGAGACCGGCCGGATCGAGGGCTGCCCGCCCGGCCACACGCGCTACACCATGATCAAGCGCCTCGGCGCGGGAGAGGGTTGATGTTCGATCTGACGGGAAAGGTCGCGCTGGTCACGGGGGCGACGGGTGGCATCGGCGAGGCGATCGCCCGCGCGCTGCATGCGCGTGGCGCCAAGGTGGCGCTGACCGGCCGGCGGGAGGCGGAACTCGCCCGCGTCGCGGCGAGCCTGGGCGGGGAGCGCGTGATGGTGGCACCCGCCGACCTCGCGGACCCCGCGCTGCCGGCGGTGCTGGTGGACACGGTGGAGGCCGGGCTCGGGCCGCTCGACATCCTGGTGAACAATGCCGGCTTCACCCGCGACATGCTGGCGCTGCGCATGGGCGATGCCGACTGGAACGCGGTGCTGGAGGTGGACCTGACCGCGCCCTTCCGGCTCGCGCGCGCGGCGCTGCGGGGGATGATGAAGCGGCGGCACGGCCGGATCGTCTCGATCGCGTCCATCGTCGGCGTCACCGGCAATGCCGGCCAGGCGAACTACGCCGCCGCCAAGGCAGGGCTGATCGGGATGAGCAAGTCGCTCGCCCAGGAAGTCGCGACGCGCGGCGTGACGGTGAACGTGGTGGCGCCCGGCTTCGTGAAGACGGCGATGACGGAGGGCCTGCCCGAGGCGGCGCGGACGGCGCTGCTCGGCCGCATCCCAATGCAGCGGATGGGCGCGCCCGAGGACGTCGCGGCCGCGGTGGTCTACCTGGCCAGCAGCGAGGCCGGCTGGGTCACTGGCCAGACGCTGCATGTGAATGGCGGCATGCTGATGGCGTAGCCTTCTCTCCCTACCCCGCTTGCGGGGGAGGGTCGGGGTGGGGGGTGCGGAGAAGCAGCAAGCCCTTCGCGTCCGACCCCCACGACCTTCGCATCCCCACCCCAGCCCTCGCCCGCATTGCGGGGGAGGGAGCAGGTTGCGGCGTCAGGCCTTCCGCACCTCCCAGAAATACGGGATCGGCGCCTTGATCACGCCCTGGACGTTGCGGCGGAAGGCGGTGGGCTGCCACATCTGGCCGACGGTCACATAGGGCACGACCTCGAAGGCGCGCTTCTGGATCTCGACCGCGAGGCGGCGCTGCTCGTCGGCGTTCGGCGCGCTCAGGAACTCGGTGCGCAGCGTCTCCAGCCGCTCATCGGTCGGCCAGCCGGGCCAGGCATTCGCGCCATGCGCGCGCAGCGGCGCGTGCAGCGCGGGATTGGCGAGATCGGGCCCCACCCACCAGGTGTGGAAGATGCTCCACCCGCCCTGCGCCGGCGCGTTGCGGTTGGCGCGGCGGGCCAGCACGCTGCCCCAGTCGGTCGCGACGAAATCCACGTTCATGCCGAGCCGCCGCAGCAGGTCCTGCGTGACGAGGCCCTGCGCGTGGTTCGCCGGGATGTCGGTGGGCGAGATGATGACCACGGGTTCGTTGTTGTAGCCGGCCTCGCGCAGCATCTGCCGCGCACGGTCGAGATTGGCGCCGATCGCGCCGATCCCTTCCTCGCTCGCCAGCGGCGTGCCGCAGGAGAAGAAGGACTTGCACTCGCGGAAATACTGCGCGTTGCCGACCACGGCCTGGAGGTAGTCGGTCTGGTTCACCGCCATCTGCACAGCGCGGCGGATGGCGGGGTTGTTGAAGGGCGGATGGAGGTGGTTGAAGCGCAGCATCAGGATGCTGCCCACGGGGTCGATCTGCTCGATCTGCACGTCCCGCGCACGCTGGAGCAGGGGCAGCAGGTCGAAGGCGGGCTGTTCGTACCAGTCCACCTCGCCGGTCTGCAGCGCCGCCGCGGCGGTCGCCGGGTCGGGGATGATGCGCCATTCGACGCGGTCCACATGCACGCGCTTGCCGCCCGCGGCCGAACTGGCCGGCTCGTTGCGCGGGACATAGCCGGCGAACTTCTCGTAGACCGCCTGGCTGCCCGGCACCCATTCGGCGCGGAGGAAGCGGAAGGGCCCGGAGCCCACCGCCTCCGTCACCGGCGTGTTGGGATCGAGCCGCGCATGCCGCTCATGCATGATGAAGGGCACCTGCGAGGACAGCTTGCCGATCGCATCCAGCAGCAGCGGGAAGGGGCGTGTCAGGTGGATGGTGAAGGTGCGGTCGTTCACGACGCGCATGTCCTCCACTGCCGCCATCAGCGTCTGGCCGAAGGAATCCCGCGCGCCCCAGCGCCGCAGCGAGGGGATGCAGTCCTGCGCGCGCACCGGTTCGTTGTCGTGGAAGCGGAGCCCCTCGCGCAGGCGGATGGTCCAGGTGCGCCCGTCCGCGCTCGCCTCGGCGCCTTCCGCCATCTGCGGGCGGATGCGGAACTCGGCATCCGTGCCGAACAGCGTATCGTACACCATGTAGCCATGGTTGCGGACGATGTAGCCCGTGGTGCCGACGGGATCGATCGAGGCCAGGTTGGAATGGGGGATGAAGCGCAGCACGTTGCGCGCGGCGCCCTGGGCGAGGGTGGGCTTCGGCAGTTGCGTGGCGACCGCGCCGGCGGCGGCGCCGGCGAGGATGGAACGGCGGGTCTGCATGACGCTGTGTTCTCCCTGTTCGTCGGTCGGGAGAGTGCATCATGGCCGGGCCCGGCGCCGCAATGGCGCCGTTGCCCCGGGGGTCAGGCCGCGTGCGGGACGACCAGGGCAGCGGTGCGGAGCGCGATCCGGTCGCGGATCGCCGCGAGCGCGGGCCCGGCCTGGAGCATGGGCGCGCAGGGCACCGTGGCGCCGGTGGCATGGGCCGCGAGCGGCGCCTCCACCCGCAGCAGGGCGCCAGGGGCATTGGCGAACCAGGCGCGGTTGCCGCAGTCGAGCCAGCTTTCGGCCGGCGCGCCCTCGGCCAGCACCACGTCGTGGCGGGGCAGTTCGATGTGGTGGTAGGCCACCTCGGCACGGCCGCGCTCGACGGTGATGGTGCTGCCGTTCACCAGCAGCCGGGCGGGCACCAGCGCGCCGCTCAGGAACAGGCAGTGGTCGGAGGAGACGAGCAGGTCGCGCTGCGGCGTGTTCCAGCCCAGCGCGCCGGCGCGGATGCGGATGGGGGCGAGTTCCGCCGCATGCCGATGCCCGGCAAGGCGGATGCGGCGCTCGCCGACGAACAGGACGGGCGCGAAGGGCGCGCCGCCCAGCCCCAGCGTCGCCGCCATGCCACCCGCGCGGAGCGACTCGACCGGCACTTCGCCGCGGTCGGTCAGGATGCGCGTGCCGGCGGCGAAGCAGACGGTGAAGGGCGAATCGTCAAGGCCGCTGGAATCCACGCCATCGACCGGCTCGTAGCCGGGCGGCGCATTGCCGATGAGATGCCTGATCGGGCCGCTGGCATCGAGGACCACGAACCGCACGCCGTTCAGGACGATCGTGCCGTCATAGCTTCCGCCCCAGGCGCCGGCCTCCACCTCGTCGCCTGGCTCGAAGACGACGTCGTCCTGGCCGTCGGTCGCCGTGCCGCTGGCGAAGCCGGATTCAAGCACGGCCCCGCCGCCGAGGGTGAGGTATTAGTAGTTTTAGTCGAAGGTCGCCATGCGCCCCGCCTTTCCCCGAGCCCGGTCCCGTCAGCCCGGGGGGGCCGCTCCCCCCGACTCCGCGCAGGGGGCTCAACGCAGGGTTGTGTGTCCGAGGTATACTTTCCGAGATCGAACCACGCCAGTCATTTCGCTCGCGTCCGGGCGGCCGTTGGCCGACCACCCCATTGCGTCCCGGCCCCGCCTAGGCCAAGTGACGCTTCCATGTTAAGCGGCGCCGCCCCCGGGGGAGCCCCCCGGCGGCCGCGCGCGCCGAGGCACGGCAGGACTGCAGCAGGAGATATCGCGGCAATGAGCGACACCGCGGACAAGGTGAAGAAGATCGTCGTCGAGCATCTCGGCGTGGACGAGGCGAAGGTGACCAGCGAGGCCTCCTTCATCGACGACCTCGGCGCGGACAGCCTCGACACGGTCGAGCTGGTGATGGCCTTCGAGGAGGCCTTCGGCGTGGAGATTCCGGACGACGCGGCCGAGAAGATCACGACCGTCAAGGACGCGATCGAATACATCGAGAAGCAGAAGGCGGCCTGAGCCGCCTTCCGGTCCAGGGCAGCCAGGGGAAATCGCCGTGTTCGGTCATCTCGCGGCGCCGCGGCGCGTCGTCGTCACGGGCATGGGAATCGCCTGCCCCCTCGGGGTCGGCGTCGAGCATGTGTGGAAGCGCATGATCGCCGGCGAATCCGGCATCGGCGCCATCCAGTCCTTCGATGTCAGCCAGCTGCCCTGCAAGATCGCCGGCCAGGTGCCCTCGGGCCCGGCCGCCGAGGGCAAGCTCGACGTCGCGGAATGGATTCCCGTCAAGGACGTCAAGAAGATGGACCGCTTCATCCAGTTCGCGCTCGTCGCGGCGGAGGAAGCGGTGCGTGATTCCGGCTGGATGCCCGAGGACGAGGAAGGCCGCATCCGCACCGGCGTCATGATCGGCTCGGGCATCGGCGGGCTGAGCTCGATCTACGAGGGCTCGGTGATGATCAAGGATGGCCGCTCGCGCCGGCTCTCGCCCTTCTTCATCCCCTCGGCCCTGATCAACCTGGCCTCCGGCCATGTCTCGATCCGCTACGGCTTCAAGGGGCCGAACCATTCCGTCGTCACGGCCTGCGCCACCGGCGTGCATGCGCTGGGCGACGCGGCGCGGCTGATCGCGCTCGGCGATGCCGAGGTGATGGTCGCCGGCGGTGCCGAGGCGGGGGTGAGCGAGATCGGGCTGGCCGGCTTCTGCGCCTCCCGCGCGCTCTCGACCGCCTTCAACGACACGCCGACCAAGGGCTCCCGCCCCTGGGACAAGGACCGCGACGGCTTCGTCATGGGCGAGGGTGCGGGCGTCGTCGTGCTCGAGGAATACGAGCACGCGAAGAAGCGCGGCGCGAAGATCTACGCCGAGGTGGTCGGCTACGGCATGTCGGGCGACGCGCACCACATCACCGCGCCCTCCGAGGATGGCGACGGCGCCTATCGCTCGATGAAGGCGGCGCTGGCCTCGGCCGGCGTCACGCCGGACCAGGTGCAGTACGTGAACGCGCACGGCACCTCGACGCCGATGGGCGACGACATCGAGCTCGGCGCGGTGGAACGGCTCTGGGGCGACGCGGCGAAGGGGCTCGCGATGTCCTCCACCAAGTCGGCGGTCGGGCATCTGCTCGGCGCGGCAGGCGCGGTGGAGGGCATCTTCTCCATCCTCGCGATCCGCGACGGCATCGCCCCGCCGACGCTGAACCTGGACGAACCCTCGCGCCCCAGCCCGATCGACCGGGTGGCGAAGGAAGCCCAGCGGCGGAAGATCGAGGTCGCGCTGTCCAACAGCTTCGGCTTCGGCGGCACCAACGCCAGCATCGTCTTCAAGAAGGCGGCGTGACGAGTCTCCCTCCCCCGCAGGCGGGGGAGGGTCGGGGTGGGGGTGCCGAGGTCCGGCATGCCCTGCTCCCCGCACCCCCACCCCGCCCTCCGCCGCAGGGCGGGGCAGGGAGGCCTGGCTGATGCGCCGCGCCCTTCTCGTCCTTCTCCTGCTGCTCGCCGGTCTTGGCGCCGGCGGGTTCCTCTATGCCCGCGACGCCTATACCCGGCCCGGGCCGCTCGCCGAGCCGGCGCAGCTCGTCATCCCCCGCGGCGGCAGCGCCGCCATCGCCGAGGCGCTGGCCGAGCGCGGCGTGATCGCCGATCCGCGCGCCTTCCTCGCCGCCACCTGGCTGACCCGCGGCGAGGGCCCGCTGCGCGCCGCCGAATACCTCTTTCCCGCCCGGGCGAGCCTGGCCGATGTGCTGGAGGTGCTGCGGCGCGGCCGGCCGGTGCAGCGGCTGCTGACCATCCCAGAGGGGCTGAACGCCCGCCAGATCGCCGCCCTGCTCGACGCGGCCGAGGGGCTGTCGGGCGACACGCCGGCGCTCGAGGAAGGGGCGCTGCTGCCCGAGACCTACGCCTTCCAGTGGGGCGAGACGCGCGCCGCCCTCGCCCGCCGCGCGACGCAGGCGATGACGGCGGCGCTGGCCGAGCTCTGGCCGCAGCGCGCCGAGGGCCTGCCGCTCGCGACCCCGCGCGAGGCGCTGATCCTGGCGAGCATCGTCGAGCGCGAGACCGGCAAGGCCGATGAGCGGGCGCGCGTCGCCGGCGTCTTCATCAACCGCCTCCGGCGCGGCATGCCGCTGCAATCCGATCCGACGGTGGCCTATGCCGCCGCCGATGGCGGGGTGCTGGACCGGCCGATCAGCCGCGCCGACCTCAACCGCGACCATCCCTTCAACACCTACCGCATCCGCGGCCTGCCACCCGGCCCGATCGCGAGCCCCGGGCGCGATTCGATCCGCGCCGTGCTGCGGCCGGAGGCGACGGAGTTCCTCTATTTCGTCGCCGACGGCACCGGCGGCCACGCCTTCGCCCGCACGCTCGAGGAGCACAACCGCAACGTCGCGCGGTGGCGCGCGCTGAACCGATGACGCGCCGGCGCGCGATCGAAAGGGCACGCGGCGCGGCAGCCGCGCCATGACCCTCACCGGCTGGCCGCTCTGGTGGCGGATGCTCGCCATCGGGGCGCTCTGGGGTTTCTCCTTCCCGCTGCTGCGGCTCGTGGCCCTCGAGATGCCGCCGATGGCGCTCGCGGCCATGCGCGGGCTGTTCGCCGCCCTCGGCGTGTTCCTGTTCCTGTTCGTGATGCGCCGGCTCACCGGGCCGCTGCAGATCCGCCACTGGCTCGTGCTCGGCAGCACCAATGGCTGGGTGCCGAACCTGCTCACCGCCTTCGCGCTGAGCCGGATCGAGGCGGCGCCGGCGGCGCTGATCCATGCGACGACACCGCTGATCGTGGCGCTGATGGCGATCCCGCTGCTGCGCGAGGAACGCCCCGGGCCGCGCAGCTTCGGGGGCATGGCGCTGGCCTTCGGCGGCATCGCGCTGATCCTCGGCCCGGCCGCGCTGGCCGGCACGGCGAGCTTCGCGGGGGGGCTGATGATCCTGCTCTCCTGCGTCTCCTACGCGGCGGGGACGATCTATGCGCGCAAGGTCCGGCCCGGCGCGCCGGCGCAGCTCGCCTTCGGGCAGCAATTCGTCTCGGGCGCGATGGCGGGCCTCGTCACCCTCGGCTTCGAGGGCGGCGCGGGCTTCGCCCAGCCGGCCTGGATCGTCGCCTGCGTGGCGCTGCTCGGCATGGTGGCCTCCGCGCTGCCGCTGACGATGTTCCTCTCGCTGATCGCCCGCGCGCGGGCGACGGATGCGGCGATGGTCGGCTACCTCCAGCCGCCCTTCGCCGCGGCGCTCGGCGCGCTGATGCTCGGCGAGGTGCCCTCCCTCCTCGTGCTGGCGGGGGGCGCGGTGGTGCTGGCCGGCGTCTGGCTCGGCACCACGCGGCCCCTCGCGCCGGGTTCGCGGAGCGGATAGGCTTTCGCCGTCCGAACCGGGAGACCCAACCATGCCACGCCTTGCCCGCCGCGCGCTGCTGCTCGCCACCCTCGCCACGCCCGCGCTCGCGCAGGCGCGCCGGCCGTTGCGGATCGTCGTGCCCTTCCCGCCGGGCGGCGCGGTGGACAGCCTCGGGCGCGTGCTGGCGGACCGGCTGCCGGCACTGCTCGACCAGCAGGTCGTGGTGGAGAACCGCAGCGGCGCCGGCGGCCTGATCGGCGCCGATGCGGTCGCGAAGGGGCCGGCGGACGGGACGATCATCGGCATCATCGGCGCCGCCACGCTCTGCGCCGCGCCCTTCCTCCAGGCCTCGATGCCCTTCGACGCGGCGCGGGATTTCCGCTTCATCACCCAGATCACCGACAGCGCCGTGCTGCTCGCGGTCAGCACCGCGCTGGCCGAGCAGCGCGGCTGGCGCGACATGGCGAGCCTGATCGCCTGGGCGCGCGCCAATCCGGGCGCCTTCCGCGTCGCCCATTCGGGGCCGGGGACGGTGACGCACCTGACCATGTCGGCCGTGGTCGCCGCCTCGCGCGCCGATTTCACGCTGGTGCCCTATCGCGGCGGCGCGCAGCAGGCGACCGACATGCTCGCCGGCACGGTGGAGGGCAGTGCGGACCTGCCGGCCTCGCTGATGCCGCATGCCGCGGCCGGGCGGGTGCGGCTGCTCGGCACCTCCTCCGGCCGGCGGCTCGCGCTGCTGCCGGAGGTGCCGGCCTTCGCCGAGACGCCGGGCCTCGAGGGCATCGACATCCGCTCCTGGAACATGATCTGCGCGCCGGCCGCGACGCCGGAGGCCGAGCTCGCGCGCCTGCACGCCGCGATCCGCCAGGTCGGCACCACCGAAGCCTTCAAGGCCGCGCTGCGGCCGATGGGCTACGACGCGGTGGTCAGCGAGAGCCTCGCGGTCGCCGCCGCGCTGGTCCGCGACGAGACGCCGAAGTGGCAGCGCCTGGTGCGCGAATCGGGCGCGCAGGTGAACTGAGGACGAGGCGCGCGGGGCAGGGAGGGCTCGCCCGCCCTCCCGCGCGATCCTCTCATACCAACGGCCGCTTTCAGCGACTCGTTGGTATTCCTTTTTGCGCCCTCAGGCGCCGGGCGGCGGCTCCGCCGCCTTGGCTCGCCGGACTGCCGGCGGGCCGCTTCGCGGCCTCGGCCGCTTGCCGCGGCCGCAGGTCAGTCATCAGGGCCGGCGGTATCACTCCTGTTCCAGCATCCGGTGCACGATGCCCGCGATCACCGCGCCGATCAGCGGCGCCGCCCAGAACAGCCAGAGCTGCTCGATCGCGACCGGGCCCGAGAACAGCGCCGGCCCGGTGCTGCGCGCCGGATTCACGCTGGTGTTGGTCACGGGGATCGAGATCAGGTGGATCAGCGTGAGCCCGAGCCCGATCGGGATCGGCGCGAAGCCCGCCGGCGCCCGCTTCGAGGTCGCGCCGAGGATGATGACCAGGAAGAAGAAGGTCATCGCGACCTCGGTCACGAAGCCGGCGACCATGTCGTATTTGCCCGGCGAGGCCTCGCCGAAGCCGTTGGCGGCGAGCCCGCCGGCCGGGTTGAACCCCGCCGTCCCGCTCGCGATCAGCCAGAGCAGCGCCGCCCCCGCGCAGGCGCCGGCGACCTGCGCCACCGCATAGGGGATTGCCTCGCCGGCCGGAAAGCGCCCGGCGGCGACGAGGCCGGCGGTGACCGCGGGGTTCAGGTGGCAGCCGGACACATGGCCGATCGCATAGGCCATGGTGAGCACGGTGAGCCCGAAGGCCAGCGACACGCCGACGAGGCCGATCCCGACCTCGGGGAACTTGGCCGCGAGCACGGCGCTGCCGCACCCCCCGAGGACAAGCCAGAGCGTTCCGATGAACTCGGCCAGCAACTTCTGCGGCATGGCGACAGCTCCCCAGCAGGGCCATGTGCCGCGCGGCAGGACCGCCGCGCCGGGCAATGTCCTTGCCCCAGAAGCATAGACGACGGACGCCCACAGTCGCGAAGCGCCCGACGCAGGGCAGGATCGCGAAAGCGTCGGGTGTGCGCCTACTCGCCGAGCAGGAAGGCGCGGACCGCGGGATCGGTCGAGAGCCCGGCGGCCCGCCGCCGCGCCTCGGCCGCCGCCCCGGCTTCGCCCGCGCGCGCCGCCAGCGAGGCCAGCGCCGCCCAATAGGGCTGGTAGGCGGCGAGACGGGCATCGCCGATCGCGCGCAAGGCGGCCAGCCCCGCCGCCGCCCCCTCCGATTCGGCCAGCGCCACGGCGCGGTTCACCGCGATCACCGGCGAGCCGGTCGCGTCCAGCAGCGCATCGTAGAGCAGCCGGATCGCGGCCCAGTCCGTCCGGCCGGTGGCGCGCCGTGCGGCATGGGCGGATTGCACCGCTGCCTCCCACTGGAAGCGGCCGGGCCGGCCGAGCGCGGCGGCCTGGCGCAGCAGATGCTCCGCCTCGGCCTGCAGCCGCGCCTCCCACCGCGCCGGGTCCTGGGCGGAGAGCGGCACGTAGCGGCCCGCCGCGTCCCGGGCGGCCGGCCGGCGCGCCTCGATATGCAGCAGCAGCGCAGCCAGGCCGAGCGCCTCCGGCTGGTCGGGCGCGAGCGCGGCGCAGAGCCGGGCGAGCCAGGCGGCCTCCAGCGCGAGCGCGCCGCCATCGGCGGGATCCTCGCCGCCGGCCGTGTAGGCGGCGTAGATCGCCGCCAGCGCCGGCGGCAGCCTTGCCTCCAGCGCATCGCGCGCGGGCAGCGCGAAGCGGGCGCCGGAGGCGGCGATGCGGCGCTTGGCGCGGACCAGGCGCTGGCCCATCGCCGCGGGCGCGACGAGGAAGGCGCTCGCGATGCGCGCCGCATCCAGCCCGAGCACGCATTGCAGCATCAGCGGCGCGCGTATCGCCGGCTCCACCTCCGGCGCGGCGCAGGCGAGCAGCAGGGCGAGGCGGTGATCCGGGATCGCGGCCTCGTCCTGTGTCTCCGTCTCGGCGCGCCGCAGCATCTCCGGCAGGGCGGCGCCGGCGGTGGCGCGGCGGCGATGGCCATCGAGCAGCCGCCGCCGCGCGGCCGTGAGCAGCCAGGCCTCCGGATTTTCCGGGATGCCGCGCGCCGGCCAGTGTTCGAGCGCGGCCCGGAACGCCTCGGCCAGCGCGTCCTCCGCCTCGGCCATCGGCGTGCCGCGCGCGAGGAGGAAGGCGAGCAGCCGGCCATGGCCGGCGCGCGCGATCGCCTCCGCGCGGGCGGCCGCCGCCGTCACGCCGGCATCGGCATCGCAAGGATCGGTCGGACCTCGACCGCGCCATGCGCCGCACCCGGGCAGCGCGCGGCCCAGCGGATCGCCTCGGCCATGTCGGCCACTTCGAGCAGGTAGTAGCCGGCGAGCTGCTCCTTGGTCTCGGCATAGGGCCCGTCCAGCACCTGCGGCGCGCCGTCCCGGACGCGGACGGTATGCGCCATCGGGCTCGGCATCAGCGGATTGCCGCCGGCATTGGCGCCGGCCTCGCGCAGCGCGGCGGAATAGGCGCCATAGGCGGCGAAGGCCTGGCCCTTCTCGGCCTGCGGCATGGCCGCCCACGCGGCCTCGTCGCCATAGATCATCAGCAGGACCTGCATCGCTCATTCCCTTCGCGGTGTCGCCGGATCATGCCGGCACCGGGATGACGCGCGAGGATGCGGGATTTCGACCGGGCCGCGCTATTTTTCCGGCCCGTCGCGCTTCGCGCCATCGAGCAGCGCGTTGCGCCGGGCCTCGGCGGCGCGGTCATTGGCCTTCGCGGCCTTGTTGCGCCCGTGCTTCGCGCGGTTCGCCGCCGCCTGCGCCTCGGCCTCGGCCCGCGCCTTGGCCTTCCGCGCCCGGTTGAGGTTGACGATCTCCGCCATGCGGGGAGAGTAGCGCGCGAGACCCGCCGAAAGGAACGCGCCATGTGGATCGAACTGACCGCCGCCGACGGCCACAGGCTCGCCGCCTGGAAGGACGGGCCGGCGGAGGCGAAGAAGGCGCTGGTGGTGATCCAGGAGATCTTCGGCGTGAACCAGCACATGCGCAACGTCTGCGCCCGCTTCGCGCGCGAAGGCTACACGGTGATCGCGCCCGCCCTGTTCGACCGCACCGAACGCGGCATCGAACTCGGCTACGCCGGCGAGGACGTCGCCCGCGGCCGCGACCTGCGCGGCAAGGTGCCGGCCGAGGGCACCATGCTCGACGTCGAGGCGGCCGCCGCGGCGCTCCCCGCCGGGGCGAAGCGCGGCATCGTCGGCTATTGCTGGGGCGGCACCGTGGCCTGGTGGGGCGCCACCCGATCCCGCAGCTTCGCCGCCGCCAATGGCTGGTACGGCGGCGGCATCGCGGGCACGAAGGACGAAACCCCGAACTGCCCGGTGGAACTCCACTTCGGCGAAAAGGACCACTCCATCCCGATGAGCGACGTGGACGCCATCCGCGCCGCCCAACCGGGCATCAGCACCTTCGTCTACCCCGGCGCCCAACATGGCTTCGGCTGCGACGAACGCGGCAGCTACAGCCGCCCGGACGCGGAACTGGCGTGGTCGCGGACATTGGCCTTCTTCGCGAAACACCTCGGGGGTTGAGGGGGGCGCTGCCCCCCTCAAACTCCCCCCGCCAAGGGCCAGTGGGCCCTTGGAACCCAGGAGTTGATGGCTGGGATGGGGAGGGGGCCTCACGGGCGCACCCTCGATCACACGCGGAACAGGCCCCCTCCCCATCCCAGCCAATAATACCAAGCGCACAAACTTCTGACTCTTGGGGTTGAGCCGACGCGGGTGGTCGTGATTCATCGGCGGGCATGGCT
>VFQP010001929.1_pt1 | contig 25007 bp, 15 predicted proteins | sample 3512351 | NCBI WGS metagenome assembly VFQP01 (sample SAMN10412372, study PRJNA504923) | tailings metagenome | isolation source: Relicate 1 Philex TSF1 revegetated site | place: Philippines: Tuba, Benguet | collected 2017-08-29
TATAAGTATCTCGTTAATAAATAGTTGGCTGTTAAACCCAACTCTTGATTCGCATTATTTGATGGAAGAGGGTATTACCAGCCAGGGTTTTGCTTGATTTGACTATTGAGCAGCATTTGTTCTGTTGCTAAAGGAGCAAGATAGTCACGATTGATATTGAATTTATAACCTGTGCTCATTCCCCCAATTTTCTGGTACAATTCGATATAGCCGTTGGCATCGGTGGGATAAGACGCCAGCAGGTTGGTGGCCACAATTCCTGTCCACTGAGCGAGTTTTGCCCCTTTGGGTTTAAGTCCTACTAACTTTTCGTCGGCGGCAGCCCAACGGTAAAGGTCGTCGTGGCGGTAACCTTCACACGCAAGCTCTACTCTTCTTTCACGTCTGATTTCGTTGATAAGTGGGCTTAATGACGGAAACTCTGCCTTGAGGTCGGTATTGATAGCCGCAATCTGTAAGGTAGGCATTCCAACTCTTTTACGGAGCAAATTAACACTTTTATCGGCGTCGGCTTGCGTAAAAATGCCCAATTCGGCTTTGGCTTCGGCAAAAATCAATAATGCCTCGGCATATCGAAACAAGATATAGCCCGTAGTACCTCGGTCTTGTTGTTGAGTATAATCGGGGTTATGACCCTTATAAACTTGATAGCCTGTGGCGGGTTTGTTTTCGTTTGCAGCCGAAAAACTAGGCGCTTGAAACATTACCGGAGCTGCACCATTGGGGCGGTTGTTGGTGATGATATGCGCTCCATCCGGAACATACACCGTTTGAGACAGTCGTGGGTCACGGTTGGTGATGGCCTCCAAAATAGTAGCATCTCCTTTGTACAATGGACTCACCGAAATAGGCTTACCATCGGTACACAAATACGCATCTATTAGGTCTTTGGTAAGTCCCCGACCTGCTCCTGTATTGGTATAGCGATGCCAATAATGCCCTCCGTTGAGATTTAAGTCATATTTGCGCCATAGCATTATTTCTCGATTAGAACTGTAGTCGGTTTGGTTAAAAAGTTTCCAGTAGCCATCCGCGCCTGGTGTATCTACTAAGCCATAGCCGCCACCATTGTTTAAGAGAGTCTCTGCTACTTCTGCGGCTTTTTTTAGGTATTTTTCACCGTTAGAGCCAGTTACGCCAAAGGCAGTCCCCGCATGATATTTCTCCCACGTACCTTCAAACAGCGCAATACGCGCCTGAAACAACAGCGCTACTTCCTTGTTGATTCGCGATACTTGAGCGTTTGATTTGGTAGGTAAGTAAGCGACGGCTTTGTCAAGGTCGTTCATTAAAGAATCTACAATGACATTGCGAGTGAGTCGTGTGGCGCTGAGTTCGGGGGAGTTAGGGTCCAACGGTTTTGTAATCCAAGGTAGGTCACCAAACTGCCGAAGCTTGTCGTAGTAAAACCAAGCGCGGAAAAACAAAGCTTCCCCAACATAGGCTTTTTTCAAGTCCCAGTTTACATTGACTTTGCTTTGGTTGACAAGGAAGTAATTGATATTTCGTAAGGTTGACCAATTGCTGTAGGCCCATCCTCCACCCGATGCGGGTACGATTCGTTCACCATTAAGGGTAGTATTATACCCCATGTTAATCATGTTGTCGCTACCCTCATCAGCGTCGTTACCATAGATGCCGATGGTGCCAAAAGTACTGATAGTAGAAGGAAACGCAGTGTAAAAATTATTAGCATATAGTTGTAAGTCACTGGTAGACTTCCAAAATTCGGCATCGCTGATGGCGGTTTCGGGGGCGCGCTCAAGAAAATTTTCTTTACATCCTACCAACGTAACTATACTCAGTAGAAGGATAAATGCGATATATTTTTTCATGATAAATATGATTTCGGGGGTTTAAAAAGTGACATTGATTCCTCCTGAGAAAGTCCGTTGCAAGGGATAAATCTTGCCAGTTCCAATCGAAAGCTCAGGATCTAGTGTTTTGATGAGCTTGGTGAAGGTAGCTAAGTTTTCAACACTTATATAGGCTCTCACTTTCTCAATTTTTATGGTATTGAGTACCGTTTTGGGGAGAGTATATCCAAGTTGTAAATTTTTGATGCGTAGATAGGCCGCATTCTGTAAATATCTCGTTTGCGTTTGAGTGTTTTTACTATTCTGCGAACTCATGTAAAATTTAGGAAAATATCCATTGGGGTTCTCTGGAGTCCAGCGGTTGGTGTGGACTGTAAAAACGGAGCTTTGCCATTCATCCCCCACAATTCCCCAGAAATAGTTGGAACCAATAAAAACATCCCTTTTTGCAATTCCTTGGAGAAACAACATCAAGTCAAAACCTTTCCATGTCACATCTCCTGTAAAACTATAAGAGAAGCGAGGTGTACTGTTGCCGATGATTTTTCTATCGCCAGGGTTTTCTAATGTTCCGTTTCCAGGGCCAATGATACCGTCGTTGTTAAGGTCTTTGTATCTTACATCTCCCGGGGTCCACGTAGCCGTTGAGAGTAAAGTTTGCTTGGGTGCGCTATTGATTTCATCGATACTTTGGAACAAACCAACGGTTTCGTATCCCCAAATGCTTCCCATTTCTTGCCCTGCAAAGAAGGTACTTATAGATCCTGTAGGATTGGGATAACGCACTACTTTGCCACTATAATCACTTAATACGCCCTTGAGGCCATATCTTATATCACCGATTTTATCCCTCCATCCTAGGCTTAGTTCAAAGCCTCTGGTTTCGATGCCGGCGTTGTTGGCACTAGGGGGCGTAGCTCCCAGAATACCCGGTAAAGCCTCGGAAGGGCCTGCAAAATCATCTGCTTTACGGATATACCAGTCAAAAGAGGCATTCAAGCGATTGGCCAAAAAACTAATGTCGGTTCCGAGGTTGAGGGAGGTAGTGGTCACCCAAGTGAGGGCAGGATTGATAAGACCCGGAGGGGTCACGTTGGCTTGTTGACCATTGTTAAAAAGCCAGCTTGTGCTTGTAGGACGTACAGTACCAAGACTCGGATAAAAAGGATACCAATTGGCCCCGCTCGCATCCAAAAAGCCTTGGTCTCCTAATGAACCATAAGAGGCTCTAAGCTTGAGTGCACTCACTATATGGGTAGCTCCTTCAAAGAAGGCTTCTTTATCAACATTCCACCCCGCAGATACACCAGGATAAAACTTCCAACGAACATCGCGCAAAAAACGAGAAGTGCCGTCGTATCTTCCATTGAGTTCGAGCAAGTATTTCTCTCGGAAGTTATAATTGATTCTACCGAATATCCCATCAGAAGCTAATTTTCGAGACACATCTGACACCGAAGCGGAGGTACCATAAGTAGTGCTTAATGATGGGATGTTTTCAGAATAAAGTAGACTATTGCTTGCACTATAAGAGAGATAAGCGTTTAAGTCACGTACAAAACCACCCAAAACCTTTACATAATGCCCTCCGAGTGTTTTTTCGTAAGAACTAAAAACATTGATGATGTGGTGCATGCTTCGTTGGTTACTTCTCGAAAATGAATTCGGAGAAGTGCCGCCAATGATACCCGTAGTGCCATCTGGTAAAACTTCGTACAAGGTTTTGAGGTGTGATTGGTCATCGTAGAAAGAGCCATCAAGGGTGTAATTGGCGGTAGCAGTCCAACCTTTAGCTAAATTTAGGTTAAATTCTCCAGTGAGTAAGATTTGGTCAGTGGTGGATTTTGACCGGCCACCTTCTTTATGGAGTAATACATCGCTGGTAGAGGAGTAGTTGCCGTCAGGATTAAAGAGAGCCACAGTGGGGTACTTCCTGGCAATTTGGTGCATGTATGCTTCCAAACCTCCGCCCGTTTTGCTACCATAAGCGTTGGGGGTATCAAAATATTGGCGAGAAGCACTACTTCGAAGGCTAAAACTCAGCCATTTATTGAATGTCGAGGTGACATTGGCGCGGACATTAAACCGTTGGTATTTGTCATAACCATAATTATACATCCCAGCTCTTTGGTTATAGCCTAATCCTACATAATAGGTGGAGCCTTCTGAGCCACCATTGACACTTATATTATGCTGTTGGCTAGGGGCAAAATCCCTGAAATAGATTTTAAACCAGTCATTGTTGGCATTGGAAGCTGCCCAAGTATTCCAGCCGTTACTTCCAGGCGTGGGATTGGCAATGGTCTCGTTGGTGATGGTGCCAGCTTGATATGCTTTGATTCTTTCGAGAGTTTCAGGGTTAAATACTTCTGCACGACCAGCATTTACAAAAGCCTCGTTGTAGAGCTTCGCAAAATCAAGAGAGTTGATCATTTGGGGTAGGTTGATAGGCTGCGCCATCGAGAAGTTGTTGTTGTAACTAATGCTAGGCTTTCCCCCTTTTTTACCTTGTTTAGTTGTAATCAAAATCACCCCATAAGGCGCGCTAGAGCCATAAATAGCCGATGAGGCCGCATCTTTCAGGATGCTTATATTTTCGATGTCGTTGGGGTTGAGGGAGTTAATATCTCCGCCCTGTACGCCGTCAATCACAACCAAGGGACTGCCCGTGGTACCAAAGCCCGTAAAACCGCGAATGTTGATAGATTGTGTAGCATTGGGGGCTCCTCCTGATGTATTTGTGGTGACGTTGAGATTCCCGGCAGCTCCTTGCAGGGCTTGGCTAATCCTTGTAATAGGACGATTTTCGAGGACTTCTCCCCCAATTTGATCAACAGCCCCCGTTAGGTTTACTTTTTTTTGAGTGCCATACCCTACTACCAATACTTCTGAAAGGTACTTGGTGTCTTCTTCCAAAATGATAGTAAATGTGCTTGTAGCTCCTACCTTCATTTCTTTGGAAATATAACCGATGTAGGAAAAGGTAAGGGTTTGTCCTTCTTCAGAATTAAGTGAAAAGTTTCCTTTCGTATCTGTAGTAGTGCCTTTTGTACTTCCTTTGATTACGACAGAAACTCCTACTAAAGGTTGTCCTTTAGTATCTGAAACGTTTCCCGAAATGATTTTTTCGGGCGAGGCAAATAGGGGGAGTGTGGCTAAATTTAACCATAATAAGCCCAAAATTAATTTTAGTAATCCTACAGACCTACATGGACGAAAGGACAAAACAAAAAATCGCTTTAGTAAAGGGATCAGCATAGCCTGAGTAGTTTAGATATTAAATTAATGAATCAGAAATCCTATTAGAATGATAATCTTGTATTTCGTATAATCATAAAAATTTATTCTCCACAAATCGCCTCTATCCACTTTCACCCCACCTAAAAGTTTAGTTTTGCGCCGTTGGTTAAAAACACATTTCGTCGTTTTTACTTGCCAAATTCATACGTTCTTCAGACCCTACAAATATCTAAAAAAAATGTTGACATATTCTAAACAATTGTTTAATTAATTATTAAATTTTTTTAAATAGTTTAACCTAACATCTTACAAATGCATTTTTTGAGTCAAAAAATGGCATTTACTAGGATACTAAGGAATGAAAGGATGTACGTTGTGGAAGAGATATAAAAAAAGATAGATGCTAGAGGTGTCTATTTAATAGACTGGATTATACCCTATTTTGAAAAAATAGGAGGCTAAGTAGGGTTCATTGACAGAACAACACCTCCAAACAACAAGAAAGTAAAACGAAGATTTAGAATTTTCGATTCGAAATGTAGGGAACGATAGCATACGGCACCTCCGAGGCAATTTCGTCGATAGAAGCGGGAGAATCCCCCAAAAATTGAGATTTCTTTCCTTGAATTTCTAGGTGTCCATCTGAGTAAATGATGAGCCTCGCCCAAAGGGGGTCTTTATAGACGGCCATGGATTTGAGATAGGGAAATTTTTTCTCGGTTTCGGCATCATAGCCAGACGACTTGTTTTTGTCGCCTACCCAAAAATAAGACATACTGTTGATTTGTACATAATGAATGCCATTGATGACATTGTGATAATCTTGGTGATGATGACCGCTCAAAACAAGTTTTACTTTATTGGAGCCTGCGTTTTGATTAGCTTCTTCCAAGATGAGCTTCACGGCGGTGGCATTTTCGATACCATTGTTGTCGTTGTCGAGCCCTTGATGACAAAAAATGATAACCGGGAGATGTGTAGTTGCTAAATCCTGTTTTAGCCATTGACGCTGCGCTTTACTGACATAGCGTGGATAACCCTTGAGCTGTCCGTTAGGATTTTTTTCATTGCCATTGAGTACTACAAAATGAAAATCGTTTTTGTCAAATGAATAGTAAGGGGCGGGCATTTGCCAAAAATCCACGACTTGTTGATGCGAAAAACCGCCATCAGTATCATGATTGCCAATGACATGATAAGCTGCACCCTTAAAGCCCTTCCAGATATTTATGAAGGATTGACTACTTTCTTTAGGAAAACAAAAATCTCCAAGTTGGATGATAAAATCTGGCTTGAGGCGATTCATTTCATCAATAAAAGAGCTTAGTCGGCTTTCGCTATCGGGAATGAGCCCATGGTGAACATCCGTGCAAATTCCTATTTGCGCTACTATTTTCTTGTTGGAAGTAGGTGTAGACACTTCCACCCAATTCAGGAAAGATAAAAGTGAAGCATTTTGGCAAAATTGGCGTCTGTCCATGATAGCAAAAAACTAATGTTGGGTAAAGAAATAGATAACGAGCATTTTGCAGGGGCTTTCGGCGTTGTTTTTGGGGACGTGAGAAAGCCGACCATCAAAAAATACGGAGTCTCCTTCTTTCAAAGGGAAAACTTGCCCATTGATTAGATAATCGGTTTGGCCGCTAATGATATAAATGTATTCGTAAGCGTCGGTTGTCACTTCTTCTCGAAAACAATGAGGGGAGAGTTCCAATAAAACAAAATCTACGGTACTTGCAGGGAGATTTCGCATAATGACCCTCTGATAATTAAAACCCTGTGCATCCTCTTTTTCGAAAGGTATATAATCCTCTTTACGTTGAATAAGAATGGTAGGCTCCAAAAGATTTAACCCTTTAAAAAACTCACTGACTTCTACCTCAAGAGATTGGATGATACTGAACATGACGGGAAGAGAAGGAATACTTCGTCCATTTTCGATTTGGGATACAAGCCCTTTACTTACCCCCGACTTGTCGGCTAGTTCTTGCAAGGTAAGGCGTTTTTCGATACGATTTTGTTTGATTCTTCGTCCGACTTCCAATATTAATAATCCATCCATAGGTTCTCTAAAAAAAGAGGTAGTAGCAATTGATTCACAAAAAAAGAGGCGAAAGATACAAATAATGCATAGGTGTGTGGTAAGGTAACATGGTTTTTTGACTTTATGAGTGTCTTACCTAAATGCTCTTTTCTAAATGCTGTGATAGCCTGAATTGTAAATTTGGTAGAGTGCTACTACCTTTGGTCTAACTTTTAAAAACTTCATTAACATTTGTACAATGAAAAAAACAATTCATACTACACTACTTGGAGTGTTTCTAACCTGTTGTATTTCAATGGTTACAATGGCGCAAAATCCTTTTTTTAAAGCTTACAGTACTCCTTTTGGAGTTCCGCCTTTTGCAGATATTAAAGCCGAGCATTTTGAGCCTGCTTTTACTGAAGGGATGAAACAGCAAGCTGCCGAAATTGCCGCGATTACGGCTCAAAAATCAAAACCCACTTTTGCTAATACGATTTTGGCTTTAGAAAACAGCGGAGATTTATTGGATCGTGTTGGAACTGTATTTTTTAATTATAACAGTGCCAATACCAACGAAACGCTCCAGAAAATTGCGCAGGTATTGTCTCCTCAACTTTCCAAACATCGTGACGATATTCAGTTAAACAAAGCGTTGTTTGAACGAGTGAAGGCCGTTTATGACCAACGGGCTCAGTTGAAATTGACAGGAGAACAGATAAAATTGTTCGAAAAAACCTATAAAGGGTTTGTAAGAAGTGGCGCTGCATTGGCCACAGATAAGCAAGAACGCCTGCGCAAAATCAACGAAGAAGTATCATTGTTGACCTTGAAGTTTGGTCAAAACCTTTTGGCCGAAAACAATAATTATACCCTCGTAGTTGACAAAAAAGAAGACCTCAGTGGCTTGCCTTCATCGCTCATTGCGGCAGCAGCTGATGATGCCAAAAAACGCAAAATGGAAGGCAAATGGGTTTTTACTTTACAAAACCCAAGTATCATGCCTTTTCTACAATATGCCGACAACCGCTCGTTGCGTGAGCAAATCTTCAAGGCATATCTTGAAAGAGGTAATCACAACGACGCCTTTGACAACAAAACTATCATGTCTAAAATCGTAGCCTTACGCGCAGAAAAGGCAGCTTTGTTGGGGTATGAAAACCACGCCGCCTATGTTCTGGAAGAAAGTATGGCCAAAACTCCCGCCAAAGTGCAAGAATTGTTGAATCAACTTTGGACGGCTACGGTGCCTGTGACCCAGCAAGAAGCGGCAGAGCTACAAGCATTGATGGATAAAGAAGGCAAAAACGAAAAACTAGAAGGCTGGGATTGGAGATATTATGCCGAAAAACTTCGCAAACAAAAATACGACCTCGACGAAGAAGAACTTCGTCCTTATTTTTCACTGGACAATGTACGTCAGGGTATCTTTACACTTTGTAAAAAACTTTATGGTTTGAGCTTTGAGCCTCGTACTGATATTCCGGTGTATCACGAAGAAGCAACAGCCTATGAAGTAAAAGAAGCCAATGGGCAGCATGTAGGGGTGATGTACATGGATTTTCATCCGCGTGCCAGCAAGCGCGGTGGCGCTTGGATGACGAGCTACCGTGAGCAAAAAATGGAAAATGGCAAACGAGTAGCACCTGTGGTATCGATTGTTTGTAATTTCTCACGTCCAGCAGGCAATGCCCCTGCCCTATTGAGCTTGGACGAAACCCGTACCTTTTTCCATGAGTTTGGACATGCGTTGCATGGATTGCTGTCCAATGTGAATTATGGAAGTCTGGCAGGTACCTCTGTACCACGTGATTTTGTGGAGTTGCCTTCTCAAATCATGGAAAACTGGTCGACTGAGCCTGAAATGCTAAAGTTATATGCCAAACATTATCAAACAGGCGAAGTGATTCCTGACGCATTGATTGAAAAAATGAAAAAAAGCAGCCTTTTCAATCAGGGTTTTGCGACGAGTGAGTATTTAGCAGCATCGTTGTTGGATATGAGCTATCATACCCTGAAACCTGGTCAAACACCCACCGACGTACTTGCTTTTGAAAAAGCATCAATGGACAAAATAGGTTTGATTTCGCAGATTCCGCCTCGTTATCGTACTACTTATTTCCAGCACATCTTTGCAGGAGGGTATTCGGCAGGGTACTATAGTTATATTTGGTCGGCGGTATTGGATGCCGATGCCTTTGAAGTATTCAAAGAAAAAGGACTTTTTGACCAAAATTCGGCCCAATCTTTCCGTAAAAATGTACTGGAGCGTGGCGGTACCGACGAGCCTATGAGTCTTTATCGGAAGTTTAGAGGTACCGAGCCGGACATTAAACCACTTTTGCGTCGTAGAGGGTTGCTAAAAGAGGTGAATTAACTAATATTCTTCAACAAAAAGCGGCTAATGTTCAATCATTAGTCGCTTTTTGTTTGACTCCATTTTAATCAAATCCACGGCGGAGTTTATCCTTCTTTAGAAAATTCTATCATCTAAAAACCCATCTCCATCCGTCGGATTAGGGAGTTTATCCTATTTCTTTTGCAGACTGCTTGATGACTCGCCAACTTTGTGTTGTTAAAATCAAGACCATGAAAAAAACTTTACTTCTCGCCATTACATTCTTCACGATTGGTACAGTCTCCGCTCAATTTCCAGTTGGTGGAGCACCAGCCTCAAAACCTATCCCAGGTACAGCCACTGATCAAACACCCAAAGGAAATTCAAAAATTACAGGATTTGTGATTGATTCGGCTGCTACCAAAGCCGTTGAGTTTGCCAGTGTGGCTCTTTACAATAAAGCTACAGGAAAAGCAGTGGACGGTACCGTTGCGGATGAAAAAGGTAAGTTTGTCCTTAACAAAATCGTGGCAGGAGATTACAAAATGCTGATTTCGTTTTTGGGTTATCAAAACAAAACTATCGACAATATCTCTTTAGCAAAAGGACAAGACCTTGACTTAGGAGTGATTAAGCTTACACCTAATGTGCAGACTCTCAATGAAGTAGTGGTAACAGGGCAAGCCGCACTTATCGAAGAAAAAGTAGATAGACTTGTTTACAACGCCGAAAAAGACATCGCCTCCAAAGGCGGAGATGCTACGGATGTACTTCGTAAAGTGCCTTTGCTTACCGTAGATTTGGACGGAAATGTGTCGCTACGTGGTAGTCAGAATATTCGGGTGTTGATCAACAACAAGCCTAGTACTATCATCGCCAGTAGCGTAGCAGATGCCTTGAAGCAGATTCCTGCCGACCAAATCAAGACAGTAGAAGTAATTACTAGCCCCTCCGCCAAATATGACGCTGAAGGCTCAGGAGGGATTATCAACATCATCACCAAAAAGAACAGCCTTCAAGGGCTTAATCTAAATGTAGATGCAGGCGTTGGAAACCGTGGGTCGTCTTTGTCACTCAATGGGAGCTATCGTAAAGGAAAAGCTGGATTTACTTTAGGTGGTTTTGGACGTGCCAATTACAATATGATTACTAAAACAAGTCTTGAACAAACTAGCACTGCCAACAATATTACGACTACCACTCAACAGACAGGCGATGGTAGCAGCAGAATGCTCTTTGGGCAATACAACTTAGGTTTTGATTATGATTTGGCCAAAAATCAAAGCCTCACGGCTGGTGTGCGTTATGGGGTTCGGAATTTTATTAATCAACAAGACCTTATCACTCGACTCATTACAAATGGCGCAACAATGGCTACTTCTAGTCGTGACGTGGAAGCCAAAAACCTTTCAGGAACGGTAGATATTAACGTAGATTATTTGCATACTTACAAAAAGCCTCAGCAAGAGTGGAGTATCTCAACCCTCTACAGCCGCAACGACCTCACCAACAATTTTGATGCTAATCTACTAAATGGAGAAGGAGCTTTGACAAGTCGTCAGCGCAATCTCAACGGTAATGTGAATCAGGAGTTTACGCTACAAACCGATTATCAAACGCCCATCAAGAAAAATCAAATGATTGAGTTTGGTGCCAAAGGGATTTTTAGAGAGGTCAATAGCAATTATCGTTATTTAAGAGCAGGTGCCACAGGAGATTATACCATCGAAGCAGGCCAACCATCGGGCGAATTGCTCTATCACCAAAATATCGCAGCGGGTTATAGTTCTTATACTTACACTACCAAAAAACGCTATACTTTCAAAGGTGGTTTGCGATATGAGCATACCTTTATCGATGCCAGTACTCGTGAAAATGGTGTGTTGGGAATTGCTAACTATGGTGTATTGGTACCTAGTATCAATGCTTCTAAGACCTTTAAAGGAACAACCTTCAAGCTTGGCTACAATCGCCGTATTCAGCGTCCGGGTCTTCAGCAGTTGAACCCTAACTTCAACGCTGCTAACCCTCAAAACATCACAATTGGTAACCCTACCCTTCGCCCAGAGTTGACCAATAACTTTGAGTTAGGGCTTAGCCGAACCATCAAGAAAGCATTCGTAAACGCTACGTTTTTTGGTCGTATTACCAACAACGCCATCACCCAAGTACGTCAGCCTTCTGATACACTCGCAGGTGCTATCGTGACAACTTACGAAAACATTGGTCGTCAACATGCCTATGGCGCTAACATATTTACCAACATCGCGGTTACTTCCAAAATCAACATCGGTATTTTCTCTAATATTTTCTATAGCAGACTTACTGGCCAAGCTTTGGGCGAAAATGGAGTTTCGCAAGAATTTACCAACTCAGGCATGAACGTGAGTGGGGGGATGTTTTCGCAAGCTACCTTCAAAAATGGTTGGGGAGCGCAAGCTTTTGGATTTTTACAAGGCAACCAAGTACAGCTACAAGGGATGCAAGGCGGGTTTGCCTTTTATACAGTAGGAATCAAGAAAGATTTCAAAAACAAAAAAGGGAGCCTTGGGTTGGCGGGAGAAAACTTCTTCAGCCGTCGATTCAATATTCATAGCAAACTTACTTCACCACAATTCAGCCAAATCAGTGATGTATTTCTTTATAACCGAGGTGTACGTCTAACTTTCACTTACAAAATTGGAAAAATGACCACCGACGCCCCGAAAAAGAAAGCACGTTCGGTCAATAATGATGACGTAAAATCTGAAAACAGTGGACAAGGTGGAACTGGCGCTCCAACAGGAGGTGCACAGCAGCGCAACTAAATCTTATTGATAATTGACTACTAAAAAAATACAATAACCATAACTAAAACATGATGAAAACTAACAAATTTTTGGCCGCAGCTCTTGTTGCTTTTGTATCTGTGGGTGCTTATGCCCAAACGGTGGATGAAATTGTGGATAAACACGTTGCTGCTTTGGGTGGTGCCGATAAACTAAAAGGCGTAAATACGCTCATCATTGAAAGGACACTTTCGGTACAAAGTATGGAAATTCCCAATAAAACCACTATGATGGTGGGTAAGGTGCTGAGATCTGAGTCGACTGTTATGGGAAATTCTATGATTCAAGTATCAGATATTAAATCGGGCTGGATGATTCGCCCTGCAATGATGGGAGGCACTGGCGAGCCAGAAGATATGCCAGCCGACCAAGTGAAACAACAAGCTAGCCAACTTGATCCCTTTGGGGCTTTGGTTAACTACAAAGAAAAAGGAAACACTATTGAGCTTGTTGGCAAAGAAAAGTTGAATAAAAAAGACGTATATCATTTAAAAGTCACTAGTAAAGATGGTCAAAGCCACGATGAATATGTAGATGCCACCACTTTTTTGGTGAGTAAAATAATCGTGGTAGCTCAGGGACAAAATGCAGAAGTTGAATTCTCAGACTACAAAGATGTAGAAGGAGTAAAATATCCTCATACACTTGAAATGGCCAATCAAATGGGGAATTTGGCTTTTACTACCAACAAAATATCTGTTAATACTCCCGTAGATGAGGCGATTTTTAAGAAGCCTACTAAATAATTATCTCTCTTTTTTCATACAAAAACAGCTCCTCGAAGGAGCTGTTTTTGTGTTTATTTGCTTTCGTGGCTTTTACTGTCAGAAACTTATCCTCTGCGGTACGGATTACGGTCAAATTTGCGTGAGTGCTGATAAGCTACCAAACGTTCGCGCTGTGCAGGAGTCAAGACTGACCAAATATCTTTTTGTTTTTCATTTTGCAGGCGCTCTATGTCACGACTGCCAAGGCGGCGTCCTTTCAAGAGGCGGTCATATTGATTTTCGATTCTCTTGATTTCGTTTTCTTGTTTGCGGCTCAGTTTGACGATGTTGTCCAGATGATTGATGCTAAGTTCTTCAAGCTTATTATCTAGACGAGGATTGTTGATCTGTGGAGCCGAAGGAACTTGATAAGAACCGCGCTGAGCGTTGACATTGGCGATGCTCAAAATGGCTAAAGTGGCGATGGCTAAGATGGTCTTTTTCATGGTTGCTGTTGTTTTAAAATGTGTCGTAATTAATTGGTTTACGATGGTTAGAGGCTCATTTTATCACAACGTTTAATGGAGGAATAAGCCCAATCTACCAATTGACGCTTAAAATCGATGGCTAGGAAAAATAGACCGATGAATGAAAGAAAAAGATTTTTAACAGTACCTATTTCTTTTTTAAGATTAGTACCAAATCGCTGTTTTGGGGAGATGATACTTCAAGAATTCCCCCTTTAGAGGTAATTTGGGCTTCCCAAAATTGATCATTTACGGGGTTGTACCATTGCCCTTGGTAGGAGAGATGACTTGGATTATACAAACGAAGGGTGGTTTGGGTAGGAATATAGGCCATCACCGCTTGGTGGTCATCTGAGCGTAGCACCGAAATATACCCCCCTGCTTGAGTGGCTTGATTGACTACCAACTCGGGAGCGGGCTTCAATTGCCACCAATCATATTTTTGCATAAAATTCCCAAGCTGCCCGATTTGGACACTTCCCGCAAACTTGATACTCTCCTCCCACGAACGAAGCGAAGAAGGCTGCGTATGATTTAGAATTTTTTCGCCCGTTCGGATCCACGGCCAAATACCATTTGCCCCATAAGCAATACCCGCGACAGGGGTAGAAAATACACTCCAGTAACTCGCGTTTCGTACCTCTTTGCTTTGTATGGAAGGCTGAATATCTTCATAACACGGTTCCAGATTAATAAAAACTTTAGGTGGTAATTTGCTCCATTCAGTAGCAACAGGCCCTTTTGTAATCCACCGAATAGTATTGTCAGTGCTGTTGTGGCCTGTCTGATAGCCTATTATGTCTAGCCATTCTTCACTGGCATATTCTTTCCCTATCCAGGATTGCCCTTGCGAATGCAATGCAACTACCCCCGGATGTTCTCCCCCAAACACTCCTCTTCCAATGGTCTTCCAGCGTTGTTCGTAGTCGCCAATGTACTTGCCATCACCTCCCAAAATCCAAATTACCTGATTTCCGCCATAGCGTGCTACCATATAATTAGCTAATAAAATAGCCTCTGCTTCAGGTAAATAATAACCTGGGCTCAATTCTCGTCCTGTCGATACTGGCAAGGCCCATAGCAATACAGGGGCTGCAACCAAGCCGTGCCGATTGATTTCGTCTATTTTTTTGTCCAGATGCTGGAAAAAGTTAGGGTTTATCGTGATGCGTCCACTGCCTTCAAAAGCAATGTTCCCTTCGCTATTTTTATCGCCACCGCGCCACTGAGTGGTCGTAAACTGAATAACATTGTAGTGATTTTTGGCTCGATCTTTTAAGTAAGTTTCCCATTCTTGCGGCGTGGATTTGAGCGTTCCGTTCCAAGCAGTACAAGCTGTGTAAAAAAAAGGACTCCCATCAGCATGAGTAAGATAATAAGAGCCTTTGGGGTGAATGATATTTCCTTTGGTATAAATGTCATGCGGATTTTGGTGGTTTACGCAGTCGAAAGTTCCTTTGATGGCATGGAGGCCGCTATTGAGGGTATCGGAGCAAAAAGACGTATAACTCCATTGCCCAATTTCGTCAGGCATAAACCGCACGCGCCACGTTTTCTGACCATCCCAAAAACCATTGACTGTTTTTAATCTTCCAGAAGGAGATTGGAATTGCACTCTAAAACGAGCGATATTATACAATGGATTTTCGTACGTCTTAGCACTTTCAAAAGATTTCTCATACTTCATCCAAAGCCCCGTTTGGGCCATTGAAGGTAGGTTGATAAACCCAATGAGAGCCATAAACCATAAAATACTAGCGTTTTTTTTCATGGGTAGTAAGGATTTTTTTACAAAAAGTTTTAACTTACTTTGGCAACACGTAGCTATACACTTTATACCCCAATTCACTCCATGCACTTTGGGTTGGAAACGGTGTACCAGGAAACAACTCCTGATGATTTTGAATAAATTTTATCTTCACCCGTAATTTGGATTTATCTTTTGTCAATTGGGCGGGTACCAAAAACTCATCTTCTCGTAGTTGCCGATTGGAGGTTTGCGCTTTCAAAAAACGCGGGTCAAGCTCACCTCCTGGGTCGGAATACATACAGGTATTGGCTCCTGCTAAATACCAAACTCCCGCTCGGCTCCATTTTCCTTTTTTCGCATCGGCTTCCTCGGCGATGAATACTTCGGCTGTTTGATTGGGAAAACTATAATCCAGCGTTCGACGAAGCAAAATCCCTTGATTCGTGGGGGCAAGCTTAATCGTAAATTCCGAGGTGCCTCGCGTATAACGCCCCTCCAAGGTTTCTTCGGGATAAATCTCTTTGCCCATCAAGGCCGAATAGCCTTCAATCGCCGACACATCGATGCGCCACGGCTTGTCAGGAAATACGTCGATGCCTGCCTCGAATCGTGAGGTAAGTGGATAAACTGCCGACGCCTCGGGCGAAACGTAGCCGTGCATTTTTTCACTGGCAAGGTTTCCCACGTTGAGTTCGTCTGTCAGTACCAGAGAAGGTTTAGGAAGGCCATACCAATAACAAACCGCTTCGTAGTGCTCGGGATACAGATTTTCGCCCCCGTGTTCAAACTGAATGACGGCCCGTTTGCCAAAAGGCATCAAATCGGCCAACAAAAACCGATAGGCGGATTCAATCAGGTCTTTTTCGTGTTTAGCTGTTTCTTTACTAACCGCACCACAGGGGTGCCCCGCCAACGGCAAGGTCATGTTGAGTCCGCCCCAGTAATCGCCGCCACCACCCCATTCTTCGGTGCCAGTACCGTATGCTTGGGGGCTCCGACTATCGTCAAAATAAAACCGTGGGTCGCCTTCGAGCGTAGCCAAGTTACCATTGTGCGAAAACACAAACGAATTTCCCACAAAACTTCCCGACCATTCTTCGTGCCCTTCTACTCCTTTGGTATCTAGGTACACCAAATCTTTCCCTGGTTCGTGTGACGGAATGTCTTTGTAACTAGCGTGAAAATAGCTACTGTGTTCGGGGGTAGTTTTTAGGGGTTCATAGCGAAGCTCATAGTCGATAGAGGTGTTTTTCGGGGTAATTCCTGCCAACTCAATGCGAGCAGATTGAAAAAATGGCATAGGGAAGTAGCAACCCAATTCAATTTTTTTGTTGGGATAATCAAAGCGGATATTAACAGGAAGCCCTTTGACTAAATATTCCTGTTGTTCGCGATTATAAAACGTTCCCGCCCCGAAGAAAAGGCACAATGGTGCATCAATTGACGGATGCTTGGCGCCGTCCCAAGTCGCGACTAAGCGAATGCGTTCCAAATCAAAGGCTGATTCCAGCGGTAAGGTTATTTTTAGGGCGCGAATTTGTTGCGGACTGGAAGCTTGAATATCGGCCAATACCACTTTTTCGTTGTCAAGCCGAAGCGTACCTGTTTTTTTTACGATGTCTTGCGGGGCAATGTCCGTTCCAGCCCGTTCCAATAAATTCAGTACCTCTTTTTCGGGCGTATGACGAAGTAAAAACGACTGAATAGGGCGTGAGAGTTGCGATTCGTTGGCGTAGAGGTGATAAATGTAATAACCTGTCCCATACCGGGTTCTGGAATAAGCGATGCGCATAGACTGCTCAAAAGGCATGGGTGTCCATATCAAATCGGCTCCTTTGGTGACCTCCCAAGTCCAGTTAAGGGGGCGAGGATAGGTAGTTTCAGGAATAAAATTTGAGGCTTTAAACTTTCGTTTGGCTACGGTAGGTTCGTTTGTACCTGTTTCGCTCACAAGGTGGTCAACGCCATCGACCACAAAATGCCAAGGGCTCCCGTGCCAGTGATTGGCCCGAAAAAAGTACAGCACACCTTTACCTTTCACATCAAGCGTAACGTTCTCATTTTCGCCATTGGCAAATAAAAAATGAGAAGCATCGGCCGACTCATTTCCTCCCGTGCGGTCGTAGGTAGAGCGCATATACGCCCGAACGCCCAGCCGTTGGGTTGGCCATTGGTCCCATTGTTTATAGGCATCAAGACCCACGGGAATCGTGGGCAATTGTTGCGCCCTGAGTGGGGACAAAGTAAAAAAGAGAGCGAAGCTCCCCAAGAGTTGGAAAAACAAACGACGTTTCATCTTAGCTAAAGAAAAAGGTGTTTTCTTTAAAAGTGCTTAACGCCTTATTTTTCTAGGGTTTTTGGTTTATTTTTTCTTTTCAGAAAATACCTTGAAAAGTACGGGGAGTGGCCAAAAAAACGTTGAATTCAAGGCTTGTGCCCAGTTCGGCTTATTTTTTTGACTTTCTCTCGTAACGTACCAAAGCAATACTATTCCTGAAATAATTAAGGCTGCTGTCATTTTAGTTGTGGATTTTGTTTAATCAAATATAGTATTTTAGTATCAACCCCTTGTCCAGAATTTTACCATTGGTAAATGTATGATTATGAGTGGACTGAATCAAATCTCGTTTAGGCTAATGATTTTTTCGCTTCAGTTGCAAATAATCCAAGAAGTAAATCACTTTTACCGAAATATTGTTGTTTTGGTCGGCTTGGAGGGTGACATTGAGTCTCCAGTTTTGGACGTTCGCTTAAGGTGTTAAGAAATATTCAAAACAATTGAGCTTGTCATGATAAGAATGATTCTGATATAATCGTTCATGCCAATGCCCCGTTTGGGCTTGAAGGAGGAAGGGTGAGTATTGATAAGGACGAGTTTAAGGGAGGATGAAGATGTCTTTTCGTTGCCTGAAATATCAATTAAAAGGCTATGTCCATCTGTTTCTATCGGCAAAAAACTAGGTTATCCCGACAATTGGGGTTAAGGATGAGAAAGAAGGTGGTTTAAGTAACTTCAATAAATCCTGTATCCTGCATTTCGGTAAAAAAATCTAATTCCATACTGCCTGTGCCTGCTAAAACTCGGCTAAAGTCTTGTTTTTTATCAATTGTAAGAATACCATTATCGCTAAAAAAAAGCCGAACTAATTTGACCCCAAAGACAATCCCTTCATCAGGAGTTTCAAATACCAACTTATCATAATTTGAACCTTCTATCGCTGATTCTAATTTTGCCTCAACAGGTAAATTCTTGATTTTACTCACATCAACGCTCAATTCGGCTGTGTTCTTTCTCTCAAATTGCATTCGCATTTTCTTAGCTCTTAGTAAAGACGTAGCTACAAAGAAATTGCCTTTTTTTATTTCTTCTTTATAAATGTCTCTCAACTCATTCTGATTCTCATTAAGCCAATTTCTTAAGCTTATTTCGTCCGCATCCGTAGTTACAATTTCTTCTATATGAAAAATAACTGAACTACTGTTTGCAAAAGCTAAGTCAAAACTTGGTGCTGAATCTTGAAAGTAGCTTCCCAGTACCTTAGCGGCAATGGTTGAAGACAAACTATTCGTTTTTCGTAAATCTATATCTATGCCTTGCCCATCACTTAAGCCAATTGCACCATGAATCTTATCAGAAAATAGCGACTTTATAAAACCACTTGTTGGTTGTGCTTCCGATTGAATCCATATTCTTTTAAAAGTATTTTTAATAGTATGCTCATAAATATGCAAAGGTCTGATAGAAGTCTTAGGATAGGCGACAAGGCTATATCCTTTACTCTTCAATGCTACTACAAACGGGTCATTACATTCCATGATTCTAAGTGGTTTTTTTTAAAAGTTTGAATACTTTGCTATAATCATAAAACTCTCCATCATCGTGTTTTGCTCTATATTTATCTTGGTTTAGTTCATAACAAGTGTATTCGAATACTGATTCTATTTCCATTGGAGATTTTTTTAAAAGTTTGTAAAACTTTTCTGAAAAATCAACCGCTGCTTTTGGACTTATAGCAATAGTAGTTCCTACGGCATACTTGGTAAGTCCTTTATCTACAATCTTTTTAGCACTAGTTTCTGAATCACAAGCTATCAATAAAATCAGTTCTTTTACTTCTTTCGTTTTTTCAAGTTGGTGGCACAAGTAATCTGATGGGACAGGATTAGGCCGCTCTTTATGCTCATCGTGGACAAAAAATAACTGGTCAGGAATACCATGAACAGTGATATGGACGATGTCTTTCCCTACTGTATGTGAACCAATTTCATTGTATTTTGTATTTAAATTGTCATAAAACTCAAATGCATCACTTATAGTATCTGCAATTATTTGCTTTTGAGCAGGTGCTCTTATATGGTTTTTGTTTTCAGGATCTGCTGTTAGAAATATGATACTTAATTTAGCTTTGTCCGGGAGAGGTATTGGTTGTTTTGGTATATATTCCTTTGTCGGAGTTGGTAAGTCAAACATAAATCTAAAAATATTAGTACTATCCAACATACATACATCTTCGATATCTGCTTTTGCTTTCCACTTGTTATTATAGAAACAATACACCTCAAAATCCAACGGCATGAGTTTGGTGGTTTTGAGGTCCTCATTCAGTGCCAGTAAAGTTTTCTGTATCTCTTGCCAAAGCGGATGCTGTCCTTTATCATCTTTCAATCGAATATAAATACTGTGTTCCTGCCAGCGTTCAGTTACTTCAGCATACGTATTAGTAGGTCCGTCATGAAGCACTACTCCTTTTTTCCAGCGCAGTTCATTGTATATCTTACTATGTAACTGAACCATGAATTTGTGTAGGGTACCAGCCGGTAAAAATGGCGAATACGTTAGTTTTATCTCACAATCAAAGTCTGCAAGGTGTGGTGGATAAGTGGGTTGCTTTTCGGTAAATAAAGCTGGGACGATAAAATTACCCTTTTCTTCATAACAAAAATGATAGGAAATCAGTAGTTCTAATAGTTTTTCACGTTCTCTCTCATTGTATTCCTTCCAGATTTTGGGTAAGAAGGCAGGTTTAAGCGTAGCAATATCATCATAAAACTCAAAATCAATCACTTTACAAATGGCATCTTTGACCCAAATAGGATTCAGGACAATCCAATCTTTGAGCTTTTCATTGTCTCCAAAATAGATGACAGCACCGATGCGATCTAGCACCGCCAACCATGCCCTGATTTCATCCGCGTTTAATCCTCTTCTGGTACAGACGGTGATAAATTCTTCTTTGCTGATGTAGTTAGTACCTTGATTTTTAAGTTGGTTCAAATCTTCTTTTGCACCCAGCCATTCTGAGCTGTACTGTACCGTGAAGATATCATCACTGATTTTAGAAATACTCTTGGCAATAAGTTTGGGTAGCGCAGCAAATTGCTCTATATCCACGCAACTTATTTTGATAAACTCTTCAACGTTGCCAAATTTATTCTTAACATCTTCCTCATTAATAGATCGTTTGCCTATATCATTTTTGTTTTGAACATAGATGACCGGACTGTGTTGGCCACTGTCGTTGTTGTAGGCATTGGCCATCGCCAACCAATATTCATACCCTATGTATAATTCATTATGATTTGCTGTGTCGTCGTATGACGTGACGTAGAGGTACAGCGACTTTCGACTGCAAAAAAGCTGCTGAATCTCCCGATATTTGCCCTGCCCTCCAAAATCCCAAATATTAAACGTAAAAGAGGTTGATTCTGGCAAACCCGTTTGGGCACCTGCTAAGTTTGCAATCGTATAAGGTACGATGTCTAACCCAGGCGTTCTGTCTTCTTTAGCAGGTAATGGGGCATTGATATCGAGCAGTTTGAGCCGAATGGAGGTTTTGCCGACTTCTCCATTGCCAATCAATATCATTTTGGCTTCATGCAGGTACTCTTTAGTAAAGTTTGCTTTGTTTAACGATGTCAGGTAGCCTTTCATCGTGTTCCAACAGTTTCTGTCTGTGTCCCATATTTCACGGTCAATTCTGAGTAATTGATTTCCCTGTAAGTATAAGGTCTCCATCGTTTCTACTTCGCTCAAAAACGGCGCTAACTCGGTCAGTTGGTTTTGGGCTAAATGAAGCGTATTGAGCAAACGCATAGAGCGATTGAATATGATTCTTTTCAAGGCATTTTTATCTGCATATATATACTTTAATGCGCGAAATCCTGTATGGAAACTTAATCTATCCAATTGATTTTCACTCACATCTAGCAACACCAAGGCCGGACAATCTCCCTCAAAAACCAACTCTGTTAGGCCATTTTTTTGCAAATAAACCTGCTGCAATGACCGAAAACCCTTCGGAATTGTTATTTCCTTAATGGCGCAATTGTTTAAATACAAATGCGTAAGGTGCGGCAAAGGTACTTCAAAAACCACCTCTGTTAGTGATTTGCTGCCACTTAGGTAGAGATACTCCAACGCTTCTGCGTCTTTCCCCAATACAAGCTTTTTTAGCTTACTATTGCCTATACTCAAAGCCGTAATCTGTCCGCCTGCGTTGAGGGCATAGCTATTGTCATAACCTTTAACGAGCCGCACGGCAGTAATGGGGCCGTCGTCTTTTTGAAGAGTAAGGGTTTTGATTAAGTCATGGAGCATTGCTATATGCTGGTTTTTTAGAAATTATTTTCGACCCGCGAAGTGGGTTTTGTTACTTTTTTACTAATGCTATTCTATTCATAGTACTTCTTTTACTATGCCAACATCTGAACTTAATAATCTGAAAGAACCAAGCGAAATCCGACGCCGCGGTTACGGTAGTTGGGCGATCCGAAGTCACGAATCGAGGAGTAGCAGAATTTCGCTTCGCTGCGCCAACTGCCGCCGCGAAGCACGTGATCCGAGTCAGTAGCAGCGTCTGCAGGTTTTTTTGATACACCCGCTGTCGAGCTTCTATAGAAATCCTCTGCATACCAATCACTACACCACTCCCACACATTGCCACTCATGTCATATAAGTTTAATAAGTTCGGCATTTTTAACCCTACGTTCTTGGTTTCTAAGTGGCTATTCTCAATATACCAACTTACTTCTTCTAATTTGTTGCTACCAGCATAGATAAATGGGTATTTCTGACCGTATTTGCCCCCTTTGACCGCGTATTCCCATTCGGCTTCGGTGGGTAAGCGGTATGCACGACCTGTTATGATGTTCAGCCTTGGCAAAAACTTATCCACAATATCGTTGTATGATACATTTTCCATGGGGCGGTTGGCACCTATAAAATTCGAAGGGTTTTCTTTGTCGGTAAGGGCTATCAAATATGCCCATAGTGCCTGCGTCACCAGATACTCCCCCATCCAAAAGCTATTGACCCGCACTGTATGTACAGGTAATGAGTCATTATAGGTGCTTTGACCTCCCATTTCAAATATGTCTCCTTCCACCCAAAGCATTTTAAAGGCGGCAGGGGTATTTTCAAATTCGGAAAAGGATTTCATAGTGAATAACGTTAAAGCTTATTTAAAGATAGCAGCAGAGCTTTCGGCCTGGGCTACTCACACTGCTGCTGGGGTTCTGAGACACTCAGAACGTTTTTGTCCCCCAAGAGGAACCGGACAAACATCTGTTCAGTGGTTGTCGTCCGACAATCCCGTGAGCTGAAGAAGAAAGAACCAACCGAAAGCCGAGGTTATTGTTGCGGTTCGTTCCCTATGATGTTTGGCTTAAGCCCTTTGCCTGTATGATACGCCTCGTCCAAATATCGCATTTTTTTTATAAATCGTTGCTTACTTTGTTGGGTTAGTTTTGGCCAGATTTGCCATTTCGCTCTTCCTTTTTGCTCACGGGATTTTTCTACTGAACTGAAGAAGAAAGAACCAACCGAAAGCCGACGCTAGTGTCGCGAAACTCGGGCCAACTGAAAGTGCGGATCGTGGATCTGCAACTCTGCGCGTCGTCGAGCCAACTGCCGCCGCGAAACACGCGATCCGCTCCCATAGCATGGACAGGGTTTACTACAGCGCGCTCTGTAGTTGTGCTATAAGCGTCATACCGATCACTGCACCACTCAAACACATTACCACTCATGTCGTACACCCCTAATAGGTTCGGGGTTTTCAAACCTAAATCTTTGGTTTCCTTATGACTATTTTCATCATACCAACCTACTTCTTCTAATTTGTTGCTACCCGCGTATTCAAAAGGATATTGCCACCAATATAGCCCACCTCGTGCGGCATATTCCCATTCGGCTTCGGTAGGTAAGCGGTACGTTGTATTGGCAGGGCGGCTAGCTTGGCTTACATCATTCAATCGAGGCAAAAATTCAGCAACGATGTCCTTCCACGATACTCCATCCACGGGTCTATCGGCTCCTTTAAAATACGAAGGGTCTGTTTTTGGGGTGTCTTTCATCACATAGTTCCATAATGATTGGGTTACGAGGTACTCGCCTATCCAAAAATCACTCAATCGTACATGATAATCATTGGCCATTTCAAAAGGAGCTCGGTGGAGATTGCCTTCTACCGCAATCATGGTAAAGGAGAGGGAAGTATCGGAGAAGGTTTGTAGATGGTTTTCCATGCGGTTAGGATAAATAACCACTAATATACGGCTTGTCTCGTAATTTTTAGGTCCGTATGGCGCCCTTTATCATCGCTATGGGATTTTTTTACTTAGGGATTTCTGCGGAGTCGTTTTTTGTAAAAGGCGGTGGATGAGGTATCAATACGCCCACTTTTGCCCCACTGGGTTTTTCCCTACTGAATCGGAGGAACAGAAAGAACCAACCGACATCCCACATTATTGCTGCGATTCTCAGGCGTGTCGTTGCTGCGGACTGCCGAGCGGCATCCCATTGCTGGATAGTTCCAACAACCACCCCGAACCACACGATACCAACCGTTGGTAGGGCCTGTAGGGTTGAGTGTGATATCTTTACCTAGGTCTGGATAAGTATCATACCAATCACTGCACCATTCCCAAACATTCCCGCTCATATCATAGATACCCAAACGATTAGGTTTTTTCAGACCTACCGTTTGCGTTTGTCCCTGGCTATTTTCAAGGTACCAGCCCACTTCTTCCAACTGATTACTCCCTGAATAGGCAGTTGGATTTTGCCACTCATATTTCCCACCTCGTGCGGCGTATTCCCACTCAGCTTCCGTAGGCAAACGATAATAGGTACCCTCAGGCCGATTATTTTTTGTTTTATCATTGAGTCTTGGCAAAAACAATCGGTCTATATCTCTCCATGAAACTTGCTCTACAGGCTGACTAGCTCCTTTAAAATAGGAAGGGTCGGCTAGATCGGTATCGCCCATTATATAGGCCCACAAAGCTTGTGTCACGGGATACTCGCCTATCCAAAAATCGCTCAATCCAACCCGGTATGTCTTACTCATTTTAAAGGGCTTATCTTTCCTATTCCTCCCAATTGCCACCATATTGAAAGAAACAATGCTATCGACGAAGGTTTGTAGATGGTTTTCCATAAGCACAGTAAAAGACGTCCTAAAGTAAAGAATTTTAGGCAAAGTCAGGTACAGAAAGAGGTATCTTTCGCTAGGTATCTACAACAAAAAAGCAGAAGCCCTTGTTTGCTTCTGCTTTTTTGTTGGTCTTGGGAGGATGGCCACAAAAATTTAGGGCTTCTTCTTCTTCAACTGCAAATAATCCAAAAAGTAAATCACTTTTACCGAAATATTGTTGTTTTGGCATCCTATTGATGTCTCATAGTAGTCACAAAATACTCGATTTTTGTTGATAGGGGTAGAGACGTTGATAGCGGTAGAGACGTTGCATGCAACGTCTCTACCGCTATCAACGTC
>VFQP010001930.1_pt1 | contig 25006 bp, 23 predicted proteins | sample 3512351 | NCBI WGS metagenome assembly VFQP01 (sample SAMN10412372, study PRJNA504923) | tailings metagenome | isolation source: Relicate 1 Philex TSF1 revegetated site | place: Philippines: Tuba, Benguet | collected 2017-08-29
TCTGGAACAGGTGATGAGAAAGTGTAGGTCCAGCGAAGCCGTAAGCTTTTGGATGTGTAAAGATGTTGCGTACTTCCCGGACATGGTTGAGAAAATCTATTGAATCAGTTTCAAAATACCCGCGATCGTGAAACCATTTTATATATTTCTGTAAAGTAGTTGGGTGAACAGCGCCGGGGTTGAGTTCTCCATACCTTTTGCTCAGGGCTAATTCGAAGGCCCAGAAAGTTCGTGCAGTTGCAAGGTCGAAAAACTCATATTCGTAATAGGCAAGATCGATCAGCCGTTGAATAAGGCGGAAGGCACTATGAATGTCAGGGTGGGCGGAAGGCACAATAAATATTCGATTGGAGATTGCTGAAAGATAAGCTTCATAGCTATCGATCTCATAAATATGCTTCCATTTGTCGTCGGGAAGGGGGCGGTCTTGTTGATGCATTATTTCTATAGAGGTTTAGTGGGGCACTGTGGGATAATTATACATTAATTTTTCCATCCTTTCTTTCTCATCTCGGCGCGCGACCAATTCAACATTTCTTGCGTAAAGGCGGCATCCTGCATTTTAATATAGAGCTCCTGGTTACGGGGGCATGCGTTGATCCAATCAGTAAGTCGATCTTCTTCAATTTGATCATTCATTTTACGGGTGCGTCTGAGTACAAGACCGGCGATAATCCACAGATCGATGGCCTCTTCGGTTTCAATAAGAAGTTGCTCAGGAACAAAGACGTTGTCGGAGTTGTCTGCAATCAGCTCCTGGAAGAGGTCCGTGTTGACTTCGCTCTCGCCCATCCATTCTTCTAATGATTGGACTTCGGCAGGAGTCAGTTTATTATGGAGATAACGAATGATTAGCCGGACGATATTGACCGGTATGGAGTTCGCATGATCGTACATAGATAAAGTTTTAAGGATTTTAAAACTATATAAATACTTATCTTAAAACTTCGAACGACTGAAATTTCCCGCTTAAGAATACTTTTAGGCAGTACCATACACTACTATATAAATACCCTTAACGATTACCAGTAATACTACTTACCTGGTAATTAGTGTAGTGCTTACTTATGCCATGTGAAGTGCTATCAGCCATTGGGTGATTGTTGTTAAGTAACCAGATCCGAGGCAGGGCCGGTAGTACCGACATGCGAATTTCATTTATTAAATAGACTTCATTAGAGGTGAATTAGAAAATACTTCCTAAGACGACGTCCTGTCTCCGAATAGCAGATTGAGAAACAGGGATTTCGTTTTGAAAAGTTAATCTAAGCGTCGTTAACCGAAATTCCACCCTACGCATCATTAACCTATGATACGATTAAACCTTACTAACGGAGAGCCGATTGCCTTAAAATTGGCAGCGAGCGGAAAATTCAGGGGCATGCGCCTGCCCGGGAGTTCCTTGTTTGCGTCAGACAGACCTGGTTATAATATAACTGTGCACGTGTTTGAGCATCCATTGTACTTTATTACGCTGCGGAATATTCAGCTAGAGGAATCTAAGCAGCTTATTTTAACGGAAGATAATTCCTGGCTAAGGATTGAAGTGCTACTGGAAGGTATGGCGAACATTCATTTAAAGGATGCAGAAGGGCTCCGGCTGTTGCCGGGGCAGTACCAGTTAACGGACAAGACGGTGGTGGGATTAGATATCGGTTCAAAAAAATCACTATTATATCTAACGGTGCATTTTTCGAAAGAATTGTTAAATGGACTCGGCAATGATAAACCGATTACGCCAACCAGTCCGGTTCAATCGCCGCTCGGATTGATTGAAATTGTTCACGATATACTTCGGTCACCTTTTCAGGGAGGAACGCAGGATTTTTATTTAGCGAATAGGATCCGGGATTTACTATTTGAACATGATACGCGGGAGCCGGTGTTGTTGCCGGGTGAGTTGAGTCCAGAGCAGGTGGCACTAATGCACGAAGCGGACCGAATCATGGCACATAACCTGGATGGGAAGATTACTATTCCGCAGCTGGCGCGGATGCTGGGAACCAATTTCGTGACACTGAAGAGAAACTATGAGAAGGTATTTGGTATAGGAATCTTTCCCCGGATGATGGAGCGGAAGATGACACATATCAAATTGCTTCTCTCCAAGACCAATAGGCCATTGAAGGATATTGCGGACGAGTCGGGATATAAGACGTTACCCGGTTTTTTGAACGCTTTTCGAAAGAGGTTCAAGGTAACTCCGGGTGAATGGCGAAATGAGCAAAAGGGAAAATCGCAATCGGGCTGAATAAGAAAAGGGCTGGAGGGTAATCTCCAGCCCCGGTTATTAATAACCTGTAATATTACGATCTAAAGATAGAATGGCTGTGAAATTCATCCATCAGGAAAAAACATTTTTTTGTCGTTTTTTTCTGATGGAATGGAAGAGGCAAGTATGTAAGCAGTGAAGTAATAGGTTTTAAATAAATGAAGTAAAATCTCCATTAGCAATAAAATACTTATTACATCGCTTTTATAACGTTTATGTCAGTCGAATAGGGGTTAGCAATTAAGTAGTTCAAAATGCTAATTAGCAATTGCACGTCGGGAAGGTTAGCTTTTTTTAAAGAGCGAAACAAGGATCTGAACCGATCGTCTTTTTTGCTGCTAACAGATTTCGATAATTTTTTGAATTGATCGAAATCAGATGGAAGCCCAAAGTCTTCGAGAGTAATGCCGGCAGATTGAACATTCTGGAGAATAAATTTTTCGACAGCAGGTACTATTCTAATGATATAATGATTACGTGCCTTGTGTTTGTGAATCTCAATGCTACCTTTTAATAAAACTAAGTCAAAGTCTCTCAAATAATCTAATTCCTGCTTATCCTTGTCAACAATGCCAACAGCAAAATCATTTGCAAATTTTTCTTGCATAACTTTGGTTACTGTGCCACAACCTTTCTGATGATTGTAACCTTGACGTGGCGGGACAAGGGTTTCAATCAAATTAGTGTCGACAAAGCATTCAGGGATAATAGCGTAATCGATCATAAGAAACTTTCGCTATTTGTAAATAAATCTACCCCATATTGGAAGATGTCGTGAAGTTGCTCGGCAGTCAATTTATTCACTACTGTCTGTAGATTTCTGTAGTCCACCATGTAAACACTAAGTTCGTCTCTTGCATTTTCTAATAGATCATTTAATATAAATGGGCTATGCGTAGCTATGAAATATTGATTGTCTTTTTTATGGATCATTTCCTGGGTTAAATGTGACATATAAGGAGGAAATGAATGTGCTTCGGGTTCTTCAAACAGAAGAATGCTGTGAGTAGTCGATGCTATGGCAGCTTTATAGAAAATTATACGCTGTAGAGTATCTGCAATTGAATTATAGGGTATAAGAAATATCCCGTCATCTTTACTTTGAATTATCTTTATTGTTTGGCTTGCTTTATCAAAGGCGATATCGAGCTTATATTCTTTGAAGAGTTGGATTACTTGCCGTTTCAATTCTGGGTAATCTTCAATTATTGATAACAAATTACTTCCAAATGGAGGTATGAGGTATTTAGAATGCCCACGGCTGTAGGCGACATTATGTTTATATTGATACTTTTTTACAGGAACTTCAAAATATGGATGATTGGCAATTCCCTTAACGATTAGTTTTTCATCGATTTTAAGGTTATCCCAAGAATCACCAAAAAAATCGACTTTAGCAATTAGGCCCTCTTTCGGATTATATCCTAATCGGCTATACCCAAAATCCGTTTCAATAATTGCATCTTGGTCAATATTGCCATTATAGAACAATTCTCGTTCATTTTCTAATCGTATTAAATGGGAAAGTTTTCTTGTTGAGTTTTCTCTAAGAAATGGAATTGAAAAAATAGACAGCGCTTCAAGAATATTAGATTTTCCAACGTTGGGTTTACCAATAAATAGATTAATTCTTTTACACCCTGGAACTACCAAATCATAAATTGACTTGAAGTTTAAAATTCTTATATTCTGTATGAACTCAGTCATATGCCACGGAAATATTTATCTATTGGTATTGGGTTTTCGCCCTTTGTTTTTTGCCTCAGTATCCTTGATAGCTAAACGAAGAATTTCAGATGGATCAACTTCAAATAGTGAAGCAAGTGAGACGATATCTTTAACCGTTAAAGTGTGTCCGTTCTGAACTCTCCTTCTTAACGTGTTATAATTTATGTTCATGTCTTGGCGAACCACAGAGAATGGTAAAATCGTGAACACCTCACTCAATGCTGAAATACTTTTCGAAGTAATCAGAGATTTAATAGCCTTATAACGTTGATCTGGCACTTGAAATGGGCATTTTCGGAAATGTACCAACAGTAGCTAAAATGAGCTCAAATAATGACTATATATGAATCATAATAGTTCATAAATAGATAATAAAAATTCAAAAATGATTAAATTTGAATCTTTTCATTAACTTTAGACCTTACCATATTATTTTGCGAATTCTTCTTAATGAATTTGAAGCTTTCGCTTTGAGTCTTGTACTGAAACCTCGCAAATTTTCATTGCCACAAGATGATAAGCAAGAGCTCACGTTTTGGCGTGGGCTCCCTTATTTGTGGCAGGGCCTTGCGAGGGCCTCAGTACGGTAAGCGGGGTTCCACGTCATTTTTTTTCTTCCCCCGCACGACTCACCAATTTTTAAAACTACTGGTTTGAAAAATGGGGAGAACTCTTTCCATAAATGATCCATCATTTCATCGATCCTTTCAAAGAGGGGAGGAAGCGGCGTTTGATGCACTTTTCAGGGAGTATCATGCTTCGTTGACGTATTATGCGAGTCGGTTTCTCTCCAATGAGAAAACGTCAGAGGACATTGTCCAGGATTGTTTTGTGATCTTGTGGCAGCGCAGGGATAAGATGGAAAATATAACTGCGATCAAAAGCTATTTATATACAGTTGTCCGCAATCAGTGTTTAAAGGCACTTAAACGTCCCCACAAGCTCTACGTTGCCAGTGCCGATGACGTCTATACGGCTCCTATTGAAGAAGATCTCATTGCAGCGGAAATAGCCCGTGAACTGCACAAACAAATCGCCACTTTATCTCCTGCCTTACAAAAGGTTATACAACTGTATTATATCGAAGGGAAGTCCAATCGTGAGATTGCGAGAGATTTAGAGATTGAGCCGGATACGGTTACCCGCCAACGTCTTCGTGCACTCGTAGCACTTAGGAAAACTAAAATTTCACTTTGATTAATTTTTTCTGCAAAAAAAAACCGGGCTTCGCTTGTCCGGCTTTTATTGTTTTAACTATCCTAGGATAGGACATTGTGATTTCAAATTTCAAATCTATGTCTTCTCGTATTCCACACCAGTATGTATTAGAGAGCAATTTTCGAATTGCTTATCTGATTGGAAATTATATTAAACAGAATCTGACGGATGATGAAGAAATCGAATTGGAAAAATGGATATTAGAAAGTGACGAGAATTTGCAGTTGTACGAGGAATTGACTGCCGAGGAAACGGTCTCGGATTTCATAAAATGGTTTGAGAGCAGGGATACAGAGAGGAAGTTGAATGAAGTCAAGCAACGGTTAACGTTTACACGACCATTGAAAAAGAGGGTAGGGTGGCCGTATTGGGCGGCAGCTTGTGGATTGATCATTGTCTGCCTTATCGGTGTTGTTCTGTTTAATAAAAAGCATTCGAACGATTTTTTAGCAGATGTACCTATGACAAATGATATAGAACCGGGTATAAATGGAGCTGTTTTGCGATGGGGAAATGGTAAGAGAGTTGACTTGACAAATACTGCGGATTCGATTATCAATCAGCAACTACGAATTCAAGGAAGAGAATTACAATACGGCAACTCGACAGAGTCTATCGAATTCTATGAAATAGAGACGCCGATAAAAAGTTCTTACCAATTGACATTACCAGATAATACAAAGGTCTGGCTAAATGCCGGATCCACTATTAGATATCCGTCTATGTTTACTGAATCAACTAGAAAGGTCTCTATTACTGGTGAAAGCTATTTCGAAGTCGCAAAGGATCCTTCACATCCGTTCATCGTTTCAGTAAATGGCTTGGAGATCACAGCATTGGGAACAGCTTTTAACATCAATGCATATCCTGACGAACCAGGCATCAGGACGACTCTCACTGAAGGAGTCATTAAAGTGTCGGAAGGAAAAAAGGAAAAGTATTTGAAACCGGGACAGCAATTGCTCGTCAGTAAAAATGGCTGGCAACAGCAGGTAGCAGATGTCCCATCAGTAATAGGTTGGACCAACAATGAATTCATCCTAAATGAGGTCGGCATTGAGGAAATCATGCGAATGGTTGCCAGATGGTATGGGGCGAAGGTTATTTATCAGCATCAAATCAGCGATCATTTTACGGGAACCATAGATCGGAATGTACCGGCGTCACATTTGCTGAAACTACTCGAAGCAACCGGAGAAGTCAACTTCAGGATCCAGCGTGATTCAATTATAGTCATGAAATAGGGAGCCCATTAAAAAGCCGGGAAGTGGTGACACACAACCCGGCGGAGCTTGGGTTACCCCAATTATATCGCACGAACGAAAATTGTCAAACCCAAACCACCCAAAACTATGCAATTGATGCGAAAGTTGCGTCTCGAAAAGATGCGCAAATTGTTTATTCTACTGCTCTTTTTTGTTCCATGCCTTGCAATGGGACAACAATTCACCCTTTCTGTTCACCAGGAAAAACTCAAAAGTGTTTTTGCAAGGATAGAAGCGCAGAGTAGTTTCAAGTTTTTATACTCAGAAGAGGCTATTGCATCAAGTGATCCAGTGAGTTTTAGCGTTAGCAATGTCTCTATTGATTCGGTTTTAAAGAGGTGTCTGGATACTCAGCCTTATAGTTATAAGCTGGATGGCAAAAACATCATTATTCGAAAAATAGCCGGAGAGAAAATAAAAGTCGTTACGACGATTTTGAAGGGAATGGTTATTGATGAAAACGGAGTGGCAGTTGTTGGGGCTACTGTTGGAGAAAGCGGATCGGCTGCCTCCACCAGTACTAATTCTTCTGGTGAATTTGTTTTAACGGGCTCAAAATTACCAGTATTCCTGATAATTTCGGGGGCCGAGATTACTTCAAAGCAAATTTCGGTCGTAAAGGCCACTGATATTTTGATACGAGTAGAGACAAAAGTGGATGTACTAGATGAGGCGCTGATTATTGGATACGGGAAAACGTCCCGTCGCGTATCAACCGGTTCATCCACTCGCATCACGCAGGCGGAGATAAGTCAGCAGCCCGTATCAAATCCAATGCATGCTTTGGCTGGCAGGGTTAGCGGACTTCAGATAGGGCAGATGTCTGGAGCGCCAGGGTCGCAAGTCTTCATTCAGCTGAGAGGAAGAAATAGCCTAGCAAATGGAACACAGCCGTTGATTATCGTAGACGGCGTGCCGTTTCCGACTACGACGCTCAACAATTCTCTAGCAGGTGCGTCGATGTATACCAGCCCCCTTGATAATATTAACCCATCTGATATTGAGCGGATCGACGTGTTGAAGGACGCAGATGCAACGGCGATTTACGGTTCTCGCGGAGCAAACGGCGTCATTTTAATCACTACCCGTAAAGCTGGTAAATCTTCCACCAGGCTTTCAATGAGATCATACATTGGGGCTGGTCGAATTACCCGACAGATGGATTTGCTAACGACTCCAGAGTACCTGAAAGTACGAAACGAGGCCTTTGCAAACGACGGAGTAAACGCTACGTTGAGTAATGCACCCGATTTGTTGCTTTGGGATACTTTAAGACAAACTGACTGGCAAAAGGAACTGATTGGGAGCACTGCTCAACAGTATGATGCAAACGTAACCCTTTCAGGAGGAAACGAGTTTACTCAATTCCTCCTTGGTGTTGGCTTTCACAAAGAGACGACCGTTTTTCCCGGAGATTTTAATGCAACAAAGATCAATGGGTCATTTTCTGTAAATCATCAAACTGCCGACAGGCGCTTTAGTTTAACGCTGACCGGTAATTTCCTACGCAATGAAAATAGATTGCCCAGAGAAGATATTTCCAGGCGGATTACACTTGCCCCCAACGCTCCTAAATTATTCCTACCCAATGGTGCATTGAATTGGGAAAATTCAACCTGGATAAATCCCCTGTCTGTTCTATCGCGTTCCTTCACAAGCCACACGAGAGTAGTGGGTTCCACGCTATCGTTGAGTTACAAGGTTTTTAATGGCTTGTTTATTAAAGTAACGGGAGGATATAATTGGCAACATCTGACAGAACACGGCATTACTCCTCAGCGTTCGTATAATCCGGCAAACGTATCAGTCTCCAGCGCTACTTTTGGAACAACGGATGTGCAAACGCTAATAGCTGAGCCCCAGGTGAGTTATTCCTTTACAAAAGGGAAGAATAGTGTTGAAGCAGTTGTGGGGTTGACAATTCAGCAAACCGATCAGCAGAATGTTCAACAAACTGGTACGGGTTATTCGAGTGATGGGTTACTTCACAGCATAAAAGCGGCTTCGGCAGTTACGACGGGAGTTGATGTTGACACACGATATAGATATACTGGCCAGTTTGCAAGGATTGCCTATACCTATGCCAGAACTTATCTGGTAACTGTCACGGCCCGCAGAGATGGATCAAGCCGGTATGGAATTGCCGAACGATTCGCCAATTTTTATTCCGCAGGTTTAGGATGGGTATTTACAAAAGAGCATTGGTTCCCACAAGGCGTGTTCAGTTTCGGTAAGCTTAGAATGAGTACCGGGCGTAGTGGAAATGATCAGATTGGCGACTATAAGTACCTGGATCTTTACTCGCCCTATGTCAATCCTTATCAGGGAATCACGACTTTTTATCCCACTCAGTTATTTAACCCCGGCTATAGTTGGGAACAGGTCAATAAGAGGGAAGTCGGCTTAGAAATAGGTCTGCTTCAGGACCGCTTTCAGCTAACAACCAATTATTATCATAATGTAACGAATAACCAATTAGTCCAGTACCCACTTCCTGTAACGACCGGTTTTACCGGTATTCTCATGAATTTACCTGCTACTATCCGGAACACCGGGTTTGAGGTGGAGGTATCGGGAAGAATAATAAACCAGCCTAAAAAGGTTTGGACAGTTGCCTTCAATCTTACCATCCCGCGAAATAAACTGGTTGCTTTTGACGGCCTAGCTACTTCCAGTTATGCCAATAGTTATATCATAGGGAGGTCGTTGAATATCACCAAACGATTTGAGTTTAACGGAGTGGATGCTGCGACAGGCTTGTATACTTTCAAGGATTACGACGGAAATAATCAATTAGGTTCTCCACAAGATGTACAAAAAGTCATTGATGCATCCCAACGCTACTTTGGAGGTTTACAACAAACGATAACTATTGGCCGCCTTACGGTGTCATTATTTGCGCAATTTATTCGGCAACCCAATGGTGCAAATTACCTGCTAAGTTTTGGGCGGCCTGGGGCTTTAGGTAATCAGCCGAGATACGTATTAAACAGGTGGCAAAAGCCTGGAGATGATACGGATATTCAACGATTCTCTGTCTCAAACAGCGCGGCTAACACCGCTTATGGGTTTTATCAGTTTAGTGATGCGGGTTATTCCGATGCTTCCTTTATTCGTCTTCGTAATGTTTACATTGAATACGACCTGCTTAAAAAAAGCACGAAAATGGCTGGTCTAACCAAATGTTCATTGTTTATGCAAGGACATAACCTCTTCACCTGGACTTCCTACAAAGGTTTGGATCCTGAAACGCAATCGTTTTTGCCACCACTGAAATTAGTCACTGTTGGCGTTCAGCTTAATTTCTAACATCAACTAATTTATATGCGATATCTAATATTAATACTGCTAATCCTTACTGGCCTATCCTGTAAAAAATATCTTGAAATTGATCAACCCAGGAACTTACTTGCCAGTTCTGCCGTTTTTGAAACAGATGCAACTGCAACAGCCGCTCAAGCGGCCATCTATTCTCAAATGGAATCGGGAGGATTGTTTTATTTTCTTTCCGCTTATACTGGATTGTCATCTGATGAATTTCGCAATCATTCATCGCTTAGCGATAACCTGGATCTTGCCAATAATACCCTCACGGCAGATAATGGAATGATATTGTCACTTTGGACTAATTTGTACAAGTACATTTATCAAAGTAATGCGATATTGAAAGGAATTGCCGGGTCAACTGGTATCTCAGCGACGGTGAGCCAACAATTAGAAGGAGAAGCGCGTTTTGTAAGGGCGCTATGTCACTATTATTTAACGACGCTTTTTGGTCCAGTGCCGGTAGTGATGGAAACTGATTACTCGATTAATTCAGTAGTGGGGAGATCCGGCGAAATTGACGTATATGCCTTCATTCTTGACGATCTGGTAAAGGCCAAAGAGTTGATGGCAGCAGATTATAGAAGTGGATCGAATGGGATATCGCTGGAAAGAGTTCGACCCAACAAATGGAGTGCGGCTGCTTTAATCGCCAGAGTACATCTTCATCTTCGGAATTGGCAGCAGGCAGAACAAGCGGCGAGTGAAGTGATCAAGCAAAGCTACTATTTCCTGCCGGGCGACCTGAATCAGGTATTTTTAAGATCAAGTTCAGAGGCTATTTTTCAAATAATGTCCGTTGTTCCAAAGTTCAACAGTTTCGCTGGTGCCAATTATATACTGGCATCAGCTCCATCCAGTCTTTCAGTCGCTCCACATTTTTTACAGAGCTTCAGACCAAATGATAAGCGACTGAGTAATTGGGTTAAGTCAATTTCTACTTCCATTGATATCTTCTTTTATCCATTTAAATACAAAGTACCTCAAAACGCCAGCACTATAACTGAATATACGGTTGTGTTGCGATTAGCTGAGCAATATCTGATCAGGGCTGAAGCTAAAGCAATGCAACAACAATGGCAAGAAAGTGAGCAGGATCTAAATATTGTTAGGGAACGTGCAGGCTTGCCGAAACTGGCTGGAATTTCCGGAACTGCCTTATTAGACAGCATTCAAGTTGAACGAAAATTTGAGCTCATGTTTGAATCAGGTGATAGGTGGATTAATCTTCGGAGGTATGGAAATATTGACGAGGTGTTAGGGCAATTGAAGGCACCCAATTGGTCGGCAAATGATCAGTTATATCCAGTGCCCGCAGAAGAACGTTTACGTAATTCAAATCTGACGCAGAACGCGGGGTACTGATTCTTAAACTCACAATCCAATTATTATGCTGAGAATATGTTTTCTGGCAGGCTTCCTGCTGGGAAGGTTTCTATTGTATGCCCAAGGCTCCCAAAAGTCGGAAGAGTCGGTTTCCCAATTCTTTTATGAGGACAATAATGAATTGGTAGAGGTCTTGGTCGACGAACGGAAAAGCAAGAACAGAAAAGTCATTGTGGATTTGTTTGCCAGCAATTGCGTGGTATGTTTTCAAATGATGCCTAAGGTGCAAGCGCTACAGAACGAATTTGAAGGTTCATTGAAGATGGTACTAGTAGGAAAATATGATCAGGATGTCGAAAAGGTCTACAGAAGATTCGCGGTAAAGTTTGGCTTGAGTTTACCGGTGATTTACGATTCGATACTGTTTGAGCGAAATGAGATTTCATCTATTCCAAAATATATTTGGCTTGATGAAAACGGGACTGTAAGGCACGTTACAGGGCCTGAGAAACTTACAGCAGAAAATATTAAATTGTTCCTCTCTGATCAGCCCCTGGCTTCATCGCATCGAGCTATAAGTAGGGGAGCGGACTCCACTCTAATTAATTTCGGAAAAGAGGATAAAGGTTTAATTACAGGGGCAAGGCTTTCCATATGGGATAGTTCAAGGAGAGCAGCATATCCGAAGCAAATGGAGCTTTCTAAAAAAGGTCCATTTTTTCAAGCTGTAGGCGTAACGCTTGCTGATCTCTATCGGTATGCTTATTTCGGTTGGGCCTGGTGGGCTATGCAAGATTCCGTCTATGGGAGGTTTTGGGCCAAACCGATGATGCAAGACTTGGATTCCTTGCTGCTGATACAACGCTATACTTTTGAAGTCGCAGATCCTTCAGCGCAAACAAGGCCAAGATCACTACAGGAGTTATTGAAATCAGTACTGTCGACCTCGTTTGGTTTAACCGCACAAGTTGTTGAAAGGCCCATGCCTTGTTATAAGTTGGTCGTTTTGCCAGGCAGAGAATTTAGTTTAAGAAGCAAATATTCGGAACAACTCGTAAAGCTGTCGTACAGTTCTGTAAACTATAGGCATGTTCGCGTTGCTTCGATATTGAAATTATTGACTTTTTCTAATGAGAATGACTATCCGATAATAGATGCAACCGGTATAACTTATCCTATTGATTTTATTGCGGAAGTCGTTTTGTATGACAGAGGCGAAATGCAAGCCGCCTTGCGAAAAGCTGGCCTGGATCTTATATTAGGTGAGGAACAGATGAGCGTATTGAAATTGAGCAAGAAGAACAAATGAAGTTGGTAATAAAAAACCTTTGCGCAACATTGCGCAAAGGTTTTTTTGATCAAGGAGTGTTTCGTTTCAAAGGCTGTGAGGGGTCATTGTCATAAAACAGTTGGCGGGGACCATCTTCTGTCAGTTGAGTACAGCCAACAATGTCTCCATCCGGGCAAATTGGACCCTCATAAATGTGCCAGACTTCGTCGTCATCCTGATAGGTGACTTCTGAAGTGCTACGGGAGTCAGTCTTTGCTGTAAATGCGCTGAAACTAATACCCATGACTGCAGCGAGCAGTACTAAATACATCTTTTTCATAATGAAAGTTTAAATGGTTAATTGCCTACTATGTTCCAGGTATTCGGCTACTCCTGTTTATCGCGATAACTCGTTTTGTAAGTATAATTGACACTATTCCAATCGTTAGAAATGAAAGGTTGAATAGGAGATGTTGGAGCCATGTGAATTCTTGAATAAATCCTCCGCAAGTACACGGGAGATGTTTCATTGTTAACAATACGAAGAGCACATACAGAACGAACATGGTCATTAGGGTGCTGGCACAAAATAGGCCTAGTGTCCTTGTATACGGGATGATCAATAAAATGCAAATTCCGATTTCGAGGCCAGGTATAAATCCTGATAGAAAGTTCGCATACGATGCGATGGCAGGAACATTGCTCATGGCCCAAACAAATCCAGATACATCTTTTAATTTCTCTAAGGCCGTATAGCAATATAGCCCTACAAATAAGGCTGCTACGAGGTTAATTATAAAATCATTTTGGCGTTGTTGTGTCATAGGATAAATTTCCTCCCATTTTTTAGTACGGGGATGTTCGAAGCATAACTTGAGATATTCAATTTGATTGAGTTGAGAAAAAAGCTTTTAGAGTAACTGGGATTTCACTTTGAAAAGCTTTACTTCATCTGAATGCAGTTACTTCAGGGGTATGAGAATCAACATCCTCCGTTTGTATGAAAAAATGGAAGATCAAGCTAGGCTTGTTCACGAAGGGAATTTTCCTCTGTTAAGAGAGATTTCCCAGTGTATTAAAATATGGCAGGAAGCCATGTACGAATTAAAGCGTCTAATAGAAAAAAATCCGCTGAAGGATCTTGAGGAGGAGGTAGAGTTTTTTAAGGAGACTAAACCGAAGTTTTATTCTCAGTTCATCTATTTTGTAAAGGTGTTTCATATTGAAATTAATCGACCGACAGCAAGTGACAAAGCTCAGATTAGTTATTTAGAATCCCATCTGATGCGTATAAAGCATTTTTTTGATAACAACCTCGACTTCTACCAGTATTATAGAAGTGGCGCAACTCATTTTGATGAGGTCTATTTCGTCCGGGGACAGCAGGATGTCAGAGTTTTGCCTGATGACCTAACATTAAGCATTGATCATAGCTTTTCAACGATTCAGAGTTATAAAGTATCAAAGTTGTTTGCATATGAACTTCTTCGCATTTATTTAAATTCAGCAATTTCCGCGATGCAATTAAGAGAGGGAAATGAGGCATTAAAAGTGGAGAAGAAGTTGCAGTGGACCGGTACTAAAGTTGCTCTTATAGAACTGATTTATTCGTTGCAATCAGTCGGTGTAATTAACAACGGATCGGCGGATATTAAAATGCTTACCGCATTTTTTGAGCGGATCTTTCAGGTGGAACTAGGTAATGTTTATAATGTTTTCCAGGAAATGAGATTGCGTAAAAAAGCAAGGAGTAGTTTTTTAGATTCGATGCGGGAGCAGTTATTGAGACGCATGGATGAAGCTGACGAAGGTTATTAACCGGAGCGGTCATCCGAATTTGTGGTTGTCTAGGAAATCTGATGGGAGCCTAATTTGCATTCCTATCCGCGCAATTTGGCTATATACAAAAAAACTGGCATATCTATTGGATACAATGTTTTAGAGTTTCCACTCTTGGAGTTCTAATCCGTTACTTTTATGAAACAGCTTATCTCTTCTTCTTCTTCTTTTGATATTCTGTTCTGAAGTGTACGTTGAACTCAAACCACTTTTATCAATTTAAAATCCTCTAATCCATGTCAAACCGTAAAAATTTCGGGCGGGTTGATCGTGTAAAGAAGGAAGCGAAGAAGAGTGACAAACAACCAAAAACCTTTTGGGAGCGGGTGAAGATTCTCGTTGATGCAGCCACCGCTATTGCCAATTTTTTCAAAATGATGGATCTTTAGTTGTTGTCCTTCGTTACTGCTTAAACTTTTGAGAGACTTCTCCACCTGGAGAAGTTTTCTTTTTTATGCAACCATACTGATGGAAGTTTTATTCCTTCTTTTTTATAAATTTCGATCCGAAAAGTAATAGATTTATTTTAGTCCCTTGAGTTGTTTGAAAACATTTCCGCTTCAATCATATTTTCATAGCAGATATGGTCCCAGTTTTCTGCGTCAAACGGCGAAAGGTCTGGCATGTCGACTACATCAAAAATATCGAGACTGCTTGAAATTCGTTGTACTAGAAACTCTTTTGCATCATCTACCTCTCCAACAGTTAAAGCGTGGCCTTTTAAGTCGGCTACCGTTTCATCTATTTCATTTTCAAAAAAGGAGTGAATGGACTCAAATATTGTTTGTGCATTTTCTTGTTTTTCCAGAAAGTTGTTGTAGTTCATTCCATATTCGCCGAAGAGATTTCGTATGTCCTGGAAATGCAGGAGATCCGTGCAGTATACTAAAAGTTTTCTTATTATCTCATCAAAATTGTTAGTGATAGGAGCTATAAATAAAGTTTCATTATGTGCAGAATGTAGAAAGTCTAACAGGTGTATGAATTTATGACCCGCTAGATTGTTCCACTTTATAGCTTTGATATATTTTGATGCAGTTTCTGCGCCTGCGGAATTCCGGAAAAATAGCCAGGTGATTATTCCATTATAAAGTGATATGTAAGCCTCTTTCTGTTCTGGCTTCATAGGTATTGCGCAGTCAAGACAAGTCGATTGGATTTTTCTTAAGAAATAAGTGCCTAGTGTAATGGTGATTACACCTTGACCATTTGGTCTAAATTTTGAGATAATTTGTTCCACATATTTGGCACCATTGGCTATCCGGACACATTCGGTTGTATTTTCCTTTAGGTGATGATTTAAAAAATCTTCCAGCGAAGGATTGATAAAATAGATTTTGTTTTCTTCCTGATATATTTTAATCGTTAAGAAGCTATCCATTAGTTTGCGAAAATGTTTGTCGAAGGCATCATATTTCCGGGGAATATGATTTTCAGCGATTTCGAATTGCACACGTTGTTCGAAAGATTCTTGAAGTAGTGGTATCGATATTGCACCCCCAAACGAGTAAAGTGTTTGAAGTAAGAATCGATCATAGTCGTCAAGTTGTTCTGAGTAAGCATGTAGCCAAACTTCTTGGGGGTGATTGAGCTGCGTAACGACAAAAGAGAAATAATCTTTTGGTCGGACTCGCTGGTAATTGTTTTCAGTGGTAACAAATTCAATTAATCGAGGCGAAAAATTTCTATGCATCGCAATAGTCTCAAGATTGTTACCTTCAGTCAAGTTCTCTGAGTACTGTTCTGAGACTTCATTCACGTCGAGGTGGTTACGGATCATTTTTAGCTTTTGATCAATTGTAAATGAATCCACTTCGACTTCGTATTTTTTGTCGATTATACCGGCGCGTCTCAGTCTTTCGGAGGCACCAATGGCTTCATTTAGGATGGAGGTCCTTGTAGTAAGTATGAGGTATTTATTGGGTAATCTTTTTATTTCATTTACGAAATACAATAGACTTTTTTCTTCTGATTTAAGTGATTCAATTTCTGCCTTAGTATGCCCCAGAAAATCATCGAAATAGAAAATCTGAGGATTGTCATCTTCATTTAGCTGGCTTTCGATTTCTATTACAGATTTATCTATCCAGTAGGCTCTTGCGTTATGTTCAGATAGTAACTGGTATAATAGAATCTCTGCTATAGTTGTTTTCCCATTGCCTGGCGCGCCTGTGAGAATTAACAGGCGGTTCTTTTTAATATTGTTTATTAGATTGCCTAAAGACTGTACTGGTACAAACAGTCGCATCTTCCGCTGAATAGCGTTTATAAGTTGTTTTGATCGGTGATAGGTATCGTTGTGTAATATTCGTTCCAGTACAACTCGACTGCTAAACCATAGCTTGGTATGATTTGCTTCTATTTCGGGGTGTAATCCAATTAGGCGATTCAATTCTTGTTGATCTATCACATCTCGGATGGACCGCACGTAGGGGCGCATTTTATCTACGATTTCCTCGCGATTGGCGAGTGTAAGTGATTTCGAAGTCGCGATGATTAATCGGTTAGGAACAAGCTTTTTGATTTTTTCAATTTCACTTCGGTGTGTCGATGTTGTCTTAACGAGATGGTTGAGCAATGTGGAATACGGAGTGTTTATATAATGTTTCACCTGCACAATGCAGTTATATTCCTGACCATGACTGTCCGAGTCCAAGAGGTCAATTCCGCGATCCTTTCCAGCGGTGAAAGAAGAATAATATTGAATACTTCCACTTTTAGCCAATTCTGCATTAAGCAGATCTCGGACTAGGAGTTCGAAGTCTTGACTATTAAGAGATTTAAAATCGTATTCGGGCATACTTTAGTCAGCTTTCATCTATTAAGATAAGCAAAACTATAAAACCAAGGAACGAGATTTTTTTTCCCCACAAAAGCATATGAGTTCTGTTTTAGTCACTACAAGAAATACCTACTTCGCTGTCAAGCTCTACCAAATCTCGAAAACTTTCCGAATCAAAATCAGGGTTGTTAGTTTACTCAACCGGGCCGATTAGTTTAGACCTAAGAGCACATTTCTTTCGATTTAAAGCAACCAACCCCTTTCGTTTGTTGCGTATAGCAGATTATGCATATAACCCGCTTGCCGGTTTTATTTCGTGACATTTTTTTTGTACTTTGATAAGAGTATTGTAACAAAATATTATTTGCCATGATTGAAAGTACCGATTTATCCCGCCACTTTTTGAAGCTAAAGAAGCCACTTCGACCTTTGTTTTACGCTCATTTTTCTGACGTGTACAAATGTCATCTTGTTGCTGCTTATTCCAAATGTTTTGAGTTCAACCTTTTGGTTAATAAAACGCGGGCGCGAAAAGAGGCTGCGTTTTACACGTCAACACTGCGCGGAATATGTGAAGATCTCATAACACTTACGTTTCTAAAGAAGCAATCAACGTTGGATAAGGACAAGATATTACTGAATTTAATGCGGTTGCAGCTTCAGGATCTAATAGCTGCTCAATCCTCATTTTTCAAGAAAAATCATTCTCAGCAGATTGTTCTGGACAAATATTCCGAACCTGATCCCTTGAATGATCCAATGGCAATTTTGAGGGATGAGTGGGCGAAGATAGGATTGAACAAAGAAAAGATTTCTCCGTCTGTTTCCCACATGGCTACAGATGCTGGCCTAATTGAACTTTATCAGTATCTCTATGCAGCAACTTCCGATATGGTTCATTTCAGCCCCCACAATTTGTTGCGCAGTGGCTGGAGCAAGAAGCTTGATGGCAATCACAATTTTAGTCCGCTTAATTTTGCTAACTATTTCAACCAGTTTAACAGGTTTTACGGAGCATTTCTTTTTGTCAAGTTTTCGCAGGAGTTCAGGAAGGAATTGAAGCTTGACAAAGAGACGTACAAGGCCATTGGTGAGCTGGACCAAGTGCTCCGCTTGAACTCAAGATGGCCGGAATTAGTCACATTCGAAGAGATGAACGTTAAAGATGCTGATGTTATTCGACTGGAAAACGCTGTACGAAAAATTCGATTAACCGCTGCTGAGTTTGGCATCCAGCCAGATGAAATCGAAGAGCTGGTTAAAAAATTTGTACAAGCCAGGCAAAACGCTGCAGAAGTTGAATCCTAGTGCATTCGATGTTTACAGTAAGAATACAAATCCGTTTGTAGTTGCCCTAGTGGCAATGGTTATCGATATTCAATTATTCATTTATCATTTAGACTTTGGAGTTTTAAGTTTCTTGCTTCTGCTAAAATTTTGTAATCTGATATTTTCCCACATAATTAATTGATCTCCTACTCTCATTATTGCGCGAACATCTCCATCTTGCGATACGACAAATCCCAAGCTGCCCTCATTTTTCCAACAGTAGGCAAACATAGAACGATGCCTTGTTCCAAAGGCACTTGGCTTAACAGGGCTAAGTGTATCGGATGTTAGTATCGATGTAGAGGAAACATACACGTACTTGGGCATTTCTTTTTGAGTAATAACTGCGCCGAATCCAACGACATTAAGTCTGGTGTCCATTAGAATTAGGCCATCAACGCAGCTCAAGGAAGATATAAATCGTATGGTGCCTTTTAACTCATTTTTTGCGTCGACTTTATTGTCAGTTGCAACTTCGTTTTGTAAGTGAAGTAGTACAGGCATAGAATCTTTATCCGTATCTATATAGTTTCGATTGACTTTTTGGAATACCCCATATTCTAAGAAGCTTTGTTTCAATAAATTGAAAATTGAGAGTCTTAAGCGATTATACTCCAAAGCATATTTTATATTAATTTCCGTATCGGGTATGGGTGTAATTAGTAAGGCTCCGCCGTGATGGTAGCTTTGTATGCGAAGCAAAATCCTGATTATGGAATTTGCGATAAGATCTTCCAAATACTCATTCCATTCTTTAATATTTGACTTGTCTTCTTTTTCTGTAAACGTCCTGGAAACTTCTTTTAAAAGAGTATTGCTGATAGATTTTACTGTGGCAGCTATTTTCCCCCTACGAAAAATATCGACAAAGTAGGTCGTCAACGTGTTATGTTTTAAACTCGCTATATGCTGATAGTCCATTATGACTAAAATGCTAGCGATGTCTGTGATAGTAGTTTGGAAAAGACCTGGCTGTTCTGGGCCGCTATCTTCTTCATGATTTAAAAATGTTTGGTAGTGAATTGCCTGATCAATCATCCCCCAAATAAAAACTTTAGAGTCTTCGGAGTAGTAGACAGCGAGCGAAGAACTCCAGGTATCCGCTGCCCGGCATAACTTTACCAGATTTTTCGTTGTAAACGGTATTCTCCGGATAAACGGTGTAGCTCTCCATCTGTCTGCCCGGTGATTAAAGGGTGGTCCCGGATCAGGATTATCCGGGTCAATTAGTGTTATTGTGACTTTGATAAATTGCCCTTCTTCAGTTTTCAGACTCGTAAAGAAAAGCGTTTCGAATAACGTCGTCAATGGTTCAATTGGCGGCCGCTTGTAAATACTTTTGATATCTGCCAGTTTCTCAAATACTTTTTTGGCAAGATCAGCAGGGTATGCATTCGAATTATCCATAGTTCAGATGGTTTTGGTAGTGGCAAACTGTTCTGACATTAATTTCAACGAGGTCAAGCCTATTAATATAACTTAGGCCTTAGCATCGGATATTGGTATCCGAGCAGTCGTTTAATCAATATACACACTAAAAGATATCATTCAAAATATCCAATGCAATTGATCGCTACTGACCGATCAAGAATAATTTATTTTTCCCGACTCGGGAACATCTATTGAAATCTCCCTTTTCTACGACCCCATATTTGCATTACAAAGGAGCTAAGGCAATGAGCTTCGCAACAATCAAAATCGGCAAGATGGTAAAGACAGCGCTATTCAGTTGGGCAAGTTTAGTAGGTGGGACAGTGATGGTGACGGGGGTGTACTACGCTGTGGTTCTTGGCACTTGTTACCGTTACGAACTAGGTCAGCTATTAAAACAAAGGAAAGGTAGGGGATGTTTGGCAAGACAGCAGAAGGGCCCGTCGGAGGAAATCAACAATCCTCCAACAAGTACGAACAATTCAATTGAAACTAATGATCGTTCCCCTGTGTCGACACCTTCAGGTTTGTCGCCGGTAGCGCATGAATTGATTGCGGAGCTCAATGCATTTATTGACCAAGCAGTGGCAGAAGGTAAACCAAGGGAAGAGGTGATTATGTCCCTCATCGGTCTGCTGAAAAAATACCCTGGTTTAAAGCAAAGTTTATTTGAGCAGGCGATTACGAACCTGATCACTTCAGAGTTAGACATGCGGGCTGACATTTCGTTAACGGAGCAGGAACAGCAAATGCTGTGGCAATAAAGAGACCAGCTCCGTCCCGGTTGAAGCGATAAGAATAGAGTGAGGGGAAAAGGGGGCGGAGCTTTTTATTTTGATCAGGAGCGGTTGGGTGAAGAATACCCTGGAAGCCAGTCCGTACCGGTTAGTTGGTGGATGATGCGGTGGTGGTGAACCGGACGGACGGCTACAGGGCCAATGAAGTTTAAAAAGTGATGTGTGTATGAATAATGTGACAAGAGTTTTAGCAGCAGCGGCATTAATTGTTTGTGGGGTAAGTGGTTGTAGTAAGGAGCAATCAGTAAGTCCTAAGATGTGGAGTCTGGAAGAGGGTGGCGGAATGATGCCGCGTCCCCGGTTACCGCAGTTTGTTCCATTGAGTCAATGCATAAATGACTACGATGACTTCGTGACCAGATTCAATGGTACTACCATCAACATAGTGGCCGTCATTTTACAAGATGGGACAAGAATTGATGTAGGTGGTCCGATTACTTCAATGGTGTATAGGGCAGAACTGTCGAACGAATCATTATCAATATTCCGGTCAATATTTGACGTAGCGCATTTAGTGAGTGGTAATATACACCATGTGTGGTGGAATGTTTGGTCGAGAGGTTGTTATTTGCAACGACCTGATGATCCAAACTATACCAATTTGTTAAAAGGGGCGGAGGTGATCACGATTAATTCTTCGTTCAAATGGGGGATTGCTCCCTATCAAAATATGCCGATCAGTTTGCTGGTGATCGAGTAGTTCAACACAAAAGTCGGGAGTATGATAAAGAATGGTTGGCTGTGGCTGTCGATGGGGCTTGTCGCGCAGGTAGGTGGCGGGTGTATTAAAGAAAATGTTTCGTTGCCAAAGACGGACACTTTACTGGACGAAACATCGTCGAGATTTCCTCGACCTCGTGTTCGTACGTTACCTGTACTATCTCAAAACTGTGTGTATAGTTATAGCGAACTGGTGCAGCAGCTTGGGGGAATCAATCATTTCGCAGTGAGCATGGTTGAGCTGGAGGATGTTACTCAGGTGAGGCCGATATGGCCGATCGGTTATATGCAATACAAAGCCGTCGAAGCTTCGGAGGAACATTCATTATTCCGCTGTGAATTAGCTGTATGGCACCGGAGCTTTGGAATGGAAGCAATAGCTGATTATAACAGCTGGAGCCTGGGTTGTGTCTATTCAGATGCACGCGTACCTCCATTCACCAATCTGATCAAAGATGGAGACACTTTTCTCATACATGCCAGTATGACCTGGGCGTTGCCCCCACATATGGGCAAACGAGTAATATACCTGAACGTGGAGTAAGCTAATCAATAACATAAAAGCAGAGTGAGTATGAAAGTGTGGAAAGTGACTGCGATAAGCAGAAGGGCGAAGCTATACGCCTTCCTTAGTGGCCTGTTTGTGTTTGGTGTCGTAGCAGCAAAGGCGCAGGATGGGTCAGCGGGTATTGAAGATGCGAACGATATGGTTCGCGAATATTTTGATGTCGGGATCAATCTGATGTATGCCATTGGGGCCGTATTGGGGTTGATTGGTGGTGTAAGGGTGTATCAGCGCTGGAGTGCGGGAGATCCTAACACTGGACAAACAGCTGCCAGTTGGTTTGGCTCGTGCATTTTCCTGGTGATTGTAGCGACAGTGCTACGCAGCTTCTTCGGTCTGTAACAGCATTGCAATGGCGAGTGTATATCCGATTAATAAAGGAATAAACCAGAGTGTGACGTTCAAAGGATTAAAGGCGCAGTATATCTGGTACCTGGGAGGTGGGCTGGTTGTGATCCTGATCCTGTTTGCTATCCTGTACATCTGCGGCGTCAACATGTTTGTCTGCCTCGGGATCGCATTCATTGCCGGAGGTTTTCTATTCTGGTGGATTTATGGGCTCAGCAACAAGTATGGGGAGCATGGTATGCTCAAGAAAATTGGACAGCGGGGTGTACCGACGCTGGTGAAGAATAACGGACGCAGGGTATTTCAGTTGGGGAAGGAGTGAAAACAATTATTGTGAACAATGAAAAAGTGAAGCATGGAAAAATGGTTGGAGGAGGTGCTGCCCATCATGGATGTGGAGCATGATTGTATACTGTCCAAGCAAGGGGATATCTCTATTGCGTTTCGGGTGACGTTGCCGGAGGTTTTTACGCAGAGTGATGATAACTATGAAAACATACACCAGGCCCTGATCAAAGCAATTAAGGTGTTGCCGAAGGATAGTGTGTTTCATAAACAGGATCACTTCGTGCAGACAAAATACAGGGCCGAGTTTGAAAAAGTGGACAACAGTTTTTTGACGCGCAGCAGTGACCTGTTTTTTAATGAGCGTCCATTTCTGCGGCATGATTGCTTTATCATATTGACGAAAAAGCCCTCGGGCAGAAAACCATCGAGCTCCGTTTTTTCCAGTCTGCTTCGACCGACGATTGTGCCGGAGCAGGCAATCAATAAAACGGCACTACAGGATTTCGAAGATGCCGCCGGGCAGTTTCAGCGGATACTGAGTGACAGTGGGATTGTGCTGGTCCGCATGAAGCGGGAGGAGATTGCGAGTGATGAGCGAACCGTAGGTCTGATTGAACGCTACTGCACGCTATCGGAAGACAGTAATCAACTGGTGGTAAAGGATCTGCAACTCAAAGACCAATTGCTTATTGGTGATCAGCATTGCCAGTTGTATACACTCGCGGATGTGGCAGATCTTCCGCCCCTATGCGGATCACGAATTAACTACGATAAGTATTCCACTGACCGGACTAAGTTCTCGATTGGGTTTGCCTCCACGTTGGGGCTGTTACTTCCTTGCAATCACATCTACAACCAGTACATCTTTGTTGGTGATACAGGTCAGGCAATGAAAAAGCTGGAGAGTAAGCGCCTGCGCTTACAGTCGCTGGCGGCTTATTCGCGGGAGAACGCGATTGCGAGGGACGCGGTAGGTGATTTTCTGAATGAATGTGTGCGGGAACAACGGTTGCCGGTAAAAGCACATTTCAATGTGCTGGTATGGACGGATAACCGCCATGAGCTGAAGGAGATCAAGAATCTGGTGACGTCTGCACTGGCGCAAATGGAAGCAACGGCGAAGCAGGAAACAGCGGGGGCCGCGCAGGTCTATTGGGCAGGCATACCGGGTAACGCGGCGGACTTTCCGATGAACGACACGTTCGACACGTTTGCGGAACAAGCGTGTTGTTTTCTCAACCTGGAAACCGGGTACCAGGATTCATTAAGCCCGGTGGGAATTCGACTAGGAGATAGGTTAACGGGTAAGCCTGTACATGTCGACATTAGTGATGAGCCGGTCAAAAAAGGGATTTGTACGAACAGAAACAAATTTGTGTTGGGGCCTTCTTTAGGCCGGGTCATTCTTAACTGAGTGACCCGGCCCCTGAAATCAGGATCAGGAAAATCCTTCTTCACCAACCACATGGTGAGGAGCTATTATGAACAGGGTACGCACATCGTACTGGTGGATGTAGGACACAGTTACAAAGGATTGTGCGATATGGTGAAGGGGTACTATTTCACCTACTCGGAAAAAGATCCCATCCGCTTCAACCCATTTTACATTGGTGACGGCGATACGCTGGATACCGAAAAGAAAGAGAGCATCAAGACGCTGCTGTTGGCGTTGTGGAAGAAAGATGATGAGACATTCAACCGGAGTGAATATGTCGCACTGTCCAATGCATTACAGGGCTATTATGATAAGCTGGAAAAACATCGAAAGATCTTTCCCTGCTTCAATAGTTTTTATGAGTTTCTGCGGGATGACTTTGTGCGGGTACTGGAGGGCGATAAAGTAAAGGAGAAAGACTTCGATGTCTCCAACTTTCTGTATGTGCTTCGCCCCTATTACCAGGGTGGGGAATTTGACTACCTGCTGAATGCGACGAAGAACCTGGATCTGTTAGGTGAACGACTGATTGTATTTGAACTGGACAATGTAAAGGATCACCCGATCTTATTTCCGGTGGTGACGATCATCATCATGGAGGTGTTCATTTCGAAGATGCGGAAGTTGAAAGGGATCCGGAAAATGATCCTCATCGAAGAGGCGTGGAAGGCGATTGCGCGGGAAGGCATGGCGGAGTATATCAAGTACCTATTTAAAACGGTCCGGAAGTTTTATGGAGAAGCCATCGTCGTGACGCAGGAAGTGGAGGATATTATTTCCTCACCCATTGTTAAACAGGCTATCATCAACAACAGTGATTGCAAGATCCTGCTCGATCAGTCTAAGTATCAAAATAAGTTTGATCAGATCCAGGAGCTACTGGGGCTGACAGAAAAAGAAAAGGCGCTCGTATTATCGGTGAACAAAGCAAATGATCCACTCCGGCGATATAAGGAAGTGTTTATCTCACTGGGCGGTATTTTATCCAAAGTATACAGGACAGAAGTGTCTCCCGAAGAATACCTGGCGTATACAACGGAAGAAATGGAAAAGGTCAAAGTGCAGGCGT
>VFQP010001931.1_pt1 | contig 24989 bp, 23 predicted proteins | sample 3512351 | NCBI WGS metagenome assembly VFQP01 (sample SAMN10412372, study PRJNA504923) | tailings metagenome | isolation source: Relicate 1 Philex TSF1 revegetated site | place: Philippines: Tuba, Benguet | collected 2017-08-29
GGAGATTCCGAAGAAGCACAAACTTTGCTTTTGGAAGGTTCCAGTATCTGAGCTTTACTTTTGACTTTTTGGACAGGAAATTTCAGTAATTTCTTTAAATTATACGATAACACCGCCATCAAAACATGTTTATTCGCTGCCTTCATGCCACGATCGTTGATGCGTTTCATCGAATAATGCTGGTTCTACTGTGCTGCTACGACGTTTGGTGAGGAATCTTGTATATTTTTTGTTGTGGTTCAGCTTTTCGTGCATGGCATCATAAAGCGGTTTCTGAATGCTGTAGATTTTCTTGGTGTAACCTTTGCTGTCGGTAGATTCTTTTTTGAAAGGTAAAAAAGCCTTGTTACCTCCTTCTTTCGTGCATTCGTAGCGGTTTTCTACTTTGTTGAAGACAAATCCTTCCCGCTCGGCTTTGTATTGTCCAAAGTTAGCTGCAAGCTTAAAAGAAATGCTAACTTCAAACTGACTACATAAAAACAAACACAGAATAAGAAAAAATACTCAACGAAACAAAACAACATTTTTTTTAAAACTAATAGAAGATACTTTGGTTATTACCATGTTTATGACTTTTTAAAACTGTGGGGTTAGAGAAGCAATAATCCAAAGAGCATTTAATAATTCTGAGACATTTTTGGAAAGCAATTCATCAACGTGAATTTAGAGACACAAACAACAAGAACAGTCAAGTCGTAAAACAACTTCGTAAATTCCTTTTAACCGAATGGACTCCAAACTGCCAGGACGAGTTTTGAAAAAACATGGAGATTAGAACATTTACAAAAAACTAATTGTATCTATTTTTAAACCAGAACAGCCTGTGCTGAAAATGGTGCTTGGGTAAAATGATAAATTTAAAACTCCAAAAATTTTAATTTTTTGGAGTTTCTTTATCATAATAATGTTTTTCTGAAGTTACACCTATTAAATTATTACAAATTAAAAAAATATAAAGTCCTAACAAACAGTACTTTAAAATTACAATATGTAAAATTTTTTAAATTTTTACCACTCTACACTTAATTAGATACCTCATCTATGCAGAATTGTTAACAAATAGTTAAATTTGTACATCAAATGACTTAGAATGAATTTATAATTTTAATCTAAATCCATTATATCATTTATTAAATTAAACCAAAAAACTGATCGTAAATATGAAAATTACCAATTACGGATTTACCCGTTGTTTAGTATGCGCTGTGATTTTATTTACATTTTTGCTTTCATCAGCTGTTGTATTCATCTCTCATGAATCAACCTCATTTATTATTATCGCCGCAATTTGTGCTGCAATGATTTTTTTAATCTGGCGCATTCAGAGTGTCACCTATGAAGTATCCGGAAGCTGTTTGACCATAAGAAAATATCATCCGTTTACATTTAAAAAATTTTATCATCCTTACATAGAACTGCCTCAATCAAGCATCTCTAATTACAAAATATCTTCTTACTACGGAATAACAAAGCTTACTTTAAGAATTAATACGAGCAGAAAAAAAGATTTCAAGATTACTGTATATCTGCTTGGTTTCAGCAATAGCCAAAACAAAAAAATAAAATCTTCACTACAGATGATAACAGCCGCACATCAATAAAATTATGTTGCGGAATTAAATGTAATTTTAAAGAAAAATAAAATTTGACTGCAGTATTTAAAGAAAATGTAAATCGCACACATTATTTGAGACATTATTATAACTTTTTTACTTAAAATTAACTTTAGCTTCAAGGTGCGTTTTAAATTTAAATTAAAAAAAATATTATTTTTGCAACAAGAAAATTGGTAGATTGCTGTTTTTATCTGTACATTGGCAATTACATACCAAAACAATTAAATTTAAAACCACATGAAAAAAATAATTTTACTTTTCACTTTCTGTATAGGATTTCTGGCCTTTTCTCAAATAAAAGTACTGAAAAATGAAACTTTGGTAGAGATTGGCAAAGAAAATTCTGTAGGTCTTTATAAAAAAGAAAACAGATTTACATTCAATTATCAGGACATTAATACCAGTAATCTTAATACTTTCAGGTCTTTTTCATTTAATGATGTCAACGGCGATGTGAGCGATCTTTATAAAATGATCAGCGATGGCTTTATTGACGAGCCAACCGGAAATATCACTCTGGAACTTCCCAATGATATTATCGAACTGCACTTTGAAAAGAATTACGGACAGCCAACCATGCAGTTTATACAGTATATCAATAAGAATAAAAAGTATGTCGGCAAATCTCAGTTTCTGACTAAAAAGCAGATAGATAAAATTTTCGGCATCGGTACTTCCAAGGAAAACATGTACAAAAAAACTGTTGTAAAACAACCTGCTGTAAATACGGTAACCAGCGCTCCCGTTAATACGGTTCAGACTACAGAGCAGTCTCAGCCAGCTAAAGCACCTGCAAAAACGAAAAAAACAAGAAAATAAAAGGTTTTGTTTCCAGTATAGTAAGCTCATTCTGCCGGAATGAGTTTTTTTATTTATATTTTTGCTAAAATTTACAATATGTCACTTCAGGTTATCAATCTAACAAAAAGATTTGGTGAGCAGACCGCTCTTAACAATATTAATATTTCTATTGATAAAAATGAAATCATTGGTCTTCTGGGTCCCAACGGAGCAGGTAAGTCTACCCTGATGAAATCTATTGTCGGCGCATTGAAAATTGATGAAGGTGAAATTATTTTTAAGGGAAAAAATATCTCCGAAAATGAAATTGAATCTAAAAAAAGCATAGGTTTTCTTCCCGAAAACAATCCGCTTTATCTGGAAATGTATGTAAAAGAATATCTGCAGTTTGTTGCTGATATTCACAAAATTCCTCATTCCAGAATAGATGAGGTTATTGAGCTTGTAGGAATCTTTCCTGAAAAATCTAAAAAAATAAGCCAGCTTTCTAAAGGCTACAAGCAGAGAGTTGGTTTGGCACAGGCTATCATTCATCAGCCTGATTTGCTGATTCTGGATGAACCTACAAACGGACTTGATCCTAATCAGATCCTTGAAATACGAAATGTAGTAAAAGAAATTGGAAAAGAAAAAACGGTTTTACTTTCAACACACATCATGCAGGAAGTAGAGGCACTTTGTACAAGAGTTATCCTTATTCATAAAGGAAATATCATTCAGGATTCTAATATTGAAGAATTTAAAGGTAAATTTTCAAGTCTTGAAGAAGCCTTTGCCAGTTATACCCAATCCTCTGCGGTAATCGAATAGAAAAAAACATGAAAAAGCCGGCTCATGAATTCATGGACCGGCTTTTTGATTATGGAAATACTATTTATTCCTTAATTTCAACTTCAGTTCCTTTTGTATGACTACTCATCTGCGGAGCATAATAGTTCTGGATTGTCGTAATTCCATTAGAAAATTTTCCAGAAGCATTCGCAACATAATCGTACTCAAAAACATATCTTCCTTTCGGCATGTATTGAATATAGAAATTGGTAGATGCATCTTTGGTAGATTGATAATATCCCAAGCTGTTTTTCCACTGATAACCAGAGAGCACGTCCAACGGTTCAAAACCAGCAGCTCTCATATCTTTGATGTGGATAAATTCCATTGGACGATCGGCATTCAGAATCATTCTTACCGTCACCTTATCACCTACTTTCAATGGTATTTCCGAAGAGATTTTCTGTAGCTCTTCACCATTTCCTGTTTTGATCTTTTTGTACAGTTCTTTAGTAACAGAAATGTAATTTTCTGAAGATTTTATCTTATTCAAATCCTCATAGTATTGCCAGAATAATCCTCCCTGAACAATTCCTGCACCCGGTTTTGTAATAGTGACAGTTGCTAAGTTTTTATCTAAAACATCTGTTTTCACAGTAGATTTCACAAAACCTGTTGCCTGAGTTTCCGGCTTCAGTTCATTTCCTCCCCAAAAGATGGTTGCTTTATCACTTTCTGATGTTGTCCATGATTTTCCTGAATTTAAAATCGTAAAAATAACTTCAGAAGTTCCTCTTGAGCTTCCCCACGAATTGACTTCTTTCTGCGTTATCAACCAGATTTTCATGTCTTCGATAAATTTCTGATCATTGGGTTTAAGTTTATTGAAGGCTTCCAAAGCTCCTGCATGATTTACAACTTTTGAACTGAACCAGCCCCAATCATCAAGATTCTGCTTCCAGTAAACACCCTGAGTTTTTGAATCTACAGAAGTTTCTTTTAAATAGTTTAATAATTTATCTGAAACATCTCTTAAGCCATAGTCATTCATCAATAACGCTGCACGATGCAACCCGAAGAAGGTAAAATCTGTTATTTTTGCAGTTTTTGCTTTCTGTTTCACCAATATTTTTAAGGTAGCTCCTTTTCCTTTTAGCGGATAATATTTTTCCCAGTAATTTCTTGTATCAAGATAGTCCAAACTCCAGTTGGTCCAGATGTTTTCCTTTTTTACATCATAATATTTATCAATTTCATTATCAACATACTTCACCAAATTGGCAATCAATTCTTTCTGATGGGAATTCTGATAACCTTTCACATTATCTTTTAACCAGATATTGATTTTTCCTAAATTTTTAAGGATGTACAAAGAAGTTGAATAGGAACTCGGATAACCTTGATACCATGAAAAGCCGCCATCCGGATTTTGCAGTTTTTTGAAATCATCCCAATCCTGACTGATTGAATTTGTCATTGTATTGGCATCAAACAGCAAAGCTAATTTTGTCATTTGCTCAGTTTCATTTTTACTCTCCAGAACCCAAGGAGTTTCATCTAGCAACAATTGCTTCAACTCCTGATTTTTGTCAAGATTTGAACTTAATAATCCTTTACTTTGATATTCTTCGAAAACAGTTTTCAGTTTAGGATTGGCTTTGAATATTTCTGAAGCCAAAACATCGGCAAACCATTTATTAAACACAACATCAGCAGAATTATTCTGGTCATTTTTCAGACCTGGAAGCGAAAACATGATTTCCCAAATCGGATTGGTTGTCAATTCCAAAGTATTTGAGACATTAGAAATCGTTGCGGAGTTTGTATTTTTAAGATTTTCCAGCTCAAAAGTTTTTGTTTCACCTTCTTTTACAAAAACAGGAACGGCTTCGGTAACCAACATTCTGTTCGGCAAAACTGCAATTGCTTTTTGTTCTCCGTCCGAATATTGACCTGCTTTTGCAACGACTTTCGAAATAATGGACGAAACATTTTTCGGAACCTTAATTTTCCACGTTAAAGCTGAATTTTCGTTTTCATTCAAATCAAAATCCTGAATGCTTGAATTTAATCCAAATTGAGAAGAAATATCTTCGTTGGTGAAAGCATCCAGAATTTGTAAGCTTGCAGAACCGTTTAGTTTTTTTGATGTTAAATTAGAAAGTTTTGACTGCAAATTCAGTTCATCGCCTTCTCTTAAGAATCGCGGATAATTTGGCGTTACTGAAAATTCTTTTTGCGTTACCACTTCTTTTTCCAGGGTTGCAGCTCGTGCATCTTTTGTATGCGCCAAAAACATCAGTTTCCATTTTGTCAAAGCTTCCGGAGAAGTAAATTCAAAATTGACATTTCCTTCAGAATCTGTTTTTAAATCAGGATAGAAAAATGCTGTCTCGTTGAGGTTTTGGCGGACTGGGATTTTGTTTAAAAGTTCATAGTCTTTATCTAAAACACCATCTCGGTCTGTTTGCTCATATACATCAGTATATTCTTTCTTTTCTCGTTCTGTTAATTGTCTGCCTGAGTTTACAATTTCAATTGCTTGATCGTCCATTCGAACAGATTCCAACTTCATTTGTGGAGAATAACCAACTTTTGGTGCTCTCACGGGAGAAGGAACAACATTATTGTAAACCGAAACTCCAGCCAATTCTCCTTGTATAGAATTTAAAATACTATAACTTTCAAACCAATTAAATTGAGGAACATCAACATATTTTCCATTATAATAGCCTATTCTTTTCTGATAATATTTCTGAGCCAGATTTTCTCTCATATGATAAGAACTAAAGAATGAGTAAGGTTTATATAATTTCTGCCAATCAAAGCTATTCACAGAAAACTGATCCAGAGACATATCATACATATTGGCTAAAACTTCTGCATTGATTTTTTCCTTATCGTTTCCTGAAATTTTTACCGACCATTTTTCTTTAGAATTAGGTTCAATCTTGTCTCTGAAAGTTGTGGTCTCTATTTTTAATGGCTGCTCAGAATCATTTATCTTTAAATTAATGGTTTGTGTTTGCACATCATTAAAGGCAACAACCTGAAACTGAATATTCAAACTGTTCACATCTTTCTCTTTCGGAATATCAATTTCGTATTCTAAAATTCCGTTTTTGAATTGATGAACCTCAGAAACCGTTTTCCCCAAACCGTTTTGTACAAAAATATTAGCCAAAGCATCAGGAATTGCAGAATAAGCGTAAACTTTTGCTTTTTCACCTCTAGAAAATGTATCTTTTGGTTCTAAAACAGTTAAGAATATTTTCTGATTACTTTTTAAAAATCTTTTGTCCCAAACACTGAAATTCTGAGTAGATTTTATGGTGTCTTTTCCTTCAATATTATACAACTCAAGCTGATAAGTTCCTGCGTCCAGTTTTCCGAGATCTAGATTAGTTGTCAGTTGTTGGCTATCAGTTGTTGGCTGTTGAGTTTTTTCAAAAACAATTGTTGATTTCCAGTCTTTAATTTCATCATTTTTATCAAATCGGTCATGCGGAAATTTGCTGATGAATTCTTCTTTTGAAAACTGCGGAAAGTTCTGAATCTCATATCTAAAATTATCTCTGAAAATCCTGTCTGGAGCTTCTAACTTTGATAATTTAACCCGATAAGATTTCTTTAAATTTTGTTCGTTGTAATTTTTGGTTTCAACTTTCAGTTTTATATTTTCATCTGCAAATACATCATTCAACTGATCTGCTTTTATGTAATGTGAAACAGAAGAAACTTTAAGATTAGTATTTGCAGATTGCGTCTCGCCATTAATATCTGTGACTGAAGCAGTGATTTGATAATTATCAATCTGAATACCTTCTATTTTTTCATCCTTTTTAAGGTCTAATTTTATGGTAAATTCTCCCCTTTCGTTGGTTTTTGCTTCACCTAAAATTGAGTTCTCGTTATCATTATCATTGGGATACCACGGAAAATATCTCCATCTTATATTTTGCTTTTTTATTTCGTAATTAACGTTGGTATTGCCTAAAGCAACTCCGGAAAACATCATTGCTTTACCTTTCAGTTCGATGGTCTGTCCATATTTATATTCACCTTTTACAGGCTCAAAAGTAACTTCAAACTTAGGACGTTTGTATTCTTCAACTCTTAAATAAGCAACCCCTAAATATTCCATATTATCATCACCTTTGTCAACAGATAAGGTAAACCGTCCATTTAATTTCCCCTTAGGAAGAACAAAACTTCCGTGATAAGAACCAAATTCATTCGTTGTAAATACCTGCGAACTTACTTCTTCGTCATTAAAATCTTTCAGGGTGATTTTTTGCTTCAGATTGGCTGCAACACTTTCTTTCTGTTGCGTAAGTTTGGTATTAATTACTTTAAAATAAACAGTTTGCCCGGGTCTGTAGATTGCCCGGTCTAAAAATATCTGTGCTTTTTCTAAATGATCATATTCATAATTTTTTGCTGCAACATATTGGCTTCCGTAAACCTGAAACAATTGATAATCATTACTTTTTGGCTGATAAACCAAAAAAATCCTGTAATAATCTTTACTCTCGGTTGAAGGAAACTTAAAAATCCCTTTCGCATCAGTTTTACCGTCTATTTTAGCTAAACTGTTATTAGAAACAAACTCATAAAATGTAAGATTTTCATTGATAACAGGTTTTCCATTTTCACTATTAACTAGTTTAAGTTCATTAGATGAATGATTCCTGTCTGTTTTTATGTTATAAATAATTCTGTTATCTGACACGAAAAAATAAAAATCTTTTTCAGCTTCCGAATCTTTATCGTTAATTCCCAAAACCTTATATTCAGCAAGATAAATTCCTGACGGAAGCGGTTTTATTTCAAGTGAAGATTTGTGAAGCTTAAAATCTTTAGGATCATTTAATTTGTAAATCTCTTTTTTAACAAGATTTTTTTTAATCTTATCAAATTTGTTGGAGTAAGAGTTTTTGGCATATTGTAAAAATGATGTCAAATCATCTTTTACCTCATAAATATTAATCGAAAAAGCAGAAACATTTTTATATTCTGCAACCAGATGAATGGGTTTATTACTTTGCGTTTGCACTTCATATTTCAAACTCAAATAAGGATTAGTAATCTGGTTTTCTTTATTCTTAATATTTTCTAAAAATGGAGATTTCGGATATTGAATTTTTGCCAAACCGGCAATTTCTAAAGCTTCTTTCTGCTTATTTCTAATGATCAATTCATTCATGACTTCTTCCATCATAAGAACTTTGTAATCCCCTTCAATATCAGATTTTATAATGGATTGAAGTTGCTCCAGTTTATCTTTGCATTGAGTAAACTTGCAATTTTCAGATAATTTTTGATGCATAAAATACAATTTAGAGTTTCCTGCATTCTGGACAATCAAATCATCAAAAACTGTATTGATTACGGCTCTGTTTTCCGTCAATTCATTTTTAGTAAACAGTTCGTTATTGTATAAAAAACTTATTTTTCTTAAAGAATACCAATCCTTCAACGTAGGAAAATAAAGAACATCATCTGTGTTTGAAAAGGCATCTTTGTATTTCATAAAAGAAACTTTTTTCATAGCCTCACTTTGCTGATCGAGTTCTTTAAAGTTTTTATTTAAATAATTTTTAAAATCAAGTTTGCTCCATGTTTCAATTTGTGAAACATCCTGAGAATTAATATTAGTTCTTCCGTTTATCTCCCATGAATGATCATTGTAATAATCGAACGTAAACCCCGACAACAGGACTTTATAAATCAACAGATCCTCGCCTTTCAGTTTTTTTTCTGAATTCTGAAGCTTCGCAAAAAACTTTGAAACTGAATCATTTTTATCATCGTCAGAAGTCTGATTGACGATACTGAACTCCGCTTTCAGAGAACGGATCAACTGTGTTGCATTATTTTCTTTCATCGCTTTATTCTGAATTTCCAAAACAATCGGTAAACTTGATTTGTAATTCCCGTTTAAACTGTTCTGTTGAATTTTTTTCCATTGCTGATCGTAATAATTTTGTGAAAAAACCTTTCCGAAGCTTACCAAAAGGACGATAAGGAACAAAACCTTGGTATATCTTTGCATAAGTGTTATTTTTACTAAATGAATTGCTTAAAATTACTGAAAAAATCCGTTATAGACAGCCAATTATACGTCTCTTTAATGGGAACTTTTTTTGCAGTTTTTTTCATGCTTGAGCAAAATACATTCCGCTATCCTACGGTTTTTCTTATTTTCATTACCTATTTCAGTGGGTATCTCTACACAAAATATCAAAAGACAAAATATTTTTACAAAATTCTTGTTCTTAACATTTTTGCAGGAATCGCATCAGCTGTTTTAATTATTTTGAATCATAACGAAATACGTTTGCTGAAATGGTTTATTATTGTGATTTTGGGACTGCTTTACAATAGTTTTTTTCTTGAAACTTACATCCGAAAAATTCCTTTACTCAAAGTATTTTATGTAGGTTTGGTTTGGGGACTGGTCAATTGCTGGCTTACGCTGCCTGAGTTTGATCTGCCTATTTTTCTGATTAGTTTTTTCTTTATTACGGCATTAGTTTTACCATTCGACATCCGGGATATGAGAAGCGATACCATTCAAACTTTTCCGAAAATCATTGGAGTACAAAACACCAAATATCTTGGGTATGGATTAGTTTTTATTTCAGTTATTTTATCTGTATTTTATCTGAAGTTTCCATACGGACTAAGTATATTTCTAACTGCAATCATTACTTTTATCTTAATTTACTTTTCTGAAAGCAAACGAGATGATGTCTATTTTTCTTTTGGAGTTGAAACCTGCTCTGTACTTCCTTTTTTATTTTTAATAATATTGGAGTATTTTTGACGAATGATTATCAGGAAACTCTCCCTTTACAATTTCAAAAATCATTCAGAGAAAACGTTTGATCTTTCTCCGCAGATCAACTGCTTTGTGGGCAATAATGGTGTGGGAAAAACCAATATTCTGGATGCTTTGCATTACCTTTCTGTAGGAAAAAGTTTTTTGGGAAATACAGATCTTAATAACATCAAGAAAGATGAAGATTTTTTCTCCATCAATGCAGAAATTCAAAATGACGATTCCGAAGATATTATTAAAATTTCCCAGCCCAGAGAAGCCAAGAAAATCATTAAAAAAAACGATAAAACTTATGACCGTTTAGCAGATCATATTGGTTATCTGCCGAGTGTGATGATCTCGCCTTATGACTCCAACCTCATTTCAGATTCAGGAGAAAGCAGAAGAAAGTTTCTGGATTCTATGATCTCACAGACTGATTCCGAGTATCTTTTTGGATTAATACAATATCAGAAAACCATTCAGCAAAGAAATGCTTTGTTAAAATATTTCGCTAAAAACAGAACATGGGATAAAGATTCTTTAGAAATTTATGATGATCCTATTATAAAATCCGGAACCCAGATTTTTAAAAAAAGAAAGCATTTTGTTGAAAAACTCAATCCGATTGTACAGAGTTTTTATGAAATCATATCAGGCGGAAAAGAAAGTGTTTCTGTTGTTTACGAATCTCATTTACTGGAAGACTTTGACCTCGCTGAGCCTGACAGAAAATTTCGTGAACTTTTGGTTGAAAGTTTAGACCGTGACAGAATGCTGACATATACCTCAAAAGGTATTCATAAAGATGATTTACTTTTTGAAATGGATTCGGTTTTAATCAAAAAAACTGGTTCACAGGGACAGCAAAAATCATTTTTAATTTCATTAAAACTTGCTCAAATGAGTCTGGTAAAAGAACTTACCGGGAAAACTCCTATTTTATTGCTGGATGATATTTTTGACAAACTCGATGATACCAGGGTTGCACAGTTGATAAAACTGGTAAATCAGGAAAATTTCGGACAGATTTTTATAACGGATACGCACAAAGAACGCACGGAAAGTGTGGTAAAAAAAATTAATGAAGAAAGTATAATTTTTGAGGTGTGATTTTTCGCAAATGATATAAATTTCAAAGAAATATGAAAAAAATATTTTTACTTTTTTTAATTAAATTTTCACTAATTGCTTTTGGACAAAAAAGGTTGTCTATAAATGAGATTATGAACAACTATCCCTTTAACAAAACAACCAAAGTTAAGATTATTTCCTACAATACTGATTTTGTCAGTGAATTTCCTATACCATTACCACCAGTAGGAAAAAATGTTGATTCTGCAATGATAAAAAAATTAATTGCTGAACAAACTTTTCCAATTAAATTAGAAAAAATTTTAGGAAAGGAAAGTTTGGAAGGAATTGAGCAAACCAAAACTCTTAATTTCAAAGAAACATTTGAATTATCTCAGTTACTTTATAATACTTGTGGAAAGTTTAAAAATGATATGCGTGAAGCAAATAAATGTTTTTTTCCTAGAAATGCAATACTATTTCTTGATGATAATAATAAAGTTTTTGAAATTCTTGAAATCTGTTTTGAATGCCAAGGAATGCGATTCAATTCAGAAAAATCATTAGAAATTAATGGAATGTGTGATAGTTTTTATCCTCGAATAGAAAAGATATTCAGGGAAAACGGTTTTCAGACAAAATCTAACAAAAGTTACTAATGAAACGAAATAAAAAACGAGAATTTCAATCTTCCGAACTGGTGAAATCCTTTGCAAAAATTTATGGATTTGAAGACAAACTGGTTGCTTTTGAAATTAAAGACTATCTGGAAGACTACTTAGATGAGTCTTTGTTTCAGGAAATTGAGAGTGTAAATCTGGACAATAAAATTATTCAGATCAAAATAAGTTCACCCTTACTGAAAAATGATTTTAAAATGCGCAAAAGCTTTTACCTGAAAAAATTTCAGGATCAGTTCGGAGAAGACAGATTTATTGACCTTCTGGTTTTATAGGGCTTTTGCTTCTGACCATAGCTGTCACTTTTGAATCAAAATTAGAGCGGATTGGCAGGAAAAACTTCAAGGGATGTCTCAGAAAATATTTGAAGATGGCACGGTAAATCTCCCGTACTTCACCAAAATTCATTTTTCTTGAACGGAACGCCAAAAACATGGATAAGCTAAAACTCACTAGAAAATTGAAGAATCCTATCAGAAAAACTGTAATCAGAGAGATCCAGAATGTGTAAGAATCTATGGTAAAATCTTTTCCGTATAAGCCTAAAGCAAAATTTCCTGCGGCAAAAGTAATGTGACGGATATCCAGATCCAAGCCGAAAAACAGACCGATAGGTGCTGTTGCTCCCAGAAAAACCCCGAACCAGAAATTAGAAATTATTCCGGGCCAGTTCTTTGCATAATATCTTGATAAACTCTGAGCAAACCGGTCTCCGAATAACCTTTTAACTGATTGATTTTTAGCAATTCTTTGCGGAATCTGAAAGAAAACCGAATTATTCCCGATATTTCCGGAAATAATGCCGGAAATAAAAAGGTAAAAACCAGCAATGCAGGCATGTAAAATAGCTTTCGATTTAAAAGGGTCTAAATCTCTTAAAAGCTTGTCCGATCTTTCAACCGCAAGATTTTGTGAGAAAAATACATCCAGTCCGTAAATTATGGCAACAGCAACCGGAAAAGCCAGCAAAACATTTCCTACGAACGCTATAAACTGACTTCTGAAGAGTTTAGACACCAGATCTGCAAATTCGGTATAGTTACTGTTTGATTTTTCCTGTTCAGACAATACTTTCGTCATTGTTGCCGCTGTCATTGCGGGCTGTTTGGTCGCCAAAGTATAACCCATAAGATAAATCATCACAAAACCCATTGCATAATTGAGCGAGTACAAAAATGCGTGAAAAAAGTCGCTTCCGGGCATAAAACCGTACAGCATTTTCAATACACACAGTGCGCCTACGATAATTCCGCCGCCACTTGCCTTATAAAACATCTTAACATACTGATACCGATTGGAAGTAATATAATGCGTACCCGTTTCTGCAGTATGATTCGTAATCAGATGAGAAAGCAATCTGGTACTGTCGTTAAAGAGATCAGAAATATTATTTTTTGAAGATTTGTACTTTAAAATATTAAAAATCAACTGTTTTGATTTTACAATAATATCTCTTTCGTTGTCTATAACTAACAAATTAAGTATGTCAGAAATCCGTTTGGTTTGTTGGCGGATTTTCAGCAAGGACTGATTAATTTTCCCGGAAATCCCGTATTTCGAAGAATTTTTAAATGCAATTCCTACAAAATCCTGACACTGCTGCAGGTAAATTTTAATCTGCTTATACCTGCTGTCTTTAGAATGAAGCTGTATAGCAGAATCATCCTCAAACTCTTCCCGTAATGATTCCAGCTCATTTTGCAGTGCTAAAAAGGGATTATCAAAATTTCGGTATTCGGGAGCCATTCTCACCACTTCTACTTCAAGAGCCATCCCGGTCACCCTCCAGGAAAGGATATTCATAGAAAATATCAGTTCATTTTTCACCTTAGGACGCTGTATAAAATCCGAAATGCCAAGAATCTGCATCATTTCGTCAACTTCATTTTCCGGCAGGTTGTGAAAGTATTCCAAATCCTGCTTAGGTCTGAAACTTACGTTATCAATAAGGTACCAAACCGTATTTTCATTTTCTACAGGAGGCAAAACTTTATTTAGAATTCTTTTTTTGAGTTCGGGGAAAAAAGCATTTTCAGATAAAATACTTGCCTCCGTCAATGAAAGATTAAAAGGTCTTTCAGAAAAAACCCTGTAAAGATAGTATCTGAAGTTATCTGCAAAATGTTGGTTTTGTTTAAAAAAATTGAGAACATCTGTAAAGTCAGCCTTCTTTATTGCTTCCAAAAACTCGGCTAAAGGTTCCAAAGAAGCAGTTTCGTTCTTAAAAGAAAAATACTTTTTAAGAACAGATTTAAAGTTCCCCGTATTTGAACTAAAAAATTTCATTAGTACAAAGATACTATTTCAGGCTTACATTCTTCATTTGTTTCATAATCCAGCTGTGTTTTTTTCTGAGATATGCAGAAGGATTTTTGGGATCGTACTTTTTAGGATTAGGTAAAACGGCTGCAATCCATGCTGCTTCCGAAGCTGTAAGATCTTTGGAAGATTTCCCGAAGTAGTAATTTGAAGCAGCTTCAACCCCAAAAACTCCCTGCCCCATTTCTATAGAATTAAGGTAGCGCTCAAGAATTATATCTTTACTCCACACTTTTTCTATTATGAAGGTGTAAATTGCTTCCAATCCTTTCCTGATCCAGCTTCTACCCTGCCAAAGAAATACATTTTTAGCGGTTTGCTGAGAAATTGTGCTTCCCCCTCTTATTTTTTTGCCTTTTTCGTTATACTTCATGGCTTTTTCAATCGCTGTGTAATCAAAACCATTATGCATAAAAAACTTTTGGTCTTCCGAAGCGATGACCGCTTTTTTCACATTATTCCCCATTTCGTCATAGGAAATATAATCACGCTGTAGTTTTCCGTACTTTATAATGCCGCCGATCTGTGTAATGGTAATTGGAGGATTAAAAAATCTTCCCCAAACGATAAAAACTACATTCAGCAAAAGAACTATAAAAATAAACTGTTTTATTTTTTTCCACATAAGAATAAACTTGCTGCAAAAATATAAAAATACTGTGAGTTACTTTAATTCGTATAAGTAAGTAATTTTATCATCGGGTAAAAGTTCAGGATGAAGGATTTTAATATAATCTTTCAAAACCCAATCGCAGCGCACGATTCCCTGTTCAAAAAAATCGTTGGCTTTCTGTTTTTCCTTTCCCGAAACACTATATATCTTCCCCTGATTAAAAACATCCAGCTGCGCATAAAACGGATTGATCGACAGTAATTCTTTCTTAGAATGATGATTTCCCACATTCAGCCAGAAATGAATGTTTTTTGCTTTGGCATACACCTCTTCAAAACTCATTGTTACAGCTTTTGTGTCAGAATTATCTTTTAAAATATATTCTGCATTGGCATCAGCAATGAAATTGGCAAAAGAAGTTTTTCCTCCGGGAAGATACCATACATTACCATACATTTCGTTAGCTAAAACTTTTGGGGTTGAATGAGAAGTCTGCGCTAATTTTTTCAGGTTATTGTAGTTTTTTTCTATTTCTTTAAATTTCGCATCTGCCAAATCCTCTTTACCCAAGAGTTTTCCAAATACTTTTATATAGGCTGCTTTTTCCAACGGTTCCTCTTCTTTGAATTCATCTAAAAAAATCACCTGAATACCGTTTTTTTTCAAAACCTCATAAGCATTTTCAAAATTGGCAACATAGTTGGTGAAAACGGCATCCGGCTTCAGCGAAATGATTTTCTCAATATCATATTTTTGTTCGTTTCCTACATTCTGTATTTTTTCCTGCTGAATAAGTTTTCTGATTTTTTCTGAATAAATATATTCGGGACTTGAAATTCCGGCAATTAGATTTTCAGCATTCAGTTCTGTGACATATCCTGCCATACTTGCATTGAGTAAGATAATTTTTTTAAAAGGCAGCTGTTCTTTTCTGATGGAATAATTAAAATTGCCTGATGATAATTGTAAAAAACCTGTCTGATCTTTAAAATTGACCAATTTGGATATAGAAACAGCTTTAGTATTGATATTTTTTGTTTCTCTTTTACAGGCAATTAAAATAAAAATCGCCATGAGCATTAAAAATCTTGCTTTCATCTTTCAAAGAAATGAAAAAAGTGCTATATTTGCAAACCATTTAACAAGGAGAAAAAAACGGGCTCGTGGCGCAACTGAATAGCGCATCTGATTACGGCTCAGAAGGTTACAGGTTTGAATCCTGTCGAGCTCACAAGACCGACATTTGAAGATTTCACTTCGATGTCGGTTTTTTTTATTTTGCATTAAAAAAAATTCCAATCCTTTCTTCAATCGTACCGATAAAATTTGCTAAAGAATTAACAGGAAGCAATAAACAGCGTTTAGAGTCGTAATATCTAGCGCCTTAGTAATAATACCTGCGCCACATCCAATTCTTATCGTTATATTTAAGCGGATGGTCATAGCCATGGCAGAGTTTTGCTTAGTTCCCTGTTATTAATTCCAGTTTGCCATTTCTATACTTATAGAATTCTGTATAAGTTTCTGCAAAATCCTCACTTGTGTTTTGTTTATTAATCTTAAATTTTATTTCTAATATTTCTTTTGCGATCTCCACATTGTCGGAATAAAAGAAAATATTTAATGAACCTATTTTACTATTTCCAATATAATTTCTCCCATTCAATTTTACAAAAGAATATAATCCAATTCTTAAATTTTTCTATCCTTTGATATAGCGACAGATATAACATTTCTATTTTCTACATTCTGACCACTATAATACTGTGCGTCCTTATAAAACTTAAGAATCGTTTTTTTAAGCTTTAGGTCTTTTATAATTATATTATTTCCACAACTATAACAAAATGAGAAGAAGATAAATAAAATGATTATTTTTTTCATTTTCGCTTTTTTACAGATAGTAATTTTTTAAATTAAATTTACTCGTTTCGCACTCGTCCCATTATAGTCCACACTAATGCTTCTTTCTAAAAAGAATCATTTGAATTCTGCACCAAAGCATTCAAAATTTCGAATGCTTTGATATAGAATGTCTTATATTATTTCAATTTTTGTAACTGTCTTTTTTTCAGAAGCTTGATTGTTTCTCAAAGCCCCCCTACTTTGTTACTTGGTTAATAGAGGGAGCCGGGAACCTATTTAAGAGGTCGCAATACTAATTCTATTGAGTAACTCTTTAAGAGTTTATTATGTTTATAATATCCGACATCATTTCTTAATGTTAAAATATCATTTTTTAATCTAAATAAATAAAATCTATTTGTTAAGGTGTCAAGATTATTTATTGTAAAGATCTCTCCTTTATAATCAGCTTTCCCAACAAATTCATTGTTTATAAAAACACCTTTTTCTTTAAACTCAAGCATTTCCCCTTTTATGTCTTCAAATCGGATACGATCATATTTTGTAGTGTAGTGATTTGTACTATTATATACATAAATTTTATTTATCTCCCATTTTTGAGATCTAATTTCTTCCAAACGTTCTCTTTTTACAGGTCCTCGTTGGAAAATAAAATCTTTTTTTTCTATCTCTTTTTTCTTACAACTTATTAAACATAAAATAATAAATAACATCGGAAAATTAATCCCGTATAACTTTTTGATGGTCTTCATTGGTTACTTTTTTAACTGTTCGGATAGGCTTTCTATATTTATTCATTATCAAATCTTTTGATTTTTCCGGGGCTCTAAATAAATTTGACTTAGATACTGTTCCCTGTTCTGGATTCGTAATACTATTAACATTTAATATTTCATTTAATGTTCCACTTTCAACACTACCTGTGCCTTGTTTTGACTCCCAAATTAATCCTTTGTTACTTTGCTTTATTGCTTCAATTATATGTCCATCCCATAATAATAAATCTCCAACTTTATATTTGGTATTTTTAGAAGGTTTCCCTAAGTTCTTATACCCATCTGCTATTAAGAAATCAGCAATTTCTTGTGTGCTACCGTTTACATAATATAGACCACCCGTAAGTACCCAGCCGTAACAATTAGTTTGTAAATCTTGTTTTTGTGCAGTATGTAAATCTGTCAACCCTTCCCATTTATTAGTATAATTACCATTACTATCAGGAACTAAACTTGAACCATACGAGCTATGAACATATATAACCTCCAATTTCGTTTTTAAGTCATTAGCCTTCATATAACCAATTTGTCCTCTAAGCGTGGCATTACCATCCCAGTTTTCAAATGTTGTATGCCTCTTGCTCCAGTCTATTTGTACCACTAAACTTCCCCATCTCGGCGGATATTTTTCTTTAACATCAGAGTTAAAATAATCATCGCCTCCTCCAAAACAATCTTTAATTGTTTTTGGACCATGTCCCGGACCTCCCACTCTTTCGCCCATCATCCCGGTAGGATCTGCGTAGTTGACAGGATCGTTCCAAACGTAAGCATACGGTGAAACCGTAAGGTCTGCTAATGGGTCTACAGAAAGCCAGAAACTGCGTTTTTTTTACTTTTCTACATGTAAAAGATCATTTTCTCTTTTGAATATTCTGAAAAATCAGATGTTCAAATATAATTTCTCTTATCAATTCCTTCTAAAAAGAATCATTTGAATTCTGCACCAAAGCATTAGAAAAATTTAATGCTTTGATATAGAATCTCTTACATGATTTTAACTTTTGTAAGTCTTTTTTTCAGAAACTTATTTGTTTATTTTTTCTAATAAAATGTATTCATAAACATTTTTATAATTTAATTTTAAACAGGCTCTAAATCAGAAAATATATATTTATTAAGTTCTTTATTATAATAAACATTAATAATAGGTACTTCCATATTATGGTTTTCGAAAAACCATTTTCTAAACATATAATACATTCCTTCTGGCTGATAATCACAAATGCTATAATCAATTTTTTTTATTGAAAAACATATGGGTAAAGTTTTTATATATTGTTTTATACTTTTTACTCCCATTTTTAAGTAATCTAAAGATTGATTATCAAAATTAATATCATTTAATTTTATAAAAACTTGAGGCAATATTTCAAGAATATCAATATCGCTTTTGTTGAATATAAATATTTCTTCTATTTCATAAAAAATGACTATACCCCAACTTGTTTTTAGAATCACAAATTTACTCATAATTTATTTTTTAAATTTTAACTTAGGGAATACACTTTTATCAAAATAATGTTCAAACCCCATACTTGAACTACGTTTAATATACTGAAAACCATGAGGTTGAATTAGTCCATCACCAAACAAGCTACTATGTTTATTAAGCCATGAATTCGCTAAATCATCATCTAAAGGTACTTCAAATTTTTTAAGCCTATTGAATCTAAATTTGTTTACTTTAAACTCTACTATTTCAACATGTATATCTGGAAAACGAGTACGATAAGCTTCGGCTTCAGCTCTGGTTGCCCATGAATATACTCCTTCCCCAAGATGTGCAGATGTTGGACCTGAAGGCCAAGGAGTTCCTGTACTCCTTAATCTCGCAGCATCTTCTATTCCTTGTACTGTATAAAAAGTTTTATTAAAAGATATGTTGGTTTTTGTAAGAGCATAGGCTCCGGCTTGAATTGCAACATTCGGAGTTTCATATCCAGTAGCATGTCCCCATTGATAAGAATTCCATTGTCCGTAATCGGGGATATTTGTATGTCCATTACTAAAGAAACTTTCTGCTGTTTCTCCCCAAAATTGCTCTGTAAAGATTGTGTTGGTGAAAAAATTCTTCACATCACTTCCCCACTGGGACAATCCATTTTTAATTCCACTCCCAAAACCGGTATTTGGAACTTCACTCCAATGTCCACCTGCTCCTAATGTAACTGTTGTATTATTTACAGAATTGTATTGGTTATTTGTATAGCCATCAGAATACTCTTCATAACCTAGAAGCTTATAGTTGTCTTTGGTTATGTTTGATTTCCACTCCCATTGATTTCCTTTTCTTCCCCAATCATAAGGTTTGCCCACTTTTTCGCCCATCATCCCGGTAGGATCTGCGTAGTTCACCGGATCGTTCCAAACGTAAGCATACGGCGAAACCGTAATGTCTGCCAGTGGGTCTACAGAAAGCCAGAAACTGCGTTTTTTTTATTTCTCTATATGTAAAAGATCATTTTCTCTTTTGAAACATTCTGAAAATCAAGATGTTTAAATATACTTTTTCTTATCAATTCTTTCTAAAAGAATCATTTGAATTCTGCACCAAAGCATTCGAAAAATTTAATGCTTTGATATAGAACCTCTTACATTATTTTAACTTTTGTAACTGTCTTTTTTTCAGAAACCTGGTGGTTTCTCAAAGTCCTCTGTTTTTTATTTAGTTAATAGAGGGAGCCAAGGAGCAGGGAGCCCCAGTACTTACTATTTAAAAAAAGAAATATACCCCTGTCTTCATTTCAACCGCTTTTTTTACTAAAAAAATAATTTTCGAAATTAATTTCTTTAAAATTACATTAGATTTAGATGTTTTTAATCCTTTCTCATAGTTTTCTAAAAAGACAATTAAATTAATTAGATTATTAATATCAGTTATACTGCAATCTTCATAATCATCAATTAAACTTCCTGAAATACTGTTTATTGAATTAAAAATACCTGAATCAAAGAGAAAATAAAACTCTTCTTCAGACAAAATTAATTTTTCTGAAGCAATTTCATTTTTACCCATATCCAATTCTAGTTCAGCCCTCTTGTTTAAAGGGACAATTATTTCTCTATATTTCATTATTTTTTAATTTTATAATGGGTTGCCTTATTATATTCACTTTGACTTCTACCAACAGTTTTTACATTAATAATTTTGTTGCTTGGAATATTCCCAGTTAAATCAGTATACACTCTTTTACCTGAAATATTTGTATTTTCAATTCTAAAATATCCTCCGCTATTATCAACTACAACCTGCATTCCAGTTTCCGAATTTTTATAAATAGTTTTGCCTGTAGAAGTGGTAATTCCTTCTGCCTTAGGTGCAAATGTGGAAATTACATCTGACAAACTTACTTCCGCCCATTCCGATCCGAATTTCGATGCTCTTACTCTACCGCCAAAAGCAATTTGACGTGCTGTATTTGCAGACGAAGCAAACTCCCCTGCAACTAAAATCTCTCCTACAGCAAATACTGGCATCAATAAAACAGCTTGCGATTCAGGATTTGTCCAGGCTTCTTTGGCTACTTCTTTTGTCGATTTCCAAGAAAGTTTAGCGAGTTCTTTCGCGGGCATCCCTTTCAAATTATGCTCAGGATAATCTTTACTGAAATCTTCATAGCTCTCGGTAGGATCTGCGTAGTTGACAGGATCGTTCCAAACGTAAGCATACGGCGAAACGGTAAGGTCTGCTAACGGATCTACAGAAAGCCAGAAACTGCGTTTTTCATAGTTGAGCATTTTTTACTTCTCTACATGTAAAAGATCATTTTCTCTTTTGAAACATTCTGCAAAATCAGATGTTCAAATATACTTTTTCTTATCAATTCTTTCTAAAAAGAATCATTTGAATCTGCACCAAAGCATTCGAATTTTCGAATGCATTGATATAGAATCTCTTACGTTATTTAACTTTTGTAACTGCCTTATTTTCAGAAACTTAGTTGTTTCTCAAAGCCCTCTATTTTTTTATTTAGCTAATAGAGGGAGCCACACTACTCATTAATATTTTCAAGAGCTTCTTGTATATCCTCTATATAATTTCCTTTTGGATTTTGATGAATATACTTCTTTAAATAGTAGACGTTATTCTCACTTTCAATTATTGCTATCAATCTAAAGCTAGCTATTGCAATATGAGAAGACATATCAGTTGTACTTAGTAATAAAATAGGATATGACTTTTCTAAAAAGATATCATTATTATTTTCATTAGGAAATAATAAGGGATCACAATAAAATAAATCCATCAACATATATATAATCCAATCGTTTCTATTAATTATGAAGGTTTCAATATTTTTAATATAGAAATTATATATTTTTTCACGAGTGAACTTCCCTATTTTATTTTCGTCATTATATGTAAATAGCTGGTAGATTCTAATTATAACTTCAAGTGTTTCAATATTATTTTCAATTACCAATTTATCCATACACTTGATAAAAGATTCTTCTATTAAATAATGGTTTTCATTATAATATTTTTTTTCCGAATCAGATAATCCCTCATTATCTAAAAATTTACTTAAATCTATCATTTTTTATATTGTATTGGTATAGGTGGGGCTACTAAGCGAGCATTAAATATAAGTGTGTTTGTTCCATAAAAACTGTAATTTGTAACTGGTTTTCCGCCAACATTTTCAACTTTTTTTATAGGAAGCCCCATCATTTCAGAATATGGACCGCTTACACCAGTATTGGGCAATGATATCCTATCTAACATTTCCTTTGTTCCTGCTTCAACAGTATATTCTACAATAAGATCATACTTTTTAGCATTTTTAAAATCACTAAGAGCTTTTTGAGCATATTCTAAACTAGGCGTAACAAATGGACCTTCACCTTTATAATTTCCTCTGTCATCAGTTCTTTGAATTAAAAGTCCTAACATTTTTTTATACTCTTTAGCAGACATTGCTCGATAAAACACTTCTACTTTTGGTAATTCTTGCTTAGGTATATCTAATGGTATTGATGGTGCAGGGCAATGAGCCATTGTAGGTGCAAGTATGGCAGCAAGAGTAAGTGCCCCAACAGATGTAACTCCGGTTGCAATACCTTCGGCAACTCCGGCTATTCCTCTTCCAATTCCCCCAAGAGTCCCAGTTCCTAATCCTGTTCCTTTACCATAACCTCCTAAAGGTATAGAAATCGCTCCTGCTGTGGCATTAGTTCCTACGCTACTTCCTACTGAAGGAATGCTCATTGGAACTCCTGCTGTGGCATTTCTTGAAGATTCCCCTCCAAAAAGATTACCAAAGAAATTAGAGACAGGTGTTCCAATATTTCTATTAAAAGGCTTTGAGATATTACTTTTCCACCAATTTGGTTTCCTACCTTTAATTACCACTTCTTCAATTTCATGGATAGGTTCTCCCGGACCTCCCACTCTTTCGCCCATCATCCCGGTAGGATCTGTGTAGTTCACCGGATCGTTCCAAACGTAAGCATACGGTGAAACGGTAAGATCTACCAGTGGGTCTACAGAAAGCCAGAAACTGCGTTTGTTTTATTTATCTATAATGTAAAAGATCATTTTCACTTTTGAAACATTCTGAAAAATCAGATGTTCAAATATACTTTTTTCTTATAAATTCTTTCAAAAAGAATCATTTGAATTCTGCACCAAAGCATTCGAAAATTCGAATGCTTTGATATAGAATCTCTTACATTATTTTAACTTTTGTAACTATCTTTTTTTCAGAAGCTTGGTTGTTTCTCAAAATCCTCTATTTTTTTATTGGATTAATAGAGGGAGCCCTAAAGCATTTACTCCTTTAATTTTTTATTAACAAAAAAATATTTTCATTATTTCTGAGCCAAAGTGTGTCCTTATTAAATTTAAGAATCTTGTAACTAAAATTTTTATCATATTTGCTTCCCAAAAAAATTGAATCATTTTCTTTCAGCCATTTCCTTTCAGAGTAATTATGAATATCAATAGCTTCGGTCATATAATTAATATTTTTAACAAAAGGATAATATAGATATGTTCCATTATTTTTGAACCGAAAACCCTGTCCTAAAAATAGGACTTTATTATTCTCTTTTGCATTTAAGAACCACTTATCATCTGTAGTTAAAATTTCTTCGACTTCATTTTTACATGAATTTAATAATAAAACTGCTATTGCTAATAATATTTTTTTCATAATTAATCTTCAGGTTTATCAAGTTGTTGAGGCGAAATATAATAAGTGTATCCATTATATGTAACAGGCCACCCATAGCCTGATCTGAAACTTTGTCCTATCGACCATCCTGCATTATTACCATTATTAAATTGATTTATCAAATTTTTTATGTTTCCTTCTCTTGTCAATATTGCAGAATAAATATGATTAATTAACGAACCTACCATTCCCTCTTGGAAAGAACGAGAAGTTTTTTTAAACGAACTATGTGTCATTTGCTTAACGTAAACATTACTATGGCTAATAAAACTACTTGCAACATTATTTGCTGCATCATTTTTGTGATATTTTTCGTGAATAAGAGCATTTTGAAGATTGTATTTATCATTTAAAAGCTGGTCTGGTTTACCACCTTTCCGGGGTGCTATCCAAATCCCTTTATCGCTTGGGTCATAATGAGCTAACCCTCCTTCATTATATGAAGCACCGATTCCATCTACTCCTACTTGGTTACCATAATAAGATGCGATATTTGCAACAATCTGTCTATTTCTATTATTCCAAGTAAACATACTTGCCGAAATATCATATGAACTTAATAACCTTCCTTTTCCATCTGTATCAACTACTGTAATGTATTTTGAGTTATTATCAACAACCCTATTAATACTGCCGTCTTTATTTAAATAAATTATATCTTTTGGAGCTTTACCATCTGGATCGATGTAATCATCGCCTCCTCCGAAACAATCTTTTATTGTCTTAGGACCATGTCCCGGACCTCCCACTCTTTCGCCCATCATCCCGGTAGGATCTGCGTAGTTGACAGGGACTTTTATCCTATCCTAAAATTCATTTTTCTTTCTAACCCATTGTGACGAATTTTCGTACAATGGGTTGAGAAACAAAATCTATTCTAAAACATCCTATAGCAAAGCTTTTCCCAACCTACATTATTTTTAATTGTCATGTTTTTTCTCTGCACGTTATTTAGAGGGAGCCTTGCTTAGTTTCCCGTTATTAATTCCAGTTTGCCATTTCTATATTTATAGAATTCTGTATAAGTTTCTGCAAAATCCTCACTTGTGTCTTGTTTATTAATCTTAAATTCTATTTCTATTAATTCTTTTGCGATCTCCAAATTGTCGGAATAAAAGAAAATATTTAAGGAACCTATTTTACTATTTCCGATATAATCTCTCCCATTCAATTTTACAAAAGAATATAATCCAATTCTTAAATCTTTTCTATCCTTTGATATAGCGACAGATATAACATTTCTATTTTTTACATTATCTAAATTCTGACCACTATAATATTGTGCATCCTTATAAAACTGAAGAATCGTTTTTTTAAGATTTGGGTCTTTTATAGTTATATTATTTCCACAACTATAACAAAATGAAAATAAGATAAATAAAATGATTATTTTTTTCATTTTCGCTTTTTTACAGATATTATTACTTCTTGAATTAAATTTACTCGTTTCGCACTCGTCCCATTATAATCC